>WNFR01002525.1_pt1 | contig 22878 bp, 25 predicted proteins | sample 5400221 | NCBI WGS metagenome assembly WNFR01 (sample SAMN13153357, study PRJNA577476) | soil metagenome | isolation source: 40 cm soil under Madrone tree | place: USA:California | collected 2016-06-14 | reverse complement strand
CCCATCAGCTCGTCCATGGCCAGGCGCACGGCCACCGCGCATTTATGGCCGACGGCGTCCTTGGTCACTTCGATCATCTCGCGCAGCAGCCGGACGCGATTTTCGATCGGGCCGCCATATTCATCGATGCGGCGATTCCAGCGCGGCGAGATGAACTGAAACGCCAGATAGCCATGGCCGGCATAGCAATAGACGATGTCGAACCCGGCCTGCATGGCACGCTTGGCCGAATCCCTTTGCCAGCGCAGCAAGGCACGGATGTCTTCGCGATCCATGGCGCGGGTCTGGAGCGGCTGGACGTAATGCCCCGGGCCACCGGACACCGATAGGGTGACTTCGCGGCTGGTCCGGTTGGGTGCCTTGATCCCGCCGTGCCAGAGTTCCACGCCGGCAAGTGCGCCATGCCTATGGATGCCATCGGCCACATTCGCCAGGACGCCGGTATCGCGATCGTCCCAAAGGCTGGCCATGCGATAGGGCGCGTCGTCCGACGTGGGGTGGATCGAGCAGTATTCGGTATTGACCACGCCCCAGCCGCCCTCGGCCTTGATCTCGCGCAGCCGTGTCAGGCTGGCCGGCTGATCCATGCCCATGCCGCTGCAATGGGGCACCTGATAGAAGCGGTTCGGCGCTGTCACCGGCCCGATCTTCAGGGGCTCGAAAAGGACGTCGTAACGCGGATTTCTCGCCATGTTTGGTGTGCTCTCAATTCCAGGCAGGCCGCAGGAGCCGGACGAAGCCCGGTCCGGGCGCGCGGCCCTAGGTATGGGGCATGAGGGGCTCTAGGAGAAATTCATAATTTCTGCCAACATCATGAGCAATTCTCATACGAAGCGGAGCTGCAATTGGCCGCCGGGCTCGACATCAAGGTTCTGCGCATGCTGGTGGCCATCGATCGCCACGGCTCCTTGACGCGCGCCGCCCAGGCGCTGGGCATCACCCAATCCGCCCTCAGCCATCACATCAAGGAAACCGAGCGGCGAACCGCCGTGGAGATCTTCCATCGCGTCGGCAAGCGCCTGCATCTGACGGCCATTGGGGAAGAACTTCTCCAGGCCGCGAAGACCATCCTGGGCGAGGTCGACCGCATCGAGGGCGATCTTGCCCTCTTCCGCGAGGGCTTCGGGCCGGTGGTGCGGGTCGGCACCGGCGCCTATGACTGCCACACCTGGCTGCCGCATTTTATGGCCGATGTGGGGACCCAGGGCGCCAGGTTCGATATCGAGATCCTGGACAACAGCCTCTCCTTCCCTCTCATCAAGGCCGTAGTCGACGGCAAGATCGACATCGCGATTTGCGGGGGCGAGATCGATGACCGTCGCGTCCATCGCCATCATTTGTTCGACGACGAGCTCGTCGCTGTGCTGCCCTCGGGTCACCATCTTGCCGGGCGGCGCCATCTCGAGGCCACCGATTTCGCCGGCGAGACCTATCTCAGCTATTCGACGATTCCCGAGAAGGGTTTCGAGGACGAACGCTTTTTCCGCCCCGCGCGCGCCATGCCTAAACGATGGCGCCGGACTGGCGACGTTGCCATGATCGTCGAAATGGTTCGCCAGGGCCTGGGCGTTTCGATCCTCAGCCGCTGGGCCGTCGAGCCAGCCTCGCGCATCCCCGGTCTGGTATTGAAACGCTTGACGGGCAAGGGCCTGCCCACGACCTGGCAGGCGGTCACCCGTGCCAATGAACTGAAGGATTCAGGCGCGGTTCAAGTCGCCACCCAACTGGCACAATGGTGGGCTCGCAGCCAAAGAGCCTGAGGACCGCCGAAGTCTAGTCCGGTTCGCGCAGCGGCACCGAGAGCAGGCAGCCGAACTCCCGCGGAAAGTTGCAGCTGACCCGGGCATGAACTTTTCCCTGCCTGTCGAAGAAGCGCGCCGACTCGCTCAGCGGGAAGACGCCTTCATGCCAGATGTTGGGGTGGATGCAGACACCGAAGCTGCCATCGCAATAGAAAGCGACGAAATCATCGGGCTTCACGTCGTCGCCGGGCAGGGCCAGTGGGACCACGAAGGGCATGCCGTCCAGGGGATAGAACATCTGTCCACCATCAGGATGGTAGTTCACATGCCAGATCATGACCCGCGAACGATCCGGTGATGTCACCGTCTCGGATGCTTTCGCGGGATCGCGCGACCAGCCCAGCAGATAGGCATCGTCCACTGCCTCGTTGCGTCCGTATAGAACCTCACCCTTCCACCAGGCACGATTTCCACCTTGTGATTGTCCGGATCGGTGACGATGGTGCCGTAATCGGCAAGCGATTCCGCCGTCGCCCGCACCAGCCGCGGCTCATGCGCCGGCAGGCCGTTGGGGATCGTCTCGGGCGTGCGAAAGGTCAGCGTCGTACCGTCATGCATTTGCTGGGTCTCCCTGTCCGACGAACGATTTGCCGCATGTCCCTATCACGAGGAAGGGTCAGCCATATGACAGTCTTACACCTGCCGGCCACTCTTGGCATGGGCGAACCCGGATCCCAATGCTAGAATCAAGAAAATGACCGACCAAGGAGCGCTCTAAAATGAAGATCGTCGTTGTGGGTGCGACCGGCACTATCGGAAAATTCGTCGTGGCGGCCCTTCAGGACCGTCATGAGATCGTCAAGGTCGGCAATCGCGGCGGTGACCATCAGGTCGATATCGCCGACGGCAATTCGATCCGCGCCCTGTTCAAGAAGATCGGGCAGTTCGATGCCCTGGTCTCCGTTGCCGGCAAGGTTCATTTCGGCGATTTTGCCGCCATGACCGAAAAGGAGATGCAGATCGGCTTGCTGAACAAGCTGATGGGCCAGGTCAATCTGGTGCTGATCGGCCGCGATCATATCAACGACAAGGGGTCCTTCACGCTCACCAGCGGGCTGTTGAACCACGATCCCATCCGTGACGGCGCGGCGGCCAGCCTGGTGAACGGCGCACTCGACGGCTTCGTCGTCGGCGCCGCCATCGAAATGCCCCGGGGCCTGCGCATCAACGTGGTGAGCCCGGGCGTCTTGATCGAATCGCTGCCCGTCTTCGGCGCCTACTTCCGGGGATTCGAAGCGGTGCCGGGCAAACGTGTTGCGGATGCCTATGTTAAATCCGTCGAAGGGCTGCAGACCGGCAAGGTTATCTCGGTTCTCTAGCGTCGACCGGCCGAATGGAGAATAGAACTCCTTTCGGCGCCTGCCCGCCTCCACCCAGAATTGGCCGCCCGCTCAGCTTGGATCGAACATCGCCGCCGCCTCCGCCCCTTTCGGGGGCTGTTCAGCGGATAACAGGCAGTAGTGCGCCCTGCCGGCCGATCCGCAACGTTGGGCTCCTTAACGTTGACCTCGTTGCAGATCTTGACGCCGAACCACTGCCTTAGTCGCCTGGCCCGGGGCGATCACTTGGTGAGAGAGATTCTCGCGCTACGATCGATCTGGCTATCGTCGAAGATATTGATCGAATCGCCGTAGCCTTCGCCCTTACCGACCACCACGACCGTGCTAGCATCGACCCCCTGCCTGACCAGCGCATCGGCAACCGCCTGGGCGCGCTTGACCGAGAGGGTGAAATTGGCTCCGACATTCCCCTGCTTGTCCGCCTTACCGCGCACGCAGACCTTGCGGATGTACAGGTCCTTGGCCAGCTTGGCCGCCGCTTGAATTTTTTCCTTGCCCGCCGCGTCGATATGGGTGCTGCCGACGGCGAAGAGCACATAGAACGGTCCAGGCACCCCTTGGGAATTCGGCGGGCAATCGGTGACCGCCCGGGCATTCGTGATGTTGAGCGACAGGGCCAGGCTCAGCGTGGCCGCGAACAGCATCGCGATACGGATCATGACGGTCTCCTTCAATATTCTCCGCGCCTACTAAAAAAATGGCATCGGCTCCGGGTCTGTTGCGCCGGGTGTGCCACCGAGTGGCGACGCCCTCGGGCTGAAACTTTACCCTCTTCGAGTTCGATCTTCAGGGTAGCAGGCATAAGAGTTCGAAACATCGGCCGGCTTGCCACAATCTGCCGCTCAGGTTCTTACTTCATCGCCAGCGCCATCGAATACGGCCCCTGGAGGTGCTTGACGCGGACCTCGCGGAACCCTGCTTTGCGCATCCAGCCCAGGCAGTCGGCACCGGTGTAGTCGAACCCGCCAGGGGTTTCGATCAACATATTGAGGCTCATCAACAGGCCAAACGCATTCTCCCGCCGTCCATCGTCGATCATCGCGTCGTAGACGATGAGCGTGCCGCCGTCGCCCAACGCCGCATGCGCCTTTCCCAGCAGCATCTGCTTCTGCGCCAGATTCCAGTCGTGCAGAATATGTCCCATCACCAGGACATCGGTTTTGGGCAAGGCATCTTCGAAAAAATTTCCGGGTTGAAAGGCCAGCCGGCCGGCCAAGCCCCGTTCCTTCACATACTGTTCGAACACCGGCTGCACCGCCGGCAGATCGAAGCCGATGCCCGAGAGATGGGGGTGAGCGGCGGCGACCTCGACCATCAGCCCGCCCTGGGCGCAGCCGATATCGGCGAAGGTCTTGTAGTTCGGCCAAGGGAAGGCGGTGGCAATCGCTCGCGCCGTCGGCAGGCTGACACCCGTCATCGCCTTTAAGGAAACCCTCCAGATTGACGGGATCGGCATACATGGCGGCGAACGGATTCGGTCCGCCGTCCTTGGACTCGTTCTGCGGCTGGCCGCTGCGCAGCGCCTCGGTCAGATGGCCCCAGAACGGATAGAGGCGCCGATTGGACATCTCCAGCAACCCACCGATATAAGACGGCTTGGCCCGATCGAGATAGATGTCCGTTTCCGGCGTATTGGCGTATTTACCCGCGCGCATGTCCAACATGCGAAGCGCCACCAGCGCATCGAAGAAATCGCGCGAGCCGCGCTCGTGCAAGCCGAGTTTTTCCCGCAAGGCGTCATGGCCCAGCGGACCTTGGGCCAGCGTCGTGAAAAGACCGAGCTCCACCGCACTCAGGAACGCCTTCGAGCCCCAGAAGCCCAAGCCCAGGCGCATGATCCCGTCCGGTGATAATGGTGTTTGGGTCAATGCCTTTGCCTCCAACAACTGATCGCCAGCCGGACCCCGGCCTTCAACTCCGTCTATTTCAACATATCCTACCGCCGGCGGCATCGCCAAAGGTGCCGCGTCAACGCCTATATGATGATTGATTTCATTTGCCATTGGCCGGTCGCTCCGGCCGTGACGTTGCTTACATCTCCCGACAGGTCGGGTCGGATCGTTAGCTCAGGCGCCGTGGATCGATCCGGGGGATAAGCGGGGCCGCCAACATGGCCAAGGCGAAGAGAATTCCGAACACCAGCCAAGCCTCGTTGAACGACACGACCAGGGCGGCGCGCTCGACCAGCGTCGCCACGGCTTCCTTCGTGGCCTCATCCACCGGCGCCATGGCGACGCCATGGAATTTATCCACCGGCAATCCCACGATCCGCGCGGCATCTGGATCGCCCGCCCGCAGCCGCGCCGCGAGTTCGGCCACATGCACCGGCGGCCGTCGCTCGAGAATCGTGTCGACCAGCGAGATGCCGATGGCCCCGCCCAGGTTACGCATCAGGTTGAACAGCGCACTCGCATTGGCCAACATGTCGCCCGGATGGCCGGCGAGCGCGATGGCGGTCGTGGGCAGCAAGCACAGCATCGTGCCGACGCCCCGCAGAACCTGAGGCCAGAACAGCCCCGCGAAATCCGTCTCGTATGTGGCAAAGGCATTGCTCAACAGACCCGCGGCAAACAGCGCGTAGCCCACCGTCGTCAGCAGCCGCGCATCGACGCGCCGCTCGGCGGCCGCGGCCAGCGGTGCCGTCACCAATTGGGCGACGCCGCAAACGATCATGATCTCGCCGATTTCAAGCGGGGTGTGCTCGCGCACCAAGCCCAGGAACAGGGGCAGCAAGTAGACTGAACCATAGAGGCCCATGCCCAGGACGAAACTGTAGATGCAGCTCATGGCGAAGGCGCGCTCGCCCAGAAGCTGCAATTCGACGATGGGATCGGCACGATGAAGGCAGCGCCGGATCGCGCCGCCACCGGCGATGAGGCAAGAGGCCAGCGGAAGAAATACAATACTGCCCGACCAGGCATGTTTCGGCCCTTCCTTGAGCAAGATCTCCAGCGACCCGAGGCCAAGGGCCATCAGCCCCACGCCGACATAATCGAGATGGGGGAGCAATCGCCAATCGGGCCGGCTGGCGCGGATCAGCCAGGCTGCAGTTGGAACGACGAGAATTCCGGGCCCTAGATTGATCAGGAACAGCCAATGCCAGGAATATGTCTCGGTGATATAGCCTCCGACCACGGGCCCAAGGGTGGGCGCAAGCATGGCGAATACGCCGGCCACGGCGGTGGGAAGGATCCGCCGGCCCTCGGGGAACAGCAGGAACCCGGCGGTGAAGACCGCCGGAATGACGATCCCGCCGCAGAAGCCCTGAATGATGCGGAACAGGATTAACGTCTCGAAACTGTGGCTGAGCGCGCAGCCGATGCTGGCGAGGGTGAAGCCCGTCACGGCGCTGACGAACAGACCGCGAAGTGACAGTAGCCGCGTCAGGCGGGCGGTCAAAGGGATCGCCACCACCTCGGCAATCAGATAGGCCGTCTGGACCCAGCTCAACCGGTCGAGCGGGATGTCGAAGGCGGCCTGAATTTCAGGCAGGGAACTGGCGACGATCTGAATATCCAGAATCGCCATGAACATGCCCAGGCACATGGCAAGGAAACCGGCCCAGGCGGACACTGCCGAGGAAACGTGGCGATCGAGAATCGTCATGCGGTGCTCACGGGCGACATCGCCGCCGATCGAGCGGCGAGCATTCGCCGCCGGCGTGGTTGCGCGCGGGCCATGACCGCAAATCGATTCTCCAAATCCGGGGTTCTGCTCAATCTGCCGTCATTCGTGCTTCGAACTGGATCACGATTTGGCGATGGGCCAGATTGACTTGATTTTGTCACTAAACCAATCGTTTACCATTGGGGGCTTATGTTAACTCTCATGCTAGGCATATGCTGCCTGAAAAAAGCCGAGTTCGCCTCTTAACGGGAGGGCCGCGATGCTCCACCGCCTGCTCGCTTTTCTCGGAATCACGCGCCCGCCGGTGTGCAGGGGGAGTCAACTTCTTGCCATCCACATACTGAGAACTACTTATTCCTGACGATCCGAGAGGGATGGTCGAGCGCCGAGCAAGGCCCCTACCTGGGAACAAAGCCGCGCGGCCCGCGTTATCCCCTTGCAGAACGGGTGCTGGGGATTCAGAATTGCAACCGTGATTCTGATTGCTAACGATGGAGGCCATTGATGCGTTCAACTATGCTGATCACTCTCTTGGCGGTTGGTTCAATCGCCCTCTCCGGCTGCGGTCAATCGCCAGGCTGTCGGGCGGTAACGGGAGCGGGCATCGGCGCTGCCGGTGGTGCTGTGCTAGGGGCGATCGGTGGAAACCCGCTGCTGGGTGCTGCAGCAGGCGCCGTCGCGGGCGGTGCTGTGGGTGGCCTGACCACGCAGAATCAGATTAACGCCGGTCCGGCGCCCTGTAACTAGACGGACGGACGAATCGGACGCGCCCGTGGCAACTCCGTCACGGGCGCGGGCCGAGAAAGATTCGGCGCCCCCTTGAGACGTCGCCGAGAGGCCAGTGCAATCGAACGACCTATCCCCATCAAACGGATCGTTTGGCCGGTGCCTGCATATGCCGGCGCCGAATAGGCCCGAGATGATCAGGCGCTAGGTGGCCCTGGCGCGCTGCCGGCGGCGACTGGCCTTCAGCTTCGACTTGCGCCGGTTGGACCGGACTTTCTTGCTCGGTTTTTTCATCTGGATCCCATTCGTGAGAATTGGTTGCTGTCGGGCGCACCCTAGCCTAAAGCCGCTCGAAAAAACATACTGGGCCGGCAACATTCCGCGGCGAGGCATCAGCGGGCGATCTATTGCGATTCGGGTTCGTCCGGGACAAAGGGTTGGCCCGATGCCACGAGAACCCTGTCCACCAAGCCCAGGCGCACGAGCAACCGAATAAAGACATAACCGATATCGGTCTGGCCCGGCTGCAAGCCGAAATTGGCCGATCGGGGGAAGGCGTGGTGATTGTTGTGCCAGCCTTCGCCGATTACCGAGGCCACGATGACGAACCGATTGTTGCGGCTACCGTCCGCCGTCGCAAAGGGGCGCCGCCCGGCAAGATGGGCGGCCGAATTCACGTACCACGCGGCGGTCAAGGTGAAGAACAATCGAATGGGGCCACCGGCGAAGGCGCAGGCGATAAACCCATCCCAGGTTCCATACCAAGCCCAGCCGATCAGTCCCGGGACGAGGATTCCGGCGACGACCCAGACCGGATAGAAGCGGTCGACAAAGCGGACGATGGCGTCCCGGCGCAGATCCTTGATGTAGTCCGTGTAAAGGCAGAATGACCCGCTGAGAATCCAACCGACAAACCCGTGATAGGCGCCTTTCGCGGCGGCGAAGCGCCCAGTTCCCCGCGGCCGCGGCGAGTGCGGATCCTCCGGCGCGTCGGGATATCGATGGTGCTTTCGATGAATGGATACCCAATAGAGTATCGGGCCTTGCATGCCCATCGCGCCCCAGATGCCGAGCACGAGCCGAACCCATGGGCGGGCCCGCAGAGAGCGGTGGGCGAACATGCGGTGGTAGCCCACGGTAATGCCCAGCCCGCTCATCATGAACATGAGCGCAAATACGGCGAATTCCACCCAGCCGATGCCATGGACGGCGAACCACCAGACGCCGACAAGCGTGGCGATCAGTTCCGCCCCCAAGGCGACCCGCAGAGCCAAGGTGACGTGATTGATGCGAAGGGCCCGGCGGATCGGCCAAGGGAAGGAAATTCGCAACGGTCGCGGCAGGCGCGATTCAGCGAGATCTCGCCGCGCGTCGGGCGACATGGCAATGCTGGTCTCAGCTGGCATTTATGCGCCACAGTCCTTGCTGTTCAGAATCTCGCTGCACCCGAGGCGCCAAAGTGCCAAGGAATGCCAGATCGATTACCACGCATTCGCCAGTGGGAAAAGCGATCATGTGGCGGGCGCGTTTCGCTCAAGAACCCCATGACAAGTCGGTTGTTCCGCCCGAAATGGCGGACCGGATCGAGGCCCGCTCAGCTCGGCGAAGGTTAAGGCGAGCCCGAACCTCGATAGATCGTTATGCCGCCCGGAGCGATTTCGACACTGGGCGGTTTGTAGGCATTGGGATTCGGCGTAGCCGCCGGTTCACTGCCGGAGTTGCCCGTTTCCGACGTCGCCGCCGGCGTGGCCGGGGTTGTCGTCGATGTCGTCGTCGTCGCGGGCGTGGTGGTGCCGGTCGCCTCAGCGAAGGGCGGAGTCACGGTATCGGCCGATGGAGCCTTGTACGCGCTCGCGGCAAGCCGAAACGTTCCAAAAATAGGCGAGAAGCCCGGGAGGGGTGCTTCCCTTGCCGGACTGAGTTCGGGGAGGCTAAGCGCTACCGCCGGCGAGGCTGGCGGGCCGACAATCGAGCCGACAAGAACGATGGCGGGCGCTAAAAAGCACATGAAACAACCCTTCTAGCTCGCCGTCTTCTATCGTGAGGCGAATTTATACTACCAGAGCGCGGACGGCGTCGCCAGCAGGCCGGAACTCCGGCTCTGAGCCAGGAAGCCGCCGCCAAGGATCAGCCGCGATTGCCCGACTGCAATTGCGCTTTCAGCGTATCGATCTGCTCCAGTAGATCGAGAACGAGGGCGACCGCGGCAAGATCAATCTCCAGATCCTGTTGCAGGCGAAAGGCCTTAGCCGCGCGACGGAGGCTGTGCCCCGCGAATCGCCATTCCTTCGAACCGCCGCTTTTCGGCTCGATAACGCCCTCCTCCACCAACGCCACGATCTGTTCGCGGCGCACGGAACAGAAAACGGAGAGGTCGTCCAGGGTCACCTCCGTCTGCTCGTCGATGATGGTGCCGGCTAGTACAAAGCCTTCCTGATCGTTGGCCATGGTTCACACTTTCAGTTTAGCCCGGGGATTGAAGGCAAGCTTCTCCTCCATCTCGCGATAGATCCGGCGGGCCGCTTCCGAATCGGCCGGCGGCAGAGCGATCTGCAGCACGGCGTAAAGATCGCCGGGCGGTTCGCCGGGTATGCCCCGACCCTTCAAGCGCAGTTTCCGGCCGGCGCTCGAGCCGGCGGGAATTTGAAGGTTGACTGTGCCCTCCGGGGTCGGCGCTTTGACTTTCTTACCCAGGGCAGCCTCCCAGGGCGCCACCGGAAGGTCGAGGTAAACGTCCCGGCCCTCGACGCGATAGAGGGAATGCGGATTGAATTCGATCTCAAGATAAAGATCGCCGGCCGGCCCGCCGCCGATTCCGGGATCACCTTGTCCGCTGAGCCGAATTTGCTGGCCCTGGCGAACCCCCTTGGGAATCTGCACATTGAGGCTGCGCTGGCGCATATGCGGGCGCCCTTCCCCATTCAGTTCCACCGAGCGGAGAGAAATCGCGCGCGTGGCGCCGCGATAGGCGTCTTCGAGATCGATCAGCACCTTGGCCTGATGGTCCCCGCCCCTGGCGCGAAATCCCTCGCCCCCGAAACCTCCGCCGCCGCGCCGCGCGCCTCGGGCGCGACCGAAGAGTGCTTCGAAAAAATCGCTGGCCGCCGCGGCATCCGTATCAGAAAAGGATTCGCCATGCTCGAAGCCGGCATCCCAGCCCGGCGGCGGACGAAACTCCTGCCCCGCCTGGAATCCCGCGCCGACCTGATCATAGGCGGCGCGCTTTTCCGGATCCTTCAAGACGTCATGGGCTTCGCCGATTTCCTTGAAACGCGCCTCGGCGCCCGGCTTTTTGTTGATGTCCGGGTGAAATTCCCGGGCAAGCTTACGGTAGGCGCGCTTGATATCCTCCGCCGAGGCATCGCGAGCCACCCCCAGGGTCTTGTAGTAGTCCTTGAACTCCATCTGCCCGCGATTCCCGGTTTTAGCAAGCGGTCGGTTTTCCGCGGCGCTGGCTCTTCGTCACCGCTTGTTTCATATACCATACGTAACAAGCGAGATGTGGTCTGGCTCGCCTCATCGTTCGATGAGCGCTGGATGAGGCGAACAGAAAGTCCTCATGGGCGAGCCCGTCGAACCATAAAAGCATAATCAGCCGTCAACAAATCGCCTTACGGCAAAGCCCAGCGCAGTCTGGCGGCAGATCGGGGTTGACGGCCATAATCCTCGAATTGCCGCGCAACGACAGCCATTTCCTTACTTGTCAGCAAGATGGGCCTACCGACCGAGAGCGCCGTCAAGTATTGCCGCGCGAGGGTCTCGAGCTGCACGGCAGCGTCGAAGGCGGCGCGTATGGTCTTGCCGACCGTCAGCATGCCGTGATTGGCCATCAGACATGCAGTACGCTTGCGCAATGCCTTTGCGGCGGCCAGGCCCAATTCGCGCGTGCCGAAGGGGTGGTAACCGACGCAGGGCACGTCGGCTCCGCCGAAGCCATGGATCATATAGTGGAAGGCGGGAATTGGTTTCCTCAGGCTGGAAAGCGCCACGCAGTGGTCGGCATGGGTGTGGATCACGGCATGGGCCCCGGCGACGCGGGCGTAGATTTCCGCATGCATGGCCCATTCGGACGATGGCTTGAGCGTTGATTTCGTGTGCCCGTCGAAATCGGCGAGGACGACATCGGCCGCTCGCAGCGTCTCTTCGGTGCAGCCGGTGGGCGTGATCAGCATGCCCGGGCCGAAACGCACGCTGATGTTGCCCGTCGAGCCGGCGTTCATGCCGCGCTGGGCGAGCGCCCCATAAACCTCGACGATCGCCCGCCGGATATTTCTCTCAAGCACCTTATCCGGCATGGACCTTCCCCCGATCGGTGGCTCTTACGGTATTATAGCTACGTTGTCGGTTGGACGAACAGCGCGCAACACAGGTGGGGCGTGCTCTAGGAGGCGGGTTTGAAAGTTGGCGGCGTCGCCTATCGCACCATTTGGGTCGAATCCGATGGCCGCTCCATTGGCATCATCGACCAGACGAAGCTGCCGCATGCATTCCAGACCGTGACGTTGAAGCGGGTGCAGGATGCGGAACACGCCATCCGCAACATGCTGGTGCGCGGCGCCCCTTTGATCGGGGCCGCCGGGGCCTATGGCATGTGCCTGGCGGCCATTTCGGATCCCAGCGATTCGGCGCTCGACGAGGCCTATCGGTTGCTGGCGGCAGCGCGGCCGACGGCGATCAATCTGCGCTGGGCGCTCGATCTCATGAGGGATGCTCTCCGCAACCAGCCGCCGGCCGAACGCGTGGGAATCGCCTATCGCCGCGCCGGCGAGATCTGCGAGCAGGACATCGCCACCAACGCCGCCATCGGCGAACATGGGGTCAAGCTCATCGAGGTGGCAGCAAGCGCCAAACCGGCCGGCGAGCCGGTGAATATTCTGACCCACTGCAACGCGGGATGGCTGGCGACCGTCGACTGGGGTACGGCGACCGCGCCGATCTATCGCGCCCACGCCCAGGGTCTTGCTGTCCATGTCTGGGTCGACGAGACACGGCCGCGCAACCAGGGCGCCTCCCTCACCGCCTGGGAGCTCAAGAACCACGGCGTGGCCCATACGGTGATCGCCGACAACGCCGGCGGCCATTTGATGCAGCACGGCAAAGTCGATCTATGCATCGTCGGGACCGACCGCACGACGGCTACCGGCGATGTAGCCAACAAGATCGGCACATATCTCAAGGCACTGTCGGCGCGCGACAACGGCGTGCCGTTCTACGTCGCCCTGCCGTCCCCCAGCGTGGATTGGACGCTCGACGACGGCGTGCGGCAAATCCCTATCGAGGAACGTGCCGGCGCCGAGGTATCCCATGTGACGGGACAGACCGCCGACGGCCACCTGGCGACGGTGCGTGTGGTTCCCGCCGGTAGTCCGACCGCCAATTACGCCTTCGATGTGACGCCGGCCCGGCTGATCAGCGGCCTGATCACCGAGCGCGGCGTCGCCGCCGCCTCGCGCACTGGCCTGGCCGCGCTGTTCCCTGAAAAGGCAGGGTCAGCGGTCTCTCACAGCTGAACAAGGTCGCGCTTGCGCATGGCCCGCGCGGCAGCCGTCACATCGGCAATGCGCGGATAGCGCGCGCCGTTCACCATCAAATCGCGGGCAAGCCGGAGGGCGCGCCTTTCGCATAGGGCGCGAAGGTCTGCGTCTGCGATCTGTTCCAGATCGATGACATGCGCCAAGCCCAGGATGCGCCGGATCATCTTGGCCGCGGCGAAGCCGAGACTGTCAGCGTAAAGCTGTTGTACATACTGCACTCGCTCGGCCTCCAGGGCTTTCTTGCCGGCGGCACCGGCAAACAGCGTTTTCGGATAGGCGTCGCCCTCAGCCTGGGTTCGCCAAAGATCGAGAAATTTTTTATTGAAGAGGGCCCAGACCTGCTCAGTGGTCTCCATGACCCAATCTTGATAACCCTCGCGCGGCGCGGCGGCCGTGGCATGGCCATCCTGACTGAAGTAAGCCAACAGCAGATTGCCGAGAACGGCGCCGACATCGAAACCCATCGGGCCGACGAAGGCGAATTCGGCGTCGATCACGCGCGTTTCGCTTTCGGTCGCCATGACCGATCCCGTATGCAGGTCGCCGTGAACCAGCGCCTGCGCCGATGTCAGGAACTTCACCTTGAGGCGCGATATCGCCAGCTTGAGCGGGACGTCGTCCCGGAGTTCGCCGGCGATGCCGTCGAGTTGCGGGGTCGTCCAACGGTTTCGCTCGTGAACCACATAGGGCTCGGTGAAGATCAGGTCTTCCGTGATCTTGCAAAGCTCGGAATTGCCGCTGAACACCGCCATCAAGCGCTTTTTCTCGGCCGCCGGCAGCGCCAGATCGGAGGTGAAAAACAGGGAGCGGGCCAGGTAGTCGCTGATATGTTCCGCGAAGGCCGGGTAGCGCCGACCCTGGATCATGCCGCGGCGCATGATGATATGGGGACTGAGCCGCTCCATGACGATGGCGTAGAGGGCCGGCTCGTAGTGGTAGACCCGCGGCATCAGCGCGCCGACGTGACGCGCCTGCTGGCGCAGATACTCATGCTCGAAGAATGCCCGCTCGAGCGTCATGGGCCAGCTCGCCCCCACGAGGCGCACATAGGGCAGCGCTTGCTTGACGCAAATGCCGCCTGCGGGGCCTTCGACCAGGAAAACGAGATTCAGATTACCGTCGCCGACTTCGCTGATTTTCCAATCTTGCGGCCTGCCGCCGAGACGGGCGGCGACATCGGAGAGGCCGGCGAGATAGTCCGGCAGCAATTTCTCATTGAGCGGGTAATAGCCCGCTGGCATGTCGATGGGCATGTCTTGTTCCGGCTCCGCCAAACTCGTGCCGGATCATCGGCCGGCCGGCCCGGCCGAGGCAAGCAGGTCGTGGAGCGGCAGTAAGAGGATTTGGCGGCCTCATCCTTCGGCAGCTCGGGATTTCGCCGCAAATTTCCCTTAGGCCACGCGGACGCCCGCACTCCACTCCGTGGGAACGAAATGAAGGATGTTGCTGACGAAATAGCTGCCGTCGGCATCGGCGAAGAGTTGAACCTCGAAATTGTAGCGCACCATGGCGACCGTCAGAGTTCCCCGATAGCTCTCGCTGGTGCCGCCGTCCTCCTCCATGGCCCGGTGGATCAATTCGGGCTCGATACTGGCCACCCCGGCCACAGCCTCGGGCAGACGGCCACTCAAGCAGCCGTCGCACAAGGCCTGCTCCAGACCGATCCTGCCAACCAGATAAAGATAGCCGTCAACCGCGCCCAACCAGTCCATCGCTGCCTCCCTTTCGAGGGGGAATCAACTTAGACCACAGAAGAGAACATTTCAAGAACAACTCGTTTTGCCCCCTGGCCCAGGCGCGCGGGCGCGGTCTTTTTGGGGTAGGCATGCCTTCGTGTTCGAGGAATTCAGGGATGGTTACGAGATTGAGCAGTTCGCCTCGATGAGCATCGAAGAATCGAAATCGATCCCTGAAATCAGCGCCGATGGCTTTCCAGCCTTTCAGGGCTTCGGGGTCCGGCCGCAACGCGGCGTCCACGACGGCGGCCGGGGGTCTTTTCGTCAGGACGGCACAGCCGTAATCCGTATCGACCGTATAGACATCAAGGTCTGGCTCGCCGGCTACAAAGTCGATCAATGCAGCATAGGTCATGCCGCACCAGCAACCGTCAACGAAGGAAGGACCGGCGAGATCGAGGGATTGCGGCGAGCAATCGTGAACGACGAGTACGCCGCCCTCGCTCAGCACCGATAATGCAAGGTGCATGTCCCTCAGCGAGGCTTCATAGCCATGCCAGGGATCGACCAGGATCACATCATAGCGAAGCCCTTGCCCCTGCAGATCGGCTATCACCGGCTCGATAGCCTCGCCGAGGACCGGATAGTCGATCTTGAATCCGTCGCTGACCTCCGGGCACCAGCGATACATCAGCCGGCTGCAGACGGTGAATTGGCGCCGATCCACCTCGCCATATCGGACGCCCGTCGTCGGCGTACAAATCTCGAGGTAGCGGGTAAATCCGTGCTTGGCACCAAGCCGGTTGATTATCTCTGTTTTGAGCATTGCCCCCTGCCTTAGGACAGCCATGGTAACCCCTGGCTTGCCCGATGCCAAACTCGGCCGTGGAACCGCCGGCCCTGGGTGTTAAGGGCCCGGGTGTTAATGGACAGAATCTGGCAGTGGATCTGGGCGCTGGCGGGAAGCGGAACCGATCAGGCCGCGGATTTGAGAAGCGCGTTCACTTCGACGATGATGCGCTCCATGGGATCGAGCTTGCGCAGGATGACATCCGCCCCAACGTCCTTGGCAAGGCGCAGGAAGTCGGTGTCGTAAAAGGTCGTTGCTCCCGACACGGCGATGATCCGGACATGGCTGTCGAACTTCCGCAGGTTGCGGATGACGTCGCTGCCGTCGATGCCGGGCATCCGCATATCGGTTATGACGAGATCCGGCCGCCGGCCGCGCCGGCGATCCTGGTAAAGCGCTATTCCCTCGATGCCGCCTTGGGCCAAGACGACGTCATGCCCCTCGTCCCTCAGCACATTGCGCAGGACATCAAGATAGAACCCGTCGTCATCGATGACCAGGATCAGCGCCATAACCCACATGTTGGCGCCTGGCGGGGAGGCGAGGACAGTGGCAAAAATCAGTTCCGCCGCAGGCCAGCTAAGCCTCGCTTAAGATTCATGATCGCCGATGCTGCCCGCGAAGTGTCCGAGGGTCAATCGGCCATTCCCCGGCGCTGGCGTACGCGCCGCCGGGCCGCGGTGCGGTCGCTGTCGGGCACATAGACCAGGCCGGCGATGCGGCGGATCAGGGCATCCTCCTGCGGCGCCAATACGCCGTTGGCATAGGCGACCTCCCACAGCATCTCCACGATACGAACCCGCTCGAACAGGCTCAGCTTCTGCGCGACCATCTGGGTGAAACGGAAGAGCTGGGTCGATTGGTCGACGGCCCGCTCGGCCGCGTTCAGAAGATGGCGTGCTTCCTCGGCGGATAGCGCGAAGCGGGAGGACAGCAGATTCTCGATGATGCCGCGCTCGGATGGATCGAAACGATCGTCCATCCGCGCCGCCTCGACCAGCAGTGCTGCGACAGCGAGCTGCAGATCGTCGAGATGGGCCGACGCTGCCGCGGCATCGCCATGGGTCAGAAGCTTCAGGATCCGGTCCAACATGAAATCTCAGCAGGTAAGATGGGGTTGACGCGGCAAACCTTGGCGGCCGCTAGCACTGTCTACTCTGACCCTGCACGTAGCGGCCGCCATAGCTGTAGTCGCGGGAATAACCCGGGCCCAGGCCGCTGTTGTAGCAGGAGCCAAGGTTGTAGTAGTCGGGCCGAGCATCCGGGCCGCCATCATTCGGCACGCTGCATCCCGCAGGCACGCCGGCGAGCAGCAATAAGCTCAGAATCGTGACGGGTGTTTTCATGAGGGTCGATGATCTCTCTAGCGAGGCATGATACTCTCTGCTTTCTCCGGCCCAAAGAAAAGCCCCGCCAACGGGAGAGCCGCGTGATTTCGAACTGATAAGACGGGTACAAGATCGTCAGGCAGTCGACGATCAGCGTGGGCGCTCTATGTCGTCATTGCGACGGCTGCAGTTAACGACGTAGCTTGTTCCCTGGCTTCCCGCGTGCCGACACTCAGTATCATCCATACTGCTGTTTCTTGCCTCGCTGCCCCCGAACAACCGATCGATATCGGACCCAGTGCAGGCGCTCAAGGTGATCAGGCTAATAACCAAACCAGCGCAAAGAACTCTCATGACGGCCTCATGGGTGAGATTTAAGTCTTCGTCAACAAGGGCAGCGGCGGTGGCCGTTGGGCATTCGCCGCTATCTACGAGCGTTTCTTTACATCCATGTTGCCGGGGAGAGAACTGACAACCTCGTAATGTTCGCCGCGGCGGCGAAGGGCATCCTAGCTCTGCGCGGAATGAATCCGTTGGGGGATTCTCGTCGCCCGCAATATGCCGTGGGCTATCCGCCGCTCGAATTCCAATTGGGCCCGAAGGGAAAGGGCGTCAAGGGTTCTGGCCAGCGTCCAGTCTGGCCTGGTCGAGGCCCTGCTCAAAAAATAATCACGGAGACCCGCAAGGCCAGAGTTCCGCGACGGCATCGGCTATGCCATCGGGTGCATCTTCCTGGGCAATATCTTGGTTGGCCGACAACCAGCGAAGGACGGCCATCCGGGTTTGCTGCCGCGTCAATCTGGCCGGAATGCAGTTGCCGCCCCACAGGAAGGCCATGTTGATGGCGTTACTACCGAAGTCCTGGGCACAAACCGTGGAATTCGTGTGGCAGTCCCGCAAAAGGTCGCCGACGGTCAGCATATCGTCCGCCATGGCATGATGCACCGGGGCGCCCAGGATGGCGCCGGCAAGAGCGGCGATGGCAAAGCCCTTCCGCATCTAGGCGCCCGCGCTATAGGTGAACGCGTCCACCGGTATGGCTTGCCCGGAGATGCGGCGGCCAGCATCGGAACAAAGATACAAGATCATATCGGCGACATCCTGCGGGCTAACGAAGGCCTTGAGGGCCGTGTCGCGAACGGCCTCGGCGCGCAGTTCCTCGACGGAACGCCCGGTCGCCGCCGAATCCGCCCGGATGACGCGATCCATGCGATCGCCTTCGACCGATCCCGGACAGATCGCATTGGCCCGGATGCCGTAGCCGCCAACCTCCAGAGCCAGGGTCTTGGTGAAGCCGATAATGGCCCATTTGGCGGCCACATAGGGTGCGCGTCGCGCGAAACCGTAGAGCCCGGCGGAGGATGACATATTGACGATGCAGCCGAAACGATGGGGCTTCATCATCGGCACGGCGCGCCGGCAACATAGATAGGCGCTATCCAGGTTGACGCGCAGGGTGCGATCCCAGTCCGTCGGATCGCAATCTTCGATATTCGCGCTGGGACCGGCAATCCCGGCATTGTTGATCAGGAAGTCAATGCCGCCGAATTCCGCGGTCACGGCATCGAACAGCCGGTCCACCTGGGCCGGCTCAGCCACATCGGCCAGCATCGTTCCCGCCGTCGGCTGTTCCGCCTGATATGCCTGCAAGGCTTTCCCATCGATATCGCTGACATGGACCCGCGCGCCCGCCGCCAGAAAGGCATTCGCCGTCACCCGGCCGATGCCGCTCGCCCCGGCCGTCACCACCGCTCTCTTGCCCCGTAACCCGCCGTCCATGGCTTTCGCACCCCGTCGCTAACGGCACTCGTGCCCGGCGGCTCGAAAGCCGAGACCTGACCTCGCGCGTACCGATTTGATGTAACAGTGGAACGGGGTTCCGGTCCAGCCGGCCGCTGCCCGAGGGCGAATTCGGCCTGATCCTACTCGAAGGCGCTTTCGCCACGGTGGCAGGCCGGACCCCTTGCGTCCCGCTCGTATTTAAAGATCGATTTCGGGGGAACCGAAGCCAAGCGACGCCGTTACTATCCGAACACCTCCTCGACGGTCCAAAGCGCCGCCCGGGTGTTTCATATGCTCGGTAGCGGAGAGTTTGATGGACGGCATGGGTCCCAAGAGCACGGCCAGCATCGCCGGCCATCCCGCCCTGCCTCTGCTTATGCCGTTCCCGATCGCCTTTCTGGTCACCGCCTTCATGAGCGACCTGGCTTTCTGGGCGACCGGCGCCAGCATGTGGGCCACGGCCTCGCTATGGTTGCTCGGCGCCAGTTTGGTCGCATTGCCCATAGCGGCGATTGTCGGGTTCACATCGTTGGCCGGCGACCACGGCACCCGTGACGCCGCCGCGTGGCGGCAGATTGGCAACCTGCTCGCCCTCGCGCTCACGCTCTTCAATTGGTACCCGCGTTACAAATACGCAGCGTCGGTCGGGATACTTCCCTTCGGTATTTGGATATCCCTCACCACATTCTCGATGTTGATGTTCAGCGGCTTGATCGGGCCGAAGCTGGTCTCCCGCCATCGCGTCGCGGCCGCGGGTATCTCTTCCGGGGACCCATCGCCGGTTCCCCATGACTGGCGGCTTCGCGGGTAATGCCCGAGATAAGGGCAGCCTCCATCGCCAGGAAGTTATGGAATTCGGCCGAGCAGTTGGTAAGCTCAAGCAAGAAATCGGCAAAGATGCGTGCCTCGGTCTGAAAATCGGCTGTAATTTACATGAGGGGGCTGCAGTCGGCCATGCAGCGGCAGTGTTTTCAAGGGCTGTCGACCAGCTCGTCCGTTTCCCGACTGTCCACCTCGGCCGGAATGGCGCTCGCTCGCGAGTGGCGCGAGTCCCTGCGGGAAAATCTGTGAGCCGCATTCACGCCACTGCCATCGTGGCGCCGGAGGCGCGGATTGCGGAGGATGTGGAGATAGGGCCGTTCTGCCGTATTGGCGCCGAGGTCGAAATCGAGGCGGGCTCGGTTCTCATGGGAAATGTCTTGATCGAGGGGCGGACGCGGATCGGCGCCGGCACCCGGATACATCCCTTCGCCTCCCTCGGCCAGCCGCCCCAATACGCCGCCCTCAAGGCACCGCCCGGCGGCCTGCAGATAGGGCGAAACAACGTCATCTACGAATATGTGACCATGAACACCGGCATGAGCGCCGAGGGCAACCCCACCAGCGTCGGCGACAACGGATCCTTCATGCCGGGCGCGCATGTGGCCCATGATTGCCACATCGGCGATCACGTGGTCATGGCCACTAAAGCAACGCTGGCCGGCCACGTTTCAATCGGCGACCACGCCGTCATCGATAGCCTGACGGCCATCCATCAGAATAGCCGCATCGGCAAGCACGCCCTGATCGGCGCCTCGACCGCAGTGGGCAAGGACATCGTACCTTTCGCCATCGCCGATGGACGTGGGCCGCAGCTGCGCGGCCTCAACATCGCCAGCCTGCGGCAATGGAATTTCGCGCAGGACGACATTCGGGCGCTGCGCGACGCCTATCGGGAACTGTTCCTTGGCACCGGCCACTACACCGCGAGGCTGGACAAGGTGGCCGAGAGGTTCCGCGACGTTGCGGTGGTGATGGATCTTGTCGACTTCATCACGGCGGATGCGAGCCGGCCAATCTGCACGGTGACGGCGGTTGACGAATAGCTGACAACGCGCGACAGCACGATGACGGTCGGCTCGCGTTCAACTCGCCTCCCAGTCGAACTTTTCAGCGTTCGGAGATCTGGCGTCCCCGGCGTGAAAGGACGGCCGATCTTGAAAATGCGGGCAGATCTTGGAAAGCGCCTAACCGATCTCCCGCAAGCGATTCCGGTGGGAATGCGACCTGGACCGGGCGCGACCGATGATCCAAATGCCCTCAATTTCCCGAGGCCCCGTGGTGGGCGCCGCAAGAATTGAACTTGCGGGCCCATCCGTGTGAAGGGTGTGCGATGCGTGAATCCGTCCGATTGCGTTCTTGAATCATCGGCTCATACTCGTGGCATGGACAAGCAACATCCTCATTTCGGCGCCACCTACAAAATTGCCCGACAATTCGACAATACTTTCGGGGTGGAGGTGACAATTCCGGGAACTCGTCTCGTGAATGTGACGGGTTTCGCCACCGAAGGGTCGGCAGCCGCATGGGTCGCGAACCATGAACGCGAAATTGCTACCGGCACGATGGCGCGGGAAAAATTGCATCTTTGGAAAAAATAGCACCTGAGGGTTATCGGGACGCCTTATGAAATCCGGAGCCTTGAATTTTTGGTTCGGGTCTGGATTTTTGGCGGACGAGTTTCCGGGAGAGACGCTTCTGCGATCCGCCAACGAACTTGGCCGACCGATCGCCCACCCACCGTCGTCAATAGATATTGCCGCTCGATGTCAGCCGCTTCCGTCGAAACAGCCTCGACATTCTGGCACGCGCTGCCGAGTCATAATACTTGTCCAGAAACAAGGCCAAGGCCGTAACGGCCACCAAAACCACAATCGTCCCGGTCACCCCGAAGTCGGCAAGCTCATGACCGAATAAGTACTGCGATATCGTTTTGCTCCACACGATCACCGAAGCCTGCATGACATAGATGGCGTAAGACGCAAGTCCGAGATGCTCGCAAATCTTTATGAAAAAGCCCGCTGGCTCTTTTCTCGCTGCGGCGAGGACCAGGATCGGAAAGACGGTGATTGCCGCAAATAGATCGTAGATCGCGCGGCCGTTGATCGGTTCGGCGGCGAGCGCGGCCACCAGAATGATCAGCGCCACCGGCGCCGGCAATTTAATCCAATCGAAACTGCCGCTCTGCCAGATACGGTAGGCTGCGACTCCGGCGAAAAACGAATAGACGACACGGCCGCCTCCGCCCCAGAAGTTTGAAAACAACCAGCCGGGTGTCAGACCTCCGAAATACAATCCAGTGGCGATCAGCATCGGCAATCCGACGAGGATAACGCCGGCCAGCAAGCGATTTGTCAGCCTCGGCGCTAGGATGGCAAATGCATAATTGATCACCAGCTCAAAGAACAAAGACCAAGCCGGGAAATTTAAAGGGAACACACGCGCGTCCAGCGATATCCTATGCGGCGCTGGCAGAAACAGCACGCCAAATGCTGCGGAGGCGATGAGATGAAGCCAAATGCGGTAGTTGAAGCCTGCTGACAGCGCAAAATGCGCCGCGACCAGAGCAGACCCCAGAATGTAGAGCGGATAGAGACGAATTATCCGTACACGCATGAATGCTATTGCACCCATCTCACCGCGCAGGCGTTCGGTGTAGGAATGCGCCAGCACAAATCCGCTGAGGACGAAGAATAGGTCGACGGCTAGCGTGGAACCCGGCAGCAAATCCTGAAACGTGGTGTCGGGAACGTGGCGTGTCACGACCGCGAGAGCTGCAATGCCACGCAGACCGTCCAACGTGCCAAAAACGCGCCGATCTTGCTTATCCAATGCACCGCTCCCGAGGTCGGGAGCGCTAGGATACTAGGAGACTTGGACAGTGTCCGTGAGAGAGTTGACCATGACATCGCCTGACTTGGCCTAAACCCCACGGTGCGCGCATACGTCGCACACGATCCCGATTTTCTCGCCGGGGAACTCGGCGATCACGACGGCGCCATGGGCTAGATCAGTGCAAAGCGGTTATGGCATCTAGCGATGCGCAGGGATAGGGAACTGACCGGAGCGCGTGAAGAGCCTCCCTCAACATTTTGAATCCCGAAAATTTCCTATAGGTCCGAGGACGACGCTGGCGATTGCCGGCCGACCCCTCCCCGGGGGGCGGTCGGTCACAACCGGTTGTCTTCCAGCGGTCGGTGCAGGATGGTCCGGTCAGTTCGCGGCCAGGTCGTGAGGCTTGCCCGCTCGGCGACGATGCTCCGCGGCTGACGCGGCCCGGCGCGATCTTCCACCCGGCGCTCTGGCTCTGCTGGCCGCGCCGCGCGATGAATTTATACATCCTGCACAGCGCGCCCTGACCTGAGCGCCCTAGCTCGGCTCCACTGAACGCCAT
>WNFR01006213.1_pt1 | contig 22880 bp, 9 predicted proteins | sample 5400221 | NCBI WGS metagenome assembly WNFR01 (sample SAMN13153357, study PRJNA577476) | soil metagenome | isolation source: 40 cm soil under Madrone tree | place: USA:California | collected 2016-06-14 | reverse complement strand
CTCAGTTGGGGAGAAAAGACAAAAATGGCTAACGAAAACACTCAAACCCTGGACCAACCAGTGAAAAATGTCGTACAACTCGCAAGTGAATTTGTTGTTCCGGGGGGCAGCAACCTGATCAACGGTGATATTAAGCAGGGTGGAATTCATGTTCTGCTTGGGCTCGCCGCAGGTGCGGTGCTCGGTCCCGTCGGTATATTCGCAGTCGCTGCGAATTCATTCTCGAAGGCGACAACAGGTCAGCATCTCTACGAACATCTGAATCTTGCGCGGACAAACGCTCCGAAGAAATAACCGCGCTAAAGACTTCAGGCAAGACACATACTATTTAAATAGCAACAATTGAATGGAAGCTTATTTGCTCGGATAGCGAATGGGCTCTTGGTATCTTCCTGCCTAACGTTAAAGTCGAGCGGGAGAATTCAGTATGAGTAACGAGTCTGAGTCAATACAGTCGCTCAAAACGGGCATTCAAATTTCAAGTGAAATCGTGATACCTGGCGGAAGCAATCTCGTCAAGGGCGACCTCCTTCAAGGTGGTATCCACGCGGGTCTTGGTATTGTTGCAAGGGTGTTGTTCGGCCTTCCAGGTGTGATCCTGGTATCAACAAACTCCATCAGCAAAGCGTTAACGGGCCGGCATCTTTATGAACATTTATCTGACCCAGAAGTGAAGCAGGTTCAAGATCTCACCGTAATTCCGACACATGAAACCAGGGGGGAAGCATCAGGGAAGACATCCCCCATCGAGACGCCACTCGACCGTGATGACAACGTAAAAACCGTTGGGCGGCGTCGTACAGCAAAGAAGGCGAAAACCGAACCGACGCCAAAGAAGCGAACAACTTCTCGGAACCGATAGAAAAGATGAAAAAATCAACGTACGCAGTTGGAGTGGTATCAGGGCTGATCCTTGCTCGCTCCTGGAGGTTTCTTCTCAAGGAAGGCATAAAAGCCGGGGTACGCGCCGGCCGCCAAATCAAGAAAGTGTCCGAAGAAGTTCTTGAGGACGTGGAGGATGCCAGCGCCGAGGCATTTGACGAATTAGCTGAAAAAGGACAAAAGGCAAGTCGGTGAACTTGGGTCTCAGGGCAAATCAGGCTGATCCATGGGGCCTTCGATTAAGGTCGTTCACACCAGGCCGACAACGGTGGGACGTACAGGCGATTGTTGCCAGGCCTTTTCTTGCGCAACCGCTTGAAGACGCGCTGCTAAAGCATCCTGGCGTGCAGTGTGCCAAAGTCAATCCGACAAGCGGCAGGGTTCTCATCTTATATAGCCCCATCGGTCCTCGTCTCTTTGCGGGCAAGTTGATCAAGGACACACTGGAAGAGATCGTTGCTCTCGGGGGGTATCCGGGAGGGAGGGCGAAGAAGGAACCCAACCCTCTTTATGAGGTGCTGCAAAGATCGTTGCCAAGCAAGGGTCAACTGGCAATTCCATTGCTTGTTTCAGGACTGCATTTTCTTGTTCGGTTTGTGGAGGGGTTGTTTGTAATAAGCACCATCAAAACCGGAGGGGACAAACTGACGGAGGGAAAAGCAGGGCAGAAACAAGGGAAGAGCTTACTGTTTGTCGGGGGGATGGGGCTGTTACTAAACAGTCTGGATGGCTGGCTTCGATATCATCGGGTTCGATTGTGGCAAAGAGTGGGTCAGCAAACTCAACAGAACCTGCGCGCGCAGCTTATTGCCAGGATCGAAAAACAGGACCCGGTGTTTTTTGACGCCCGGTCTACCGGGAACCTGATGAACCTCCTGAATCAGGATACAAAACGTATCGGTGAGTTTGTTGGACGCGGCGGCGAACAGATCGTTGACAATGTTCTGGTATTGGTCGTTTATGGGACGATGATGTTGGCTACCTCGCCGACGCTGACCTTAATGGCGGCTGTGCCTGTGGTCCTGTTGCTGCTGCCTTCGCGCCTTTTGCGAAATACGATTGCTAAGAGTTACGCGCGACGGGATGAATTAAACGACAAGTTCAGCCAGATGCTGGAAAATAATCTGGCCGGCATTATTGATGTAAAGAGTTTCACAGCAGAGGAAAGAGAGATTCGCCGAATTTCTGGCGGCGGAGAAGAACTGACCGAAGCGCATTCGGCGGCAGCGGCAGTTTCGTCGCTGGAATCAGCAATGGGCCGCGTGATCTATTCGACGGGATTTGCCATGACAGCGGCATACGGCGGACAGTTAGTGGCCGAAGGCACGCTGGATCAAGAGAGTTATGTGCGCCTGGTGTACATGTTCCCGCGCATTCTGGATGCCCTGGCGAGCCTTGAAGTATTGACCCGCATGTATCACGAAGCGGTTAGCTCGGCGGAGAGAATACTGCCGGTATTGGATGCACTTCCTTTGATTACCAGCGGGCCGGTTCGGGTGAATCGCAATGAAGTACGTGGCGAAGTGGTGTTTGAAAACGTCTCGTTCGGCTATCGTCCGGAAGTCAATGTTTTGAACAACGTCTCGTTTCGACTGCAGTCTGGTGAGACGCTGGGGATTATCGGACGCACTGGTTCCGGGAAAAGCACGTTGTTGCGTCTGCTGATGCGTTTCTACGAGGTTGGTGAAGGGCGAATTTTGATTGATGGGCAGGATATTCGGGAACTGGACCTTCAGGACCTGCGTTCCGCCGTCAGTCTGGTCAGCCAGGACGTGTATCTCTTTCAGGGAACGGTTCGGGACAATGTCGCATACGGCAGGCCGGAAGCTTCGGAGACTGAAATCGTGGAGGCAATGACTGAGGCGGAAGCGAAAGAACTGTTGTCGACAATCCCGGGCGGGCTCAATGCGGAAGTAGGTGAACGCGGCAGGAAGCTTTCAGGTGGCCAAAAGCAGCGCATCGCCATAGCACGGGCGCTCTTAAAAGATGCACCGGTACTGGCGCTGGACGAAGTGACGTCGCATTTGGATTACGAAACTGAAGCGGCGGTGAAACGATCCATTCGGGAAGTTTCAACGGAGAAGAGCGTGATAATGGTGGCGCACCGATTGGCGCTTGTTCGTAATGCGGACAAAATCATTGTTTTAGATAGTGGAAGGATTCGTGAAGAGGGAAGACATGAAGAACTTGTCGCCATGGGTGGGATATATGCTTCCCTTTGGCAATTACAAACCGGGGCGGGGTCGGATTTTGAATAGTATTGCATCGACGGGAATTCCAGGCTGGATTTCAGGATGCGCGATTGAGAACAAGTGGTATGAATGAAAAGTAGACCGGACCTCAATGCCTTGGTCGTAACTCCACTCCTCGTCTCCAGGCATTACGATGCGAGCGAACGTTGACCCCCCACAAAGCCGAAAAAGATACGTTCGAAACGAATATGACTCATCGAAGTAAGCCATTGCGTAGTGGCGTCCTGACCACTATAGGGGATACCCCGTTGGTAAGGCTCGACCGTCTGTTTCCCGACAACCACTTTCAGTTGTACGCCAAGCTTGAGATGCTAAACCCGGGTGGCAGTGGTAAGGACCGCGTAGCCATCAGCACCGTGCTTGATGCCTACGAGTCGGGTCAGATCGGGCCGAATACCACAATTGTTGAATCCAGTTCCGGAAATCTTGGAATAGGGCTGGCGCAAGTATGCACTTATCTTGGACTGCGGTTCATTTGCGTAGTCGATTCCCGCACCACGCCGACCAACCTTGCCATACTTAGGGCTTATGGCGTGGACGTCGAATTGGTTGACGTTCCTGATCCGGTGACCGGTGATCTGCTGACGGCGCGCGTTAACAGAGTGAAGCAACTGTGCAGAGAAATTCCTGACAGCATCTGGATCAATCAATATGCGAACGAGAACAATCCGAAGGCGCATTATCGAGCAATGGGAGAGATTGTATCCAGCCTCGATTCCCAGGTTGATTACATATTCACGGCGACCAGCACCTGCGGCACCTTGCGCGGAATCAGCGAGTATGTAACGGACCACAGACTTAGCACCAAGGTTATTGGCGTAGACGCGGTCGGCAGCGTGATTTTCGGCGACAAGCCAAAGCAGCGCCTGATTCCCGGACATGGAACATCGCGGTTACCGGAGTTGTACCGGCCGGGCCTTGAGCATGGTTACTCGAACATCACCGACCTCGAATGTGTGGTGGGTTGTTTCCGGCTTTTGAGGCGTGAGGCGATTTTTGCCGGCGGCTCGTCAGGGGCAGTCATTATGGCGATATCGAAGCTTCGTGATCAAATTCCACCGGGCGCGAACTGCGTGGCTATTTTATGTGACAGGGGCGAGCGTTACCTGGAAACAGTGTATTCCGAGGAATGGGTGGCAGAGCACTTTGGAGACGTCAAAGAAATGTTTGAGGAAAGCGAGCATCTGGCTTTGGCGACAAGCTGAGCTGAGGGGAGTACGGCCAAAACTTTAATGAAAACTGATGACATCTTATTGCTGAGCGGTAACGAGATCGCGGAATTGTTCCGAGGCCAGGAAAAGGTCTTGATGGAGACTGTTGGAACAGCTTATAAGGTCAACGAAGACGGAGATAGTTCTGGACCCAACAGCGCATTTCTGCGGTTTCCGGGAAATAAAGTAGACAGAATAATCCCAAAGATAGCCTTCCTTGGCGGGCCGTTTCAGTCTGCTGGAATAAAGTGGATCGCTTCGTTTCCGGCCAACCTTAGTAAAGGTCTTGAGAGGGCATCAGCCACTATAATTTTGAACTCGATCGAAACAGGTCTTCCGCTGGCAGTGATGGAAGGCTCGGTTATCAGCGCCTGCCGTACTGCGGCAAGTGCTGCACTGGCGGCCACGACGTTGTTGAGCGAGCAGCCGGCAAAGGCTGTCGGAATCTTTGGGTGCGGAGTTATTAATTTCGAAACGCTTCGTTTTCTTTTAGCTGCACGGCCTGAAATCGAGTCGATCGAACTCTACGATCTTAGCGCGGAGCGTGCGGCGATGTTTAAAGAGAAATGCGCCCAGATCGTCGATGGCCGGTCAGTCAAAGTTGTCAACAAAGGCGAGGAGTTGTTTGCGTCGTCAAACGTTGTCGCCATCGCAACGAGTTCTGTCGAGCCTCATCTGGATTCGATCGGCGGGGCGTCGAACGAGAGCGTCATTTTGCATACTTCATTGCGTGATTTTCTGCCGCATGCGGTGCGGATGGCGGACAACGTTGTGGATGACATCGAGCATGCCTGCTCGAATGGCACGTCGCTGGATTTGACAGCCAGGGAACATGGGAACCACGACTTTGTCAGAACGACAATCGGAGCAATTTTGAAGGGTGACCAGCCTCCGCGCATACAGGGAAGGCCCGTGATGTTCAGTCCGTTCGGTTTGGGGATTTTAGATATTGCAGTCGCCCACTTGACGCTGTCGCTCGCGCTGAAGAAACAAAAGGGAAGGCTGGTCGAAAACTTTCTTCCTACTCCATGGCTGGATCGAATCTATCAATCACCGAATTAACAAGAAGGTGACAGGTAAACGGTGACAGGTGACAGGAAAAAACGAGACCTAAGTCGATTCTTGTTCGAAAGCCTGGGAACTGCAGTGAGTTTGTTTTCCGCTTCGGTTCACTTCCCCAATGCGCGGATTTAGTAGCAGTGCGGTTGTTAGAACCCGAGCTTCTTGGCACCTGTCACTTTTGAGTAGTTAGGAATCTAAAGGGAGCGCGAGTGAAATCGTCCGTTTCAAGAACCGAGTTCGCCAGCCTGGTGGATATCGTGCGTCTTGGCGCATTGAATACACCTGACAAGCGGGCGCTTGTGTTCCTTGATAACGGTGAGCTGGAGTCGGTAAGTCTAACTTACAGGGAACTCGATGAGAAGGCGCGGAGGATCGCTGTACAACTTGCCACGGTAACCAATCGAGGCGATCGGGCACTGTTGGTTTATCCGTCAAGTATCGAATTTCCCGGTGCGTTCCTTGGCTGTCTCTATGCTGGGGTTGTGGCGGTTCCGGCATATCCGCCACGGCGCAACCGTCCCATGAACAGTCTTCAGGCAATCGCCGCCGATGCCGGGGCACGCGTCGTTCTGACTTCGGCTCGAACCTTCGGGGAACTGAAGGATCGCCTCTCAGGTTTGTCTGAGCTGGAAGGCCTCCAGTTTATTGCTACTGACGTGTATAGCGCGGTGGACGCGGATTCCTGGAATCCACCTTCATTCGAGCCGGGGATGCTGGCATTTCTTCAGTACACGTCGGGTTCGACTGGTCTGCCCAAGGGAGTGATGGTAAGCCACGGCAACATCATCGCGAACCTCAATGTAGCGCGGTCTGTCAGACAAAGCTCGAACGCGAGTGGTGATTTAATCCTCGCGAGCTGGTTGCCGATGTTTCACGACATGGGACTGGTCGGCGCACTCCTGTGGCCCTTGTTCGAAGGCGGGACGCTTATCCACATGGAGCCCGCGGCCTTTATTCAGAAACCAGTGCGGTGGTTACAGACGATTTCAAAGTACCGTGCTGAAGTATCGCCTGCTCCGAATTCCGCCTTCGAGTTGTGCGTTCGAAGAGTGACCGCCCAGCAAAAGGAAGGATTGGATTTGAGTTGCTGGCGTGTGGCCTTCAATGGGGCCGAACCTGTTCGCCACGAAACTATAAAGCGATTTACCGCGGCTTTCGAATCCTGTGGCTTTCGACCTGAAACCATGTATCCCTGCTACGGCATGGCGGAAACGACACTGATGGTCACAGGAGGTATTGGCGGCGAGCCTGCGGTTTTTGAGCCGTTCGATAGCAACGCGCTCAAGGAGCGGATTGCCATACCTCCCAGGAGCGCTAATACAGAAGTGATCAAGGTCGGCTGTGGCCGAACGTGGAATGAACACAAAGTTCGAATCGTCGATCCAGAAACCGAGGAGGCTAGTGCAGAGAATCAGATCGGCGAGATCTGGGTGTCGGGTCCGAGTGTAGCAATGGGTTATTGGAATCGTCCCGAACTGTCGGAGGCAACGTTCAAAGCGCGCGTCAGATACGAAGATACTGAGCGGTTTCTTCGAACAGGCGACTTGGGGTTTCTAAAAGGAGATGACCTGTTTGTGGCGGGCCGGCTGAAAGATTTGATCATTATCAGCGGCCGAAACCATTACCCCCAGGACATCGAGCAAACGCTCGAAGGTTGCAACGCTGCTTTCGCGCAAAACGCCTGCGCGGCGTTCTCGGTAGAAGCGAATGGCGAGGAGCAACTGGTGGCAGTTTGCGAAATTCGGCGCGAGCATTTGCGGCGTCTCGATTCAGATGAACTCGTGGCTTGCGTGCGACGGGCTGTTGCCGAAAATCACGAACTGGATCTCTATGCGGTGCTGTTCCTAAAGCCGTTTGGCATGCCGCGGACGTCGAGTGGAAAGATACAAAGGCATGCCTGCCGAATGTTGTTCGAGGTCGGCGAATGGCCGGATTGTATATCGCAATGGCGAAATGACAAGCCGACAGATTCCGAGACTGAAACCGTTGTTTCGGTATTACAGCCGACCAGAATATCGATTGAGCGATGGCTCACCGACCGAGTTGCCGCCAAGCTAGGTATTTCGCCGGGCGCGATAGGTTTGCGGGAACCGTTCACGCAATACGGGCTGGAATCGCGGGATGCGATTGCTATTTCCGGCGAACTACAGGAGTGGCTGGGTATTTCGCTACCGCCGACACTGATCTACGATTATCCCAATGTTGAGACGCTGGCCGGCTACCTGGCTAATGAAACGAGAGCAGGCGATCGTTACTTCGAAGCCGGCATCTCCAATTCGCCTATCGCAATCATCGGCCTCGGGTGTCGGTTTCCCGGGGCAAACAGTCCGGACAACTATTGGAAGCTACTTAACGAAGGAGTTGATGCAGTCAGACCCGCTCCGCACCGGGCTGGTCTGGATCAAACGTCATCCAAGGCCATGACTGGGATTTCAGTGGGCGGTTACCTGGATGGTGTTGACCTGTTCGAAGCGGAATTCTTTGGCATCAGCCGCCGCGAAGCGGAGTTGATGGATCCGCAGCACAGGTTGCTGATTGAAGTGACGTGGGAAGCACTCGAGCATGCCGGCATATCGCCCGAGAGCCTGGCAGGAACCGACACTGCCGTTGCGGTGGGCATAAGCAACGCTGATTATTCACGGCTGCGGCCGAATGGGCAGTTGGCAAATGATCCTTACATTGCGACAGGCAATGCCCTGAGTGTCGCGGCCAATCGTATCTCGTACCTGCTTGATCTTCGGGGACCGAGCTGGGCCGTAGACACCGCTTGCTCGTCGTCTCTTGTAGCCGTTCATCAGGCATGCCAAAGCCTGCACATGGGCGAGTGCAAGCTTGCCATTGCCGGTGGGATAAACCTGATTCTCACTCAGCAACTGAACAAGGCGTTTTCCAATGCCGGCATGCTTTCTCCCGACGGAAGGTGCAAGACGTTTGATGCCGACGCCAACGGCTATGTTCGCGGCGAGGGCGCGGGTGTGATCGTACTTAAACGGCTTGATGACGCCGAACGCGATGGCGATAACATCCTTGCAGTTATTCGCGGCTCAGCAGTGAACCAGGATGGACGAAGCAATGGACTTACCGCGCCAAACGGTCCGGCCCAACAAGCGGCGATCCGGCGAGCGCTTCAGGTAGCAGGAGTTAAGGCGCACGAAATCAACTATGTGGAAGCGCATGGTACCGGTACTCCCCTGGGCGACCCGATCGAGCTGAACTCGCTGGTTCAGGTTCTCGGTGAGGGACGAAATAACGATGACACCTGCTGGGTTGGTTCCGCGAAAACCAACATAGGTCACCTTGAATCCGCCGCCGGGATCGCGGGAATCATCAAAGTTGTTTTAGCGCTCGTGAACGAAACCGTGCCACCGCATCTTCAACTGCGGCAACTGAATTCGAGCATCAAGCTGGATGGCACAGCCATTCGAATTCCTACCAGCCCGCAACCGTGGAGGCGTGGGAAGAGGCGTTTGGCTGGGGTGAGTTCCTTCGGTTTTGGCGGAACGAATGCACACATCATTGTGGAAGAAGGTCCTGCTCCTGTCGCAAGTCTTTCCGACGAGATGAAGCCGTGTCAAATTCTGGCATTGTCGGCACGAACTGCTTCCGCGCTGCAAACTGTCAAAAAGGCTTACGCGGAATTTCTGCGCTCTCGCGGGGACGCCTCGCTGGCGGAATTCGCATACACGGCTAACGTTGGCAGATCGCACCTTCCTTTCAGGTCGGCAGTCGTGGCCTCGTCAGTGGATGAGGCGTTAGCACAGTTGGAAGCCTATCCGGGAAATGCTGCCTCGGCTAAAGCGACCAGGATTGCTTTTCTGTTTACGGGCCAGGGTGCTCAGTATCGCGGGATGGGCCGGCAGCTGTTTGACACACATGCCGGTTTCAGGCGGACGCTTGAACAGTGTGATGCATTGTTACGCGGCGAACTGCCTAAGCCGCTCCTCGATGTGATCTTCGGTCAGGGAAACGAGATCAACGAAACCATTTACGCTCAGCCAGCATTGTTTGCTCTTGAATATGCCCTGGCTAGTATTTGGAAGGAGTGGGGCATCGTCCCGAGCGATATGCTCGGCCACAGCGTGGGTGAATTTGCAGCGGCCTGTTTTGCAGAAATGTTCAGTCTGGAAGATGGCCTGCGGATGATCGCGCAAAGAGGGCGGCTGATGCAATCGCTTCCGAAGACGGGTTCAATGATGGCAGTCTTTGCGAGTGAACAGGTATGCATCGAGGCGATCGGAAAAGTTACATCCGGTACGGAACTTGTGAGCATCGCGGCGGTGAACGGCCCTTCGCATACCGTTTTGTCAGGTGATACTGAAACAATCCGGCAGATCGAAACCGAGCTATCAGCGCGAGGCATCGGTGTGCAGTCATTGAATGTTTCGCACGCGTTCCACTCGCCGCTGATGAAGCCGATGGTGGAACAGTTGGGTCGAGTAGTTGCAGAGGTTGACTTTCACACTCCGAAGATCGATCTAATTTCGAGCGTTTCCGGCGCGAAGGCCGGGAATGAAATCACCGCCGCTGGTTATTGGCGGGATCAGGCTCTTGCGCCGGTTCGCTTCGGTCGCGGGATGAAAAGCCTGAAGGCGATGGGGATTGACGCGTTCGTCGAGATTGGACCAAGGCCCGTATTGAGTGCGATGGCCAAACAGTACCTTGGTTATCCGGAGAGCGCGTGGATAACATCGATTGATTCAGGCGGCCAGAATTATCGCTCGATGTTTGAAGCTTTGGGAAAACTATATACGTCAGGGTCGTCCGTTAATTGGAAGGCTGTGCATGATGGCCCAAGCAGGCGACGGATTTCTCTTCCTACCTATCCGTTTGAACGTCAGAGCTATTGGCTCGATGAAGAGTCAGCGCCGGTCGCGATAAACCTCAAGCGAACCGTAGTCGGCAGCGGGCATCCGTTGCTGGGGACGCGTATGGGGGAAGCAGCAAGCTCGCCAGGCACGCATGTGTGGGAGACAAGGCTCGACGGATCGTCGAAAACGCTTTTGGATGGCCATCGCCTGATGGGTTCGACGGTTGCGCCGTATTCAGCATTCGTGGAAATGGCGCTTGCTGCGGCGCCACAGGTATATCCAGGACAATTCCACCAGATCGAAGATCTGTCGTTGTATCACCCGTTATTTATTTCCAGGAGCAAGCCGAGCGTCATCCAGGTTGTCCTGGACGAGCTATCAGAAGGGAATCTGTCGTTCAAGGTTTTCAGCCGCCATGCACAACAGGTTTCGTCGAACCACGAGTGGACACTGTGCGCGAGCGCGACAATCGTGGGTAACGGTCTGGAGTCAGCATGATTAACTTCGGACTAATGTTCTTTGCCGCCAGTGAAGATGCCGAGCCCGGTAACCGGTACCGCCTGGTTATTGAGAGCGCCCGCTTTGCTGACCGAAACAGGTTTTCAAGTATCTGGGTTCCTGAGCGGCACTTCACGAAGTTTGGAAGCCTTTATCCGAATCCGGCCGTACTCCATTCAGCGTTGGCGCTTGCGACCGAGCGCATCCGTCTGAATGCAGGAAGCGTGGTTGTCCCGTTGCACAACCCGATTCGAATCGCGGAAGAGTGGGCAATGGTTGACAACCTCTCGGGCGGCCGGGTTGGCGTTTCGTTTGCGCCGGGCTGGAACCCCGCGGACTTTGCCTTCTTTCCCGAACGGTATGAAACCCGCCAGGGGACCATGCTTGATGGAATCCGCGCGGTTCAAAAGTTATGGCGCGGCGAGACCATGACAACGCTGAGCGGAGACGGCGAGCAAGTAGATATTCGCATCTATCCCTCGCCCATCCAGCCGGAACTGCCTATATGGCTGACTGCGGCGGGGAATCCTAAAACCTACATGCTGGCGGGAGAGCTTGGCGCCAATCTTCTGACTCATCTTCTGGACCAGGATGAGCAGCAACTGGCGGAGAAGATTGCGTTATATCGAAAAGCTCGGGCGGACCATGGATGGGATCCTGATGCGGGAATCGTAACAGTGATGTTGCATGCGTTTGTTGGGACCGATGCAGACGCAGTTCGGGAACAGGCGCGCATACCCTACTGTCAATACTTAAAGAGCAACATCGGACTGTTAAAGGGATTGTCGCAGAGCAGGGGCCGGAATGTTGACGTCTCGTCGATGCCGGAGCGGGAACTGGACGAGTTTGTGAATTTCCTTTATGAGCGTTTCGCGACAGAACGGGGACTGATAGGAACGCCGGAGAGTTGCTTTCCGCTGGTCGAGCGCCTTCATGGAATCGGCGTAAACGAGATTGCGAGTCTGCTGGACTTTGGACCCGACGTTGATCTGATTCTAAGCAACCTAAGGCATCTTAGCCGCTTGAAGGACCTCTGTAACCGGCGCTTTGCAACGGTCGGGCAATCTGATTCGCGCCAACGAAAGGAAAGCGGGTTTATCGTCGAGAGTATTCAGAGTCGCTGTTCAACCGAACGGTCAGGCGCTGAATTCAATGATCAGTTGCGTTCATACGGCATTGAGATAGAAGGTGGATTCAACGCTGTCGAACGAATCTGGCGGCGCGATGGCGAGGCGCTGGGCCATATTCGAGTTCCTGTTGAGTCTTTGAATGCCGAGGACAAGTTCACCATACATCCTGCATTTCTTGATGCCTGCAGCCGGGTCCTGGCTCTTGCGTTGCCGGAAGACAAGCAGGCGGAAGTGTATCTCCCAGCGGGAATCCGTCTTCAGCAACGAAACGATCGAGGGACACGCTTCCCGAACTGACGATCTGGCGTATAAACGGAACTGGATTGTGAGTTCGCCAAATGGGCAAACGGAATCAATCGAAGGCGAATGGTTGATTTTGGCAGACCGCAACGGAGTGGGGGAAAACCTTGCTGCATTAATCAGAGAAATGGGCGCTCGATGTGTTCTCGTTTCGACCGCGGACTGCGATTCAACCAGCGTTGACGTGATGCGCATGATTGTTGCACAGGCGTCACCGCAGCGCATCGTTCATCTGTGGAGCCTTGACTCGACCGCATCAAATGAAACAACGCTCGATTCCCTCCAGAGAGACCAGGAAGTGATTTGCGCCAGCGCGCTTCATCTGGTCCAGGCGGTTTCCTCGGAGCCGATTAGCGCAACGGAGCGCCTCTATTTTGTAACAAGAGGCTCAGTGGCATTGCATGACGGGGAAGCAGTGGCATATTCCCAGGCGCCTCTTTGGGGACTTGCACGAGCAATGTCCGTCGAACATCCGAAGTTGTGGGGAGGCATTTTCGACCTTGACCTTGAATCAACCGCTAATGAGGCCGCGAGACAGTTGTTTAAATCTCTGCGCGAGCCCGATGGTGAAGACATGGTTGCGTTCCGTGCGGGACAGCGATATGTAGCCCGAATGCAGAAGGACGAGTCCATGGTGAACGTCGCAGTGCCCCTCCAAATAGAAAAACGTGCAACGTATCTGATAGTTGGAGGGCTTGGAGGGCTGGGGCTTGCAACAGCGCGATGGTTGTCGAAACTGGGCGCGCGCAATCTGGCGCTTGTTTCACGAAGCGGGCCAGGCGCGGAAGCCACACGAGCCATCCAGGCGATGGAGGAAAGCGGCACCTGTATACGTGTCTTCCAGGCCGACGTTTCAATTGAGGAAGATATGGCTCTTGCGATGGCCAGTATCAAATCAACGATGCCACCGCTCAAAGGCGTGCTCCATTTAGCGGGAGTTTTGGATGACGCGATGCTGAGTGACCAGAATTGGGAGCGGTTTCACGCAGCCGGGCTCGCCAAGGTCGAGGGCGCCTGGGTTCTCCATAAGTTGACGGAAGAGGACGAGCTGGACTTCTTTGTGCTCTTTTCGTCGATGGCCGCGCTGGTAACCATGCCGGGACAGGGGAACTATGCGGCGGCGAACTGCTTTTTGGATGCGTTGGCAAACTACCGCAGGTCTATAGGGCTTACGGCACTGAGCGTAAACTGGGGGCCCTGGGGCGAGATCGGTCATGCAGCAACGGATTATGGACGTAACGCTCATCTTCAGTTGGCCCAACTCGGCATCGATGCAATCTCGCCGCGCCAGGGGTTGGAGCTGCTTGAAACCCTCCTGAGTCAGCAGCAGACCCAGGTCTGCATAGCGCAAGTGAATTGGAACAAGCTGTTTCAAAACCATCCCGCGGCGGCAGTGTCGCCCTTATTACGAGAACAGGTCCAGCATGCGGAGTTACCAGTCGAGACAATTGAAGATACGGAATTTGTAAAGGGACTAAGGGCGCTTCAGGAGGACGAACGCAGGGAGGCCCTGAGTTACTTCCTTTCCGATCTGATCGCCGGGGCACTGAAGCTAAACGATGGCGAGCGCCTCGTTCCGCAACAGGGACTGTTTGCACTTGGGCTCGATTCGATCCTTGCTCTGCAATTGAAATCGCAACTGGAAATTACGCTGGGACGATCATTCCGCGCCACGCTGTTTTTCACACATCCAAACATTGCGTCTCTGTCGGACCACCTGTTGAGCGAGTTGGATTTGGGTGGCAACCCAGGCGCTCCAAAGACCGCGGTGTCGGAATTTCAGGAAACAGGAACCGAATCGATCGACCAAACAATGCCGTTCGAGAAGTTATCGGAGGAGGAGATTGCGAACTTGATTGTTCGGGAGATTGGTTATGGCAAGGAGATCCCAGCCGCAGGAAGCCGCCGGATGGAAGAACCCGCAGGTGGTTAGACGCAGAACACTTTAAGACGCCGATAATTGGATTGAAGGACAGTTTGGAACTGTTTAGTTGACTGCATGAATTCCCCGTCTCCCAACATCGACTCGCCCCTGCGTTCAGCGCTTGCTGCGGCACTGGAGGAGCTGCGCCATAGGCGCGCCGAAATCGATGCGCTTCGGGCTGAGCGAACGGAACCAGTCGCCGTAATCGGAATGGCGTGCCGCTTTCCCGGCGGTTGTGACACCCCCGAGCAATTCTGGCAACTGTTGGAGAGGGGACAGTGTGCGGTCACCAAGATACCTGTCGACCGATGGGATGCTGACGAATATTACGATCCCGACCCGGCAGTGCTGGGAAAAATGGCGACTCGTTACGGTGGCTTTCTGCGTGAGGTCGATAGCTTTGACACGTCCTTTTTTGGCATTTCGCCGCGCGAGACCGCCAGTCTCGATCCGCAACAACGATTGTTGCTGGAAGTAGCATGGGAAGCGCTCGAGAACGCCAACTTTCCGATGGAACAAGTGTACGGAAGCCCCACAGGAGTGTTTGTCGGTATCACGTGTTTCGATCACGCGATTCGTCTTGGCGGCTCGGCGGATAACTTTGGCGCCTATGCGGGAACAGGCAGCGCGTTGAACATGGCCGCCGGCCGAATCTCTTACTTTTTGGGACTTACAGGGCCGTCCATGGCAATCGATACGGCCTGTTCGTCGTCGCTCGTGTCGCTTCATTTGGCGTGCGAGAGTTTACGAAAGAAGGAATGCGGTCTCGCGCTGGCAGGCGGCGTGAACCTGATGCTTTCACCGGAAGTAATGGTGAGTTTCTCGCAGGCCAGAATGCTTTCGGCCGACGGGCGCTCGAAAACTTTCGATGCTTTCGCCGACGGATATGTACGCGGCGAAGGATGCGGGGTTGTCGTGCTAAAGAGGTTCTCGGATGCGTTGGCAGACGGCGACACAATTCTGGGTGTGATTCGAGGAAGTGCCGTCAATCAAAATGGCCCGAGCGGCGGGCTGACCGTCCCGAGCGCTGCAGCACAGCAACAGGTGGCAGAGAGTGCGTTGTTGCAGGCAGGCGTCGCGCCAAATGAAATTGATTACGTCGAGGCTCATGGAACGGGCACACCACTTGGTGATCCTATCGAAATTGAAGCGCTGGCCAGGGCATATGGAAAGGAAAGATCGCGGGAGAATTCGCTCCTTACCGGATCCGTGAAAACCAATATTGGCCATTTGGAGCCTGCTTCGGGCGTTGCTGGCCTAATCAAGGTGCTTCTTTCGTTCAGGCATGGAGCGATCCCTGCGCATCTGCATTTCACGCAGCCGAATCCCCATATAGAGTGGGATGCAATCCCGGTACGTGTTGCCGCAACTCAAACACCATGGCCCGTGACAGGGCGCAAGCGGATTGCAGGGATCAGCGCGTTTGGATTCAGCGGTACCAATGCGCACGCAATCATAGAAGAGCCACCAATCGCCGCTAGTCCAGTCAATCAAATCGACCGAGGCTGTCAACTCTTAACACTTTCAGCAAAAACGGAAGAGGCGCTCAGGGCGCTGGCTGGACGATATGAAGAATTATTGTCAACCCGGTCTGACATCGAACTCGGCGCTTTGTGCCATGGCGCGGGCGCCGGACGAACGCATTTTCCATTCCGGCTCGCTGCCGTATCGCACTCGACAACTTCTTTGCGCGAGCAATTGGAGTCATTCGGATTGAATGGATCCGCCCCGCAGTTGTGGATGGGAAGAACAAAAAGGTCTGCGCCGAAAAAAATCGCTTTTTTGTTTACCGGCCAGGGATCTCAGTCAGTTGGCATGGCGCGGCGACTTTACGAAACGAATCACGTGTTCAAGTCTAACATGGACATTATGTGCGAACTGCTCGTGGGCGAGCTTGACATACCCTTGCCTGAGGTCATCTTCGCAGGTTCGGAAAATGCCGGGCTTCTGAACCAGACGATGTACGCGCAGCCTGCGTTGTTTGCGGTTGAATATGCCCTGGCGGAATTGTGGAAGTCATGGGGTATTAAGCCGTTTGCGGTAATGGGCCATAGCGTGGGTGAGTATGTGGCTGCGTGCCAGGCCGGTCTGATGGACCTCAGTGACGGATTGCGGCTGGTCGCAGCGCGTGGGCGCCTGATGCAGCAATTGCAAGTCCCCGGAACGATGCTCTCAGTGTTTGCCGATCATCAGCTGGTGAGTGACACAATTAAGCCGTATGGCGAAGAGCTGGTAGTTGCGGCAATTAACGGCCCGGCGCACACGGTGATTTCGGGACAAAGAGAAGCGGTGGAGGCGGTTGGAAAACACCTTACCGGATCAGGGATTCGGACAAAAGAGTTGCAGGTGTCACACGCATTTCATTCGCCACTAATGACGCCGATGCTTGAGGAGTTCCGCGGCATAGTTCAGGAAGTTCGCTTTTCGAGGACAACGACAAAGATTATCTCGAACGTCACCGGCAGGCTGGCAAGCGGCGACGAGATGATGGATCCGGAATACTGGGTACGGCACGTGATAGAGCCCGTGAACTTCGCTGGTGGCATAACTGCACTTGGCGAGCTAAGTCCGGATGTGTTCCTGGAAGTTGGCCCCGAACCGGTGCTGACGTCGATGGGGCGCGAATGTCTTGATGGCGAGTCGCACCAGTGGTTGTTCAGTATCTCTTCGAGACAGGACAATTGGTACACGATGCTGGGGGCGCTGGCGGCATTATATGTGGAAGGCGCCACAATTGATTGGCGAGCGTTTTACCGAGATCAGCCGGCTGCCGCGACGGAACTTCCGAATTATCCATTTCAGAGACAGCGTTACGCAGCAGAGGGTCAGCGCAAGCCGGACACACCTTTGGTCGTGACGGTCAAAGAGCAGGAGAATCTGATCAAGCGTCTGAAGCGGGACGGCAAGCTCTCGAAAGAGGCTTTACGCGTTGTCCCCGAAGTGCTGAGAGCGCTGGCCGAACTGAATGATACTGAAGACGAAACAAGCGAATTACTTTACCGAGTTGTATGGAAGGAGAAGAAGCGTACTAAACAAACAATCAGCCCCGGAGGTGATGAAGGACTTTGGCTGATTTTTGCCGATCGCGGTGGATTCGGTGCGTCACTAAAAGACCTGCTAGTGAGTCAGGGCAAGCGGTGTGTACTGGCTTATGAAGGACCGGCATATGGAGCCCTTCCAGATGGCACATGGCAGTTACGTGCAGACTCAGCCGAAGATTTTAGCCGATTGTTCCGCGAAGCCGCTGTTTCAGAACCAGTCAGCCGAGTGATCTTTCTTTGGGGTCTTGATGCTCCTGCCGCTGAAGATCTAACGGCTGGGCAGTTGGAGTTTTGTCAACGGATTGGTTGTGAAGCACTGCTTAAGATTATTCAGGCTGAGTCCGGAAGCCGGCCTCGTATCTGGCTTGTGACGCGTGGGGCGGTGTCGGTGTCGAACTCTTCACCAGCCGATAGTCGAACAGATGGACTGGCGCAGTCTCCTTTATGGGGTTTTGGCAAGGGCATTCTGCTGGAACAACCGGAACGGCTGGGTTACTGCATTGATCTTGACCCATTGAGGCCCGCGAATGAAGTCACCATGCTGGTCGCGGAGATATTGGAAGCAGATCGTGAAGATCAGGTTGCGTTTCGCGATGGTTTGCAATTGGTGCCACGACTGACGAAATTGACCGCGACATCTGCGGAAAAAGGGCAGGCCCCAACGACGATATCATCCGATGGCGCCTATTTAATTACAGGTGGATTTGGCGCGCTGGGATTGCATGTGGCGAAATGGCTGGTTGCAGAGGGAGCGCGGCAGTTGGTGCTTGTAAGCAGGAGTGGACCATCGTCGGCAGAGTCGCAATCGGTCATTGCCGAGTTGCGATTGGCCGGCGTAACCGTACTTGCTGAGCGGGCTGACTTAGCAAGCGAAGAGAGCATCACTGCGTTGTTTTCTATGCTGCGTAGTGACGGGATTCGCATTCGCGGAATTGTGCATGCGGCTGGCGCGCCAGGGTTTTCTGCGCTTGAAAATTTGTCGAGAGAAGACCTTCGCGCCGTGCTGCGTCCGAAGGTACTCGGTTCATGGTTGTTGCATCGTTTCAGCCAGGATCATCCGTTGGACTTCTTCGTACTGTTTTCTTCCGTGGCCGCTGTTTGGGGATCGAAAGGGCAAGCACATTACAGCGCTGCAAACCGCTTTCTTGATGCCCTGACAAGCCATCGCCGTGCGGCGGACCTTCCCGCTCAATGCATCAACTGGGGACCGTGGGCTGAAGGTGGAATGACGTCGGCGGAGGCGACCACTCTGCTGAGCAAGGTTGGAGTTCGAACGCTGAAGCCCGAGGTTGCGATAAAAGCTCTCGATCAAATTATCGCTTCTGATTACGAAGATATGGTGGTTGCCGACATCGAATGGGAGTTGTTTCGGGCTTCGTACGAAGCACGTGGCAAGCGACCATTTCTGGATGAGATTACACAAAGTGAGCAGTCGGACAAGAACGAGGAGAAAACTTCGAGTTTCGCCGAGCAGCTTCGCGCCAGCTCGGCTGGTGAACGAAAACGGCTGCTGCAGCGCTTTGTTCAATCGGAAGTCTCACTGGTGCTCGGACTAGGTGATAGACAGGCGGCTCCGGAGCAGGGCTTTTTTGAGATGGGTATGGATTCACTGCTGTCTTTGGAATTCAAGTCGCGGCTGGAAACCGCGCTTGCAGTCAGGCTGCCAGCAACTCTGATTTTCGATAATCCAACCATCGAGAGTTTGACTGAATTCCTTGCGTCCGAGATTTCGGGGCAACACTCGGACGATCAAGTGGAGCACGCCAGGACGCCAGTTGAACGGCGCGACGTCACACGACCGCTTGTGAAGAGAATCGAAGAATTGTCCGACGCAGAGGCCGAAGAGATGCTTCTGCAAAAGCTGGAGATGATGAGTTAACGCATGGAAGTGACTCCAGGTTCAGAACTATCACCGATGAAGCGCGCACTGTTGCGGCTGGAAGAGCTGCAATCCAGGCTCGAAGCCGCGGAAGGGTCGCAGACTGAGCCAATCGCCGTGATAGGAATGAGCTGCCGTTTTCCGGGCGGCGCTGACAGTCCCGCGAAGTATTGGGAGCTCTTAAGTAACGGCGTTGACGCGGTTACTGAAGTGCCGGCGGATCGCTGGAATATAGACGAGTACTACGATCCCGATCCGGAAGCCCATGGAAAGATGTACAGCCGGTACGGGGGCTTTCTTAACGATGTAGATCAGTTCGACCCGGCCTTCTTCCGCATTTCTCCGCGCGAGGCCGTGAGCATGGATCCGCAGCAGCGTCTGTTGTTGGAAGTCTGTTGGGAAGCGTTGGAGGATGCGCATTTGCCTGCCGAAGGTTTGCATGGCAGTGCCACTGGCGTATTTATCGGCGTCACGACGAATGACTACGCGCAGCTGCAAATGCAGGATGGTGGCGAGAATCGTCTGGACGGCTATTTCTTTACAGGTAACCCACTGAACACAATCGCGGGACGGGTATCTTACTTTTTGGGCTTGCAGGGCCCAAGCATGGCGCTCGATACAGCATGCTCGTCGTCGCTGGTTTCGATCCACCAGGCGTGCCAGAGCCTGCGTGCCGGCGAATGCGAAATGGCTTTGGCCGGCGGGGTTAATCTGATTATTTCGCCGGCCACTACTGTGGCCGTTTCGCGGACCCGAGCGCTGGCGCCGGATGGCAGGACAAAGTCGTTCGATGTATCGGCTGACGGCTTTGTGCGCAGCGAAGGTTGCGGCGTCGTTGTATTAAAGAAACTTGGAGCGGCGCTTGCCGCGGGCGATCCGATCCTCGCTGTTATTCGAAGTTCGGCAGTGAACCATGATGGAGCTTCGAGCGGATTTACCGTACCGAATGGAAAAGCGCAGCAAGCCGTGATCCGAAAAGCGTTAGGCAAGTTGGCGCCAGCGGAAGTGGATTATGTTGAGACACATGGAACCGGCACGGGCCTGGGCGATCCGATTGAAGTTAACGCGCTCGCAAGCGTGTTTGGGAAAGGACGCGAGCATAAGCTTCGCATCGGGTCGGTAAAGACCAATATCGGGCATACAGAGTCGGCGGCAGGCATTGCAGGGGTAATCAAAGTCATCCTCTCGTTACAGCATTCGGAGTTGCCGCCACATCTGCACTTAAATAATCCAAGCCCGCTGATTCCGTGGACTGAGATTCCGATAGAAGTCTCAACGCGAGCCACACCCTGGCCTGCAAATGGTAAACGCCGAATTGCCGGTGTCAGCGCGTTCGGGGCCAGCGGCATCAATGCACATCTGGTGATCGAAGAAGCTCCCGAACAGCCTCGCAATACGAGCACGTCTCTGCGGCCGTTGCACCCACTTGTGTTGTCCGCAAAGAGTGAAGGGGCCTTGAAGGATCTTGCCGCTCTATATAAAGAGCAGTTGGCGGATGATGATTCCGCTGGGTTGGAATTGACCTGTGCTGCGTCGGCTATGGGCCGTAGCCACCTTCAACTTCGTCTGGGTATTGGGGCAAGCACGAAAGACGAGGCCGTGACAAAGCTGAATGCGTTTGCTTCAGGGGAGATGCCACGTGGGGTGCATGCTTCCAAGGCCGAGGGTGCAGGCGCTCCTCGCATAGCGTTCCTCTTTACCGGCCAGGGTTCTCAGTATCAGGGCATGGGTCAGGAACTCTACAGCACGGAGCCAGTTTTCCGGGAGGCAGTGGACCGCTGCAATCAGATCGCATCGAGCTTGCTGCATCGATCGCTGTTGGATGTGATGTATCCGCTGGCCGGGGCAGAATCCGTAATTGACGAGACTGCGTATAGCCAGCCAGCACTATTCACACTTGAGTACGCATTGGTCATGCTTCTGAAGTCGTGGGGAATTGTGCCGGATGCTGTTATGGGACACAGCGTTGGCGAATACGCGGCTGCATGCATAGCCGGTGTTTTCTCCCTGGAAGATGGGTTGGGGCTGACTATTGAGCGGGCGCGTTTGATGCAGGCCCTGCCGGGCGAAGGAAGTATGGCAGCGATCTTCACGAGCCCTGAGAGCGTGAGCAAAGCGATCGAGCCATATTCGGCCCAGTTGTCGATTGCCGCTGTTAATGGGCCGCGGCATACCGTGATTTCCGGCGAGCGGGATGCCTTAGAAGTTGTGCTCGAGACTTTCGCGAAAGAGGGTGTCGAGTGGCGAAAATTAACTGTTTCGCATGCGTTTCACTCTCAGCTAATCGATCCCATGCTCGACCAGTTCGAGGCCGCCGCGGCCCGTATCGGTTTTAGCGATCCATCTATCCCGATGGTTTCCAACCTCACGGGAAAGATGATGACTGTCGCGCCCACGCCGCTTTATTTTCGCAATCACTGTCGCCAGCCGGTGCTGTTCGCTTCGGGGATCGAGGCGATGTTTGCGGATGGGTTCGATGTGTTCGTGGAGATTGGCCCAAAGGCGGTTCTGACGGGACTGGTCAGGGCTAACACGCCGGCGGGCACTCGCCCGTTATTTGTGCCAACACTTGCGCCAAATGCCGATTGCGAAACGGCAATGGATGCGCTGCTGAAGCTTTATGTACGAGGGGCGAAGATCGACTGGCCACAATTTTATAACCAACATTCGCGCCCGCGGATGCCTTTGCCCACTTACCCTTTTCAACGAAAACGATACTGGTTCAAAAAAGGACCATCTAACATCATGACAGAACAAAAGGCGGTTGCTTCACAATCGAAAAAGGAACGCCGCGATGGAATTATCGAGGATCTTCGTACCCGGATCGCCGGACTGATTCAGGCAGATGTCTCGGACGTGAACGTCCAACTGCCGTTTCTTGAGATGGGTGCGGACTCGCTGATTATGGTTGAAGCGATTCGCGTGATCGAAACCGAGTATGGTGTGAAGCTCGCAATTCGCCGGTTCTTTGAGGATCTGTCCACCATCGAAGCAGTCGCGGAATTTATTGAAAGCAATTTACAGGACGAGGCAGTCAGCTCAGTTGCAAAAGTAGAGCAGGCGCCTGCTTCATCACTTCCGGAATACTCGGAGGACTCTGTGGCGGTCCAGCCTGCAGCGGGCGCATCAGCGATCGAGCAGGTGTTGATCGAACAGAATCGCACGATTACAAAGCTGCTGTCACAACAGATGGACCTGCTGCGTGAGTCGCTTAGTCAGCGCACTCCGCAAGTGGCGGGCGCGCCGGATTCAGCTTTGGCGGTAAAAGTAGCCTCGCCAAAAGCAACCAGGCCAGGTGGGGGCAGCAATGGTTCGAAGGCTCCCGAGCAAAAGAATGTTCCAATGGTTCCGTGGGGCACACCAGCCGAACAGCGCGCCCGTGGACTTTCCCCGGCGCAGCAAAAGCATCTTGAAGATCTAATTCAGCGCTACAACACGCGGACGCGTAAATCGAAGGAGTACGTGCAACGGTATCGCGGTCCGCTTGCCGACAGCAGGGCGACTGTTGGCTTTCGCTTCTCAACGAAAGAGATGTTGTACCCGATTGTCGGGCAACGTTCGAGTGGTTCCCGGCTGTGGGATATCGACGGGAATGAGTATATCGATTTCACAATGGGTTTTGGGGTTCACTTGTTCGGTCATACGCCGTCATTCATCAACGAGGCGGTGGCAAGAGAGTTCGAGACAGGCGTCGAACTGGGTGCCCGATCAAACCTCGTGGGCGAGGTTGCCGAAACATTTACCCGACTGACGGGACACGACCGCGTGGCGTTCTCCAATTCAGGTACGGAAGCTGTGATGGCGGCCATGCGTCTTGCAAGGGCCGGCACGGGCCGTGAAAAGATCGTCATCTTCAATCACTCTTATCACGGCCATGCAGATGGAACGCTTGC
>WNFR01004646.1_pt1 | contig 22886 bp, 13 predicted proteins | sample 5400221 | NCBI WGS metagenome assembly WNFR01 (sample SAMN13153357, study PRJNA577476) | soil metagenome | isolation source: 40 cm soil under Madrone tree | place: USA:California | collected 2016-06-14 | reverse complement strand
TTTCTTGCCTGCATTGATCGCCTGGTGCGCAAAGCACTGGAAGGCGACCTGCGCGACCGGACAGAAGTTCTCTACATTTCGCCGTTAAAAGCCCTTGGCAACGACATCCAGAAAAACCTGGAAGTCCCGCTCGGCGAGATCCTACAAATGGCCGGCGAGCGCGGCCTGCTGATGCCCCAGATCCGCACCGCCGTGCGCACCGGCGACACGCTCGCGCACGAGCGTCGCGCCATGCTGAAGTGTCCGCCGCATATTCTGGTCACCACGCCTGAGTCGCTCTACATTCTGCTGACCGCCGAAAAGAGCCGTGCAATTCTGCGTGATGTTGAAACGGTCATTGTGGACGAAATCCACGCCGTTGCCGACGACAAGCGTGGCGCGCATTTGACTTTGTCCCTCGAACGGTTGGAAGCGTTGACCAAGCGTCCTCCGGTTCGCATCGGCCTTTCCGCGACCCAGAAGCCAATCGAAGATGTCGCGCATTTTCTTACGGGAAACGGCCGACCCGATCCTGTTGTGGTCAACGTTGGTCACAAGCGCACGCTCGATCTCGCTGTCGAAGTTCCCGCGACGCTGCTTGGTCCGGTCGCGAGTAACGAGATGTGGGACGAAATCTACACTCGCATCGTCGAGCTTTCCGAGCAGCATCGCTCGACTTTGGTTTTTGTGAACACGCGGCGCCTTGTCGAGCGGGTTTCCCACCATCTAGCCGAGCGAATTGGAGAGGAAAATGTTGGCGCGCATCACGGCAGCCTTTCCCGCAAGCTGCGCCTTGCCGCCGAAAAAAAGCTGAAAGAAGGACAGATCAAAGTCCTGGTCGCAACCGCCTCTCTCGAACTAGGAATTGATATCGGAACTGTTGATCTGGTCATCCAGATCAGTTCGCCTCGTGCGATTGCGGTCGCCTTGCAACGAGTCGGCCGCTCCGGCCACTGGCGCGGCGCAGTCCCCAAGGGACGTCTTTTCGCCACCACCCGCGACGATCTCCTGGAATGTGCAGCTTTGGTTCGCGCCATCCGGCAAGGCGATCTCGACCGCCTCATCATTCCAGATTCGCCTCTCGATATTCTGGCCCAACAGATTGTGGCAACGTGTGCCACAGAGACCAGCAATGTCCGTGTGGCTCGGACATTCTTGTCCGAGAATTCCGCAGAAGAACATGGTGGAACAGTAGTCTCCGAAACAGATGACCAGGGTGGTTGGAACGACGACGACCTCTTTGCCCTGGTCAAGCGCGCATACCCATATCGCAATCTCTCGCGCGAAACTTGCGATTCCATTATCGAAATGCTCTCCGAAGGCATCGCCTCGCGCCGCGGACGATACGGCGCGTACCTGCATCACGACCGTGTGAACCACAAGCTTCGAGCCCGCCGCGGAGCGCGTCTCGCGGCAATCACCAGCGGTGGCGCCATCCCCGAGACGGCATTGTTCACGGTTGTCGCGGAACCCGAAGGCATTGTGGTCGGCACGCTCGATGAAGATTTCGCCGTCGAGAGCAATGCCGGCGACATCATGTTGCTCGGCAACACCTCGTGGCGCATCCGCCGAGTGGAAGGGAAGTCCGGACGAGTGCTGGTCGAAGATGCCCACGGCGCGGCCCCGAGCGTCCCGTTCTGGCGCGGAGAAGCTCCTGCCCGCACCGAAGAATTGTCATTCCATGTCGCAGAATTACGCCGCGAGATCAGCGACCGCTTGCCCGGGGTCAAGCCAATCGCTGCTTTGCTTTCACCAAAGCCCGCGCCTGAGTCGACCAACGGGAAGGGCACCGCGAACCGTAGGGGCACTCCTAACCGGGACGGCATCACTTCAGTCCTGCCGAAATCTACGCAGGAAAATTCGAAGAGCGACTCGGAGCGCGCACTCGCCAACTCCTCCCAATCCTGGAGTTACCATCCAGCCATCGCTGGAACCATCTCATGGCTTCAAGCTGAGTGCGGCCTCGACCAATCCGCCGCCGAGCAATCCATTCAATACATCCTCGAAGGGCGCACCGTCCTCGGCGAGGTTCCGACGCAGAGCAGCGTAATCGCCGAGCGCTTTTTCGACGAAGCCGGCGGAATGCAACTCATCATTCACGCCCCTTTTGGCGCTCGCATCAACAAGGCCTGGGGACTCGCCCTGCGCAAGCGTTTCTGCCGCAGCTTCAACTTCGAGCTACAGGCGGCCGCCACCGACAACGGCCTGAACATTGCTCTCGCCGAGCAGCACAGCTTCCCCCTCGCCGACGTTTTCCATTTCCTGAACGCCGAAACCGTTCAACCAGTACTTGAACAAGCAGCTCTAGATTCTCCTATCTTCGGAACTCGTTGGCGCTGGGATGCCAATCGCGCACTGGCACTTCTACGTTTTCAGGGAGGAAAAAAGGTCCCGCCCCAAATCCAGCGCATGCGCTCCGACGACCTCCTCGCCTCAGTCTTTCCCGACGTTGCCGCCTGCCAGGAGAACATCGCCGGAGACATTCAGATTCCCGACCATCCCCTGGTCAAAGAAGTCATGAAAGATGTCCTCACCGAGGCGATGGACATCGAGGGTCTAAAGGAGCTTCTCCGCCGCATGGAAGACGGCCGCATCCGTTGCGTCGCCGTGGACACGCCGGTTCCATCGCAGTTCTCCCACGAGATCCTGAATGCCAATCCATATGCCTACCTCGACGACGCCCCGCTCGAAGAACGCCGTGCCCGCGCTGTCGAGATGCGCCGCATTCTGCCGGAATCGATTCTCGAGGAAGTCGGCAAGCTCGATCCTGCAGCCATCGAGCAGGTAAGGGAAGAAGCCTGGCCCGACGTTCGCGATGCCGACGAACTGCACGACGTACTGCACACGCTCATCGCTTTTCCCGCCGCCTACCTTAACTCGGCCGGGGTGGGGATGGGAGTCGACTCAGGTCATGTGGGGACGGGCGCCCTCGCCCGTCCTGTCGAGCAAAGCTCGACAATTTGGCAGCCATTATTTGAGCAACTCGGGGGGCAAAATCGTGCAATCGTCGGACGCACAGGGAACCGCGAGTACTGGATCGCCACCGAACGCGCTGAAACATTCACTCTGCTGTTCCCCAACGCCAAATTCGACACAGCGCCAGCAGAAATTGCCCGGAAAGTTCCCTCGAAAGACGATGCTCTGCTCGCACTAGTCACCGGATGGATGGGGCATCTAGGACCCGCAACCGCCACTTCATTAAGCGAATCACTAGGCATTCCCCCCTCCGAAATCGAAAAAGCTCTTTTACGAATGGAAGCCAGCGGCGCCATCCTTCGGGGCAAGTTCATGGCTGGTGTGGAGCGGGCGCCCTCGCCCGCGATCCCCGAAACAGAATGGTGCGACCGCCGCCTGCTGGCTCGAATCCACCACCTCACTGTCGCAACGCTTCGCAAGCAGATCGAGCCCGTCACGCCAGCTCAATTTATGCGCTGGCTGTTGCGCTGGCAGCACATCGCTCCGGGATCACAAGTCCAAGGCGAGCGCGCCACGCTCGACGTCGTCCGTCAGCTTCAGGGATTTGAAATTCCCGCCAATGCATGGGAGCGCCAAGTCCTGTCGCGTCGGATAGCCGACTACGATCCCAAATGGCTCGACCAGCTCTGTCTCACCGGAGCGGTCGGTTGGGGACGGCTCTCTCCGCATCCCGCAACCCTCGATTCTTCGAACGGCAACGGGACAGAGCCCAACCGGCGCCGCGTGATTCCCACCAGCGTCGCGCCAATTACGTTCTTTGTTCGAGAAGAGTCCGACTGGATGACGCCCCATGGCTCCATCGGAGATTCGCAAGGCCTAAGCCCCGTCGCCCGGCAGGTGCTCGATTATCTGCGCCACCGTGGAGCTTCTTTCTTCCCGGACATCGTTCGCGTAACCGGCAAGCTGAAAGCAGAAATCGAAACTGCTTTGTGGGAGCTGGTCGCCGCAGGACTGGTCACCGCCGATGGCTTCGACAACTTGCGTTCGCTCATCGATCCCAAACGCCGCGCCGGGCAGGCCACTGAGCGCGATCGCGCGGTCGAAGCCACTTGCTGGATGCTGCTCAAACGCTACGGAGTCGTTTTCCGCGATGTACTCGCCCGCGAAACCAACCTTCCCAAGTGGCGCGAGCTGCAAATAGCATTTCGGAGGCTCGAAGCCCGTGGTGAAATTCGCGGCGGCCGCTTTGTCGATGGATTCCTCGGTGAACAGTTCGCGCTGCCCGTTGCGGTTGAATCCATGCGCGCGACTCGTAAGATGCCCCCCTCCGGCGAAGTCGTTACGATCTCCGCCGCTGACCCGTTGAATCTGGTTGGTGTGATTATTCCTGGCGAAAGAATCCCAGCCATCTCAGGAAGAACCGTCAGTTATCGCGATGGCGTAGCAGTCGAAGCAGAGCAGAATGCCCTGTCGAAAATCGCTGTAATCTGACACAAAAAAATATCGGGTACCTTGAACGAGGGGCGTGCAAGGTTCCCGATAGCCTTCGCCCGGACTAAAGATCTAGCGCTTCCCCACGCTATCCCTGACGATCAGCAGGAATAGCTTTAACATGGCTCCGCAGCCAATAGATTGACAAATGGTTCTTGTTACGAATTCGGAACAAAGCACGGAGCGTTACGGGATCTTTAGTTTCATCAGGATTGCGGGATTCAGGTACACCCCTTGCCACCGGATTGCCAAGTGTAGATGGGGTCCCGACGCACGTCCGCTGCCGCCGCTCAGCCCAATAAGTTGACCAGACTCAACTTCGTCGCCTTCCTTGATCCGGAACTCAGACAAGTGCAGGTATAGGCTCAGAAGCCCTTGCCCGTGGTCCACCACAACACAATTCCCTTCAAAATAGAGGGGACGGGCCAAGATCACAGTCCCTCGGTTGACCGCATGAACCGGAGTTCCCGCCGGTGCCGCATAATCCAGGCCCTGGTGACGGCTCCGCACTTCTTGATTGAACACCCGCGCCGTGCCGAATACGTCCGAAATTCCAACCGATACGGGGGGTACAAATGGCCCCGTCCATAATTTCTCGGGGGTAAGCGCGCCGAACGTCTTCTGTTTCACACTTTTGTCCGCTTGTGCTTCTTTAAGCTGCTCCGGACTCGGCTGTGTGTACTGCTTCGCGACGGTAACAGTAATTTTGGGATATACGGCACGGCCCACTTTTATCTGTTGCACTACCCGAACCGTCTTTCCGCCGGCCTGAGTTTCCGTGAGCTCGAGATCGTAGGCTCCCGGAGCGGTTTCGAGCGGCACTCCCGCAAGTGCGTACCACAGCTTCCCAGTTCCCACCCGAGCTAAGGTCACGTCGTGTCCCAGCCACGTGCCGGAGATTGCCCGCGTGCCCGAGTCGGCTGAAACCTGGAAGAGAATCGGCGATCCGTTCACCAACTTCGGCGGCTGCCAAGTGACGACTGCGTATGCAATGCCTTGACCGGAAAATGCGATTGCTACAAGCATTCCCCAATTCGCGAGCTTTCTGAGTGCACCAGGCATTTACTTAATAGTAATCAGGATAATCCTGTATGGCAAAAGCTAAATACTTGAAAGACCATAGCATCAGACGAATGCTGGCATTGCAAGCTTCTCTGAGATGCCCTCATTTTCAGATTACACAAGCAAATAACATGGACTTGCCAAACGGCTTGTAGAGTAGGGTTTCGCTTGCCGGGTAGCCCAGTGATCCCTATGTCATCAAAGCCAGAACCGAAGAGGTCAAATCCCGAGGCTGGAGACGTGAGTCGAGAAAGCGAGCTGAAGTCCCGCCAGTCAGATGAACAATTGCAGCCCTTTAACGACGACTTGGATCTCAAAATCCAGGAACGCACGTCTGAGCTAGTTCGCGCCAACCAGACCCTCCATCGTGAGATCAAGAAACGAGTCCAGGTTGAGGAAATGTTGCGCAAGCTGTCAGGCCGCGTTCTCACCATGCAGGACGAAGAGCGCCGGCGCCTGGGACGCGAACTGCACGACAGCGCCGGTCAACTGCTTGCCGCACTCCGTTTGAATCTCGGAATCATCGCCCGGTCCATAACGTTAGATCCCAAGCTTTCCGCCATCGTTGCCGAAACCGCTCTTCTGGCCGATCAGGCAATCTCAGAGATCCGGACCCTCTCCTATCTTTTGCACCCTCCCATGCTGGATGAAACCGGACTCACCAACGCGGTGGATTGGTATGTTCGAGGCTTCAGTGATCGCAGCAAAATTGCCGTAACTCTGGATCTCGACCTCGACCGCGCCCGCTTTCCCATGGAAGTGGAGACTGCGATTTTTCGCATCATCCAGGAATGCCTGGTGAATATTCATCGCCACTCGAACAGCCGCAAGGCCTGCATCTCTCTGAAGTCGAGCCCGCACGGAGTCGCCTTCACAGTCAGGGACGATGGCCGGGGGATTGCCCCTGAGACACTCCACAGGCTCGAGGATGGACTGGGAGATTTTGGCGTAGGTATTCGTGGAATGAGGGAACGCGCCCGGCAGCTGGGCGGGTCCGTGGAAATTCGAAACGCTGACCCCGGCACACTCGTCGAAGTGAAACTGCCTGTATTCAAACCCGCTGAAGTCAACGAGGCATCCCGAGGCGAGGCCGCCGGCTAGACTGCGGTGAAGGCGCAGGCTTCCGGCGTGCCATCCGCCTCGACCGAAATCCCCGCCTCTAGCCGCCGAAGTCTTGCCCATTTCGCTGTGCTAGTATGTACCCCGCGAATTGGGGTTCCAACGGAGCGAAATGAAAGATACCTTGGGAGTCCTGCTAGCCGGAGGAGCCGGCGAACGCCTTTATCCTCTCACTCGCGACCGCGCCAAGCCCGCCGTCACATTCGGCGGCATCTATCGCATCATTGACGTCACACTCTCCAACTGCATCAACTCCGATCTGCGCCGCGTGTACATCCTCACCCAGTACAAAGCTCTTTCCCTGAACCGTCACATTCGCGAAGGCTGGAATATCGTCGGCCGCGAAATGGGAGAGTTCGTCGAAGTACTTCCTCCCATGAAGCGCGTCAGCGATCAGTGGTATCAGGGCACCGCTGACGCGGTTTACCAGAACATTTATTCCATCGGCTCCGAACAGCCCCGCCACGTACTGATTCTATCCGGCGACCACATCTACAAAATGAATTACGGCCTCATGCTGAAGCAGCACGTCGACTCCGCTGCCGACGTCACGCTCGCCACAATTCAAATTGCCCCCGAAGATACCTATCGCTTCGGCGTCATGGACGTGGACTCCGACCATCGCGTCGTCGGCTTTGAGGAGAAACCTGCAGTTACCAAACTGCGCTCGCCTGACAATCCCGACCGGGTTTCGGCTTCAATGGGAGTCTATCTGTTCAATACGGATGTACTGATTCCCATTCTCCTAAAAGACGCTGAGGACGAGAATTCCCATCACGATTTCGGTAAGGACATCCTGCCCAAGATGGTGGACGACTACCGCGTCTATTCTTTTGACTTCGTGGATGAGAACAAGAAGGAAGCCCTCTATTGGCGCGACGTGGGAACGCTCGAGGCTTATTACGAAGCCAACATGGATATCATCTCCGTCTCGCCCGTCTTCAATTTATATGACGAAGCCTGGCCCATCCGCACTCATCAACGGCAGTATCCGCCCGCCAAGTTTGTATTCGAAGAGAAAGGTCGCACCGGCCAGGCCCTCGATTCCATTGTCTCCGCCGGATGCATTGTCTCCGGAGGCAGCGTGCGCTACAGCGTGCTCTCACCGGATGTACGCGTGAATTCCTACACCCAAGTTGACTCCAGCATTCTCTTTTCCCACGTCAATGTTGGACGCCACTGCCGCATTCGGCGCGCCATCGTCGATCGTGATGTCCACGTTCCTGAAGGCACCACCATCGGCTTCGATCCCGAATCCGATCGTCAGAAATATTTTGTTACTGATAGTGGAATAACCGTCGTCACCCGTGATTACTCTCTATTTGAGAATCCCGTTACTGTGGATTACTTCACAAGCGAGTAAGGAATGTAAGGGCCGCTCCTTGCCGGTTTCAAAGGGTGGTCGAACCTGTTACATTCAAAACTTCTGTGGAACCCGCCATCGCCACCGAAGGTCTCACCCGTCATTTCGGCGAGTTCGCCGCCGTCCAGGACGTGAATCTTTCCGTTGCTCCAGGCCAGTTCTATGGGTTCCTCGGCCCTAACGGCGCAGGCAAATCCACCACGATCAAAATGCTCACCGGCCTTATGGCGCCCACCTCCGGTCGCATGCGCATTCTCGGGCTGGACCTGTCCACTCATCTGGTCGAAGTAAAGCGCCAAATCGGAGTTGTTCCCGAAGGCATGGCGCTGTTCGGCCGTTTGACCGGTTCCGAATACCTGAATTTCGCCGGACGCATGTACGGTCTCGATCGCGACACCGCTGCGCAACGCGCATCCGAACTACTCGAGTTTATGGAGTTGTCGGACCAGCCAAAAACTCTGGTCACGGACTATTCCCACGGCATGCAGAAGAAACTGGCGATGGCCGCAGCGGTTATTCATGGTCCAAAAGTCCTTTTTCTTGATGAGCCTTTCGAAGGTGTGGATGCAGTCGCCTCTGGCACGCTCAAAGCCATGCTGCAACGCATGATCGCTCATGGCGCGACAATCTTTCTTACGTCGCATGTGTTGGAGATTGTCGAGAGGCTCTGCACTCACGTTGGGATCATCAATAGCGGCCACCTGGTGGCCCAAGGATCGCTCGACGAGTTGCGGTCCGGAGTCGTTGCAGGGACGGCGCTGCAGGCCGGCGAAAAAATGACATTGGAAGAATTTTTTCTTCACACCGTCGGCGGCCCCCGCAGCGCTACTCAGGAGCTTTCGTGGCTCGGCTGAGGTCGGCTTCGCGCGAACAGCTCCGCGCAATTGCCACGCTCCGCCTGCGCCTGTTTGTGAATTCACTTCGGTCCGTGCGCGGACGCCTGAATCTGGTCTCGCGTTCGCTTGCAGGCCTCCTGGTGCTAGGAGCCGGTCTAGGCGGAGGTTCCGCCCTCGGCGCCGCCGCATGGGGAATCACGAAAGATGGCGCTTTGGAATGGCTCGGCCTCCTCTTCTGGCTGGTCTTTCTTTTCTGGCAACTTTTCCCTGTAATGGCCACTGCTTTCACAGAGAACGTTGATTCCTCTTCGCTGCTTCGCTTTCCACTCACTTATCCGACTTACTTCCTGGTCAGGCTGATCTACGGCACTCTTGATATCGCCACTGCGTTGGGGATTTTCTGGTCCCTTGGACTTCTTGTCGGAATTTCCGCAGCTGATCTTCGGCTTGCACCATGGGCGTTTCTGGTCATTTCTTTGTTCGCCGTTTTTAACATTCTGCTTGCCAGAATGATTTTCGTTTGGATCGAGCACTGGCTGTCGCGCCGTCGTAGCAGGGAAGTACTCGGAGTGCTATTTGTGCTGCTGCTGATCGTTTTTCAAGTCGCGGGCCCTGTGCTCGGACGTTACGGCGGTCAACCGACACCGCAACGACTGCACACGTTGGCGAAACTCCTCCCCATGGAGCGTGTGCTTCCCCCAGGTCTGGCGGGGGCCGCTCTCATGCAAGCTGGCCAAGGATCGGAGTCAACAGCCTTCCGCTCTCTTGCCTTGCTTGGCGCTTATGGGGCCGTGGTGTTATGGCTGCTAAGTGGCCGCCTTCGTGATCAATACCGCGGCGAAAATCCTGCTGGCGGAGAAAGGCGCCGCCCGCGACAAGATTCCACGGCCATTCGTCCCGGCTGGAGACTGCCCGTCTTATCGGGCCCAATCTCTGCGGTGTACGAAAAAGAACTGCGCTACTTCTCTCGCAGCGGCCCCATGCTGTTCACCTTAGTTATGCCGATGATCATGGTTTTCATTCTTTGGGGCGGCAGGAAAGGTTTTCTGGCGCATCAGTCAGGCTTTGTCTTTCCCGTTGGCGCAGCGTACTGCCTGCTCATGATGACCAACATCGTCTATAACAGTTTTGGCGGCGATGGTGGAGGCATACAGTTCTTTTTCGTCTCACCAGTTTCGTTTCGCCAGATCGCGATTGCCAAAAATCTTGCGCAGCTAACAATCCTCGCGCTCGACGTCTTCATTCTCTGGCTGGGAGTGCGCGTCATCTATCAACCGCCAAAGCTCAGAGTTATCGCACTGACCATCAGTTGGTATCTGTTTGCCGCGCCGCTCAACTTCGCTGTCGGCAACCTTCTCTCCGTCTATTCTCCCAAGCGGATTGATTACTCCACCTTCGGACGGCAGCGCGCCTCGGAGAGCACTATTCTCATCAGTTTTGGCGTTCAGATAGCTGCTTTGGCAATCGGTGCTGTCGCTGTGGTCGTGGCCCGCCATTTTTCCAACCTCTGGATAGCGAGCCCTATTCTGCTCATGCTTGCTATCCCATCGATCACAGGTTATCTCCTAGTTTTGGCGTGGATCGACCGGATCGCGCTTGATCGCCGCGATGTCCTTGCCACCGAACTCTGCCGTGCCTGATCATTCCGAGACAAAGCATGCAGGGGCAGGTGCCCTCACCTGCCCACCGATGCTCTCGGGGGGTTAAATGAGAGAACAATAGGAACTCTCAGTCGACCTCATCCATACCCACCTAGATTCGCTCGGAACCGTAACCAATCTCTTTCGAACTGGATTTGCAAGAATGTAAGCAATCTTTGCGTCCAGGTTCTCTGACGACCGCAACACGTGATCGAACGATTCCTCTTGCCAGACCGCGCCTCGTCGCTTGAGTTGCCGGTTAATAACATGAGCAGCTGTCCCCTTGATTCCCTTCATGATGTCAGAGAGAGGAGCAATCCTCGGGCGCTCGAGATCAACCAATGGGGTAAGAATCATGTGAACGTGATCCGGCATTACAACCGCAACGTAAAGATTGTATTTAGTTTGGTGGTCATGCAAGCAGCAGTCCAGCACGATGGTTCGTGCCCACTCCGGCTAAGGTTGGCGGTGCTTAGCGCAGAAGGTAATGAAGTGGGCTCTATAGTCACGCTGAAGATGCGGCAGGTTGCGCCGGTAAAATGTCACAATTCATTGTCGCTCGAAGCAGTGCTTGACAGATCAGATGCTGCTCAAAAATTCGCGAAATGGTCCCTTCCTGGGAATGTGGTATGGGAATTGGGCAGGTGGGGGCACCTGCCCTAAATGTACAATTTCGGCGTTGGCTTGTGCTGGCCGTGCCAACGATCACAAGTTACTTTGTCCTGCCGGCGCGTCGACCACATCGCGCTCAGTCGGTGCGAGGTTCTGGAGACCGAACTATGCCGCGCCTGAAACCTGGTGGGCGCTTATTCGTCAGGGAACCAAGCAGTCGTTAGCAACGTATGTTCATATTGAGTGCGTTGACGCCAGTGCTGGTGCGCCGACCGGTATTTCACAGGTCACGCTCAGAATTCTGGTGTATTCAGTTCAGTTCACCCCGGGGAGGGAATATGTGCAACATGGCCAGAGCCGTTTCTTTGGGAATACTCGTGCTGGTGTCGGCGATTGCCAGCTTGGGGCAGAGTTCAATATCGAAGGACACCCGCGGGTCACTGGTGATGGTTTTCAAAGATGGCCATCGCCAAACTTTTCCCGTGGCCGACATAGCCAAGATCGAATTCAAGGCTGCAGACATCGTAGTTTTCAAAGATGGACGTCAGCAGAGTTTTCCTCTAACCGACGTCCAGAGCTTTGAATTCGACACTACTGCTACCAAACCTTCCCTGCCGGGACGGAACCATTTTGTAGGCAAATGGAAAGTTGGTCAAGGCAACGGCGCCAACTTCTTCATCACTCTCGAAGCCAGCGGCGAAGCTAGAAAATCAATTGGCGCGAGTCACGGGACATGGACGGTAGTCGAAGGCGAGGCCCGCATTGCCTGGGATGACGGCTGGCATGACGCCATTCGCAAGGTGGGCACGAAGCATGAGAAAGTTGCGTTTGAACCCGGCAAGTCCTTTTCCGACGAGCCTGCCAATGTCACCGATGCCGTGAACACTAGCGCTCAGCCCATCTGAGCAGGCCAGTTGGCCAAAACACTAGGGCAGGGCAGGGCCTGCCCCAACATGTACAATTTTCGCCGATAGCCCCACCGAACTTTCGCTGCTACTTACGCGTATTCTTGTGCGAGACGTTCTGAGGCTGGTCTCAAGTCGTTAACGCTGTCCAGCCGCCTTCAAAATTCCCCGGGGAGTAAGTTTTGGAAGACGCCCATGTGGCTGCCATGCTTGTCCGTCGCTGCATATCAGGCGACGCAGCCGCATGGGAGGAAATCGTCCAGAGATATCATCGGCGCATCTACAACATTTGTTATCGCTTCGCCGGCTCAGGAGACGACGCGCAGGACCTGACCCAGGAGGTTTTCATCAAAATGTATCGAACGCTAAATTCCTACGACGTAGATCGCGGCGCTTTTATGACCTGGGTCACAACCGTCACGCGCAATCTCCTCGTAGATCACTTCCGTAAAACTAAGCAGGAGCGCCTGACCGACTCTTTGGACACAACCTCCTCGGGTCACGAAGACGCCATGCCGCTTTCCGAGCAGATTCAGGACCGCGGCCCCTCCCCCGACTCTCGGGTGCAAAGCCGCGAAGCCAAGGAAACCGTTCACCAGGCCCTGCAGAGGCTCTCCCCCGAACTCCGGGAGGCAGTGATTCTGCGGGACTTACAGGACATGGATTATCGCGAAATCGCCACTGTACTAAAGGTTCCCGAAGGTACTGTGAAATCAAGGATTAATCGGGGACGTGCGGAACTTGCACGCCTCCTCCAACGTACATATAGGCAGGTGATGTAATGGCAGGGAAAGAAGATAACCCGATGCACTGCTCAGAGTTCGACGCTCTGCTCAGCCAGGCCATTGATGGCACTCTCGCGGGCGAAAGGCTTACCTCCTTCGAAGCCCACGGACGCGAGTGCAAGCTCTGCGGTCCTTTGCTTCAGGAGGCCGAAGCCGGCCGCGGTTGGCTGAAGTCGCTTCAGGAAGCCGAGCCGCCAGCCGATCTGGTCACAAACATCCTTCTGCGCACCACCGGATTGGACACCGTCCGTTTGCATGGCCGGGCCCGTCCCCTCACTACATCGTGGATGGACCGAGTTCGCGATTGGGGAGCTACACTCGTTTCCCCCATGGTTTCGGTCGCGCGCCAGCCCAGGTTCGCCATGTCTTTCGGAATGGCTTTCTTTACACTCTCGGTTACGCTTAGTCTTGCGGGCGTGAAACTGGGCGATCTGCGTCACATCGACTTGCGTCCCAGCGCCATCCGCCGTACTTATTACGAGACATCAGGCCGCGTGGTGAAATATTACGAGAACATTCGCTTCGTGTACGAAATCGAATCCCGGGTGCGCGAGTTCAAGCAGGCCACAACTCCTGCAGAGCAGCCAGCCCAGCAGCAGAACAACAATAATCGCGACAACACCAAAGACAAGGAAAAGGACAAGAGCAATACGAGTGGACAACCCGAACCGAGACAGGAACGCAACTACAGTCAGGAAGGGAACCAGCCGGTGGTTGCTTCTCTCCCTAATGATCCACCTGTAGTGTCGGTGACCACGTACAGGAGGCTTTCATGAACTGCGCTAATCACGCGCAAACTCCCGCAGCGGCATACTGCCGCACTTGCGGCAAACCCCTCTGCACCAGCTGCACGCGTCCCGTGATGGGCGTAATTTATTGCGAGAACTGCCTCGCCGAACGCGTCGCCGGAACCGCGCCTCCACAAACCCCGTATCAGCAGGTGATGGATCCAGGGCCAGGTATGAGAGTCCCGCCTGGCGCAGGCTCGGGACCCAATGCAGCACTAGCCGGAATCCTCGGAGCGATTCCGTTTGGCGTGGGCGCGATTTACAACGGTCAGTACGCCAAGGGCCTTGCTCATCTCGGAATATTCATTTTGCTGGTCGTTGGCGCCAGCCAGGGGCACGAAACGCTAAGCACGATCTGCGGGATTGGGATCGCGGCGTTCGTCCTTTACCAAATCATCGACTCTGTCAAGACAGCCAAAGCCATTCAAGCTGGTCAGCCTGCTCCCGATCCGTTTGGCTTGGGGACAATGTTCACCCCTGGAGAAAAAGGCGACTTTACAAGGGGAGTGCCCACCGGGGCCGTAGTGCTGATCGGTCTAGGCGTGCTTTTCCTGCTGCACAACCTTGGTATTTGGTTTCTGAGCGCTGAGACCCTATGGCCACTCGTTCTGATAGGGCTGGGAGTATGGCTGTTCGCAAAGCGCAAGGCCTGTATTGATCGAGGCGACACTCGTCACCGTAGTCTCGCCGGCCCGGCCGTGCTGGTCACGGTGGGAGTACTTTCACTGCTGAATAATTTGCACGATCGCTGGTATGGCGTTCCGGGCTGGGACCACTCCTGGCCAGTGATACTCCTGGTCATCGGGGTAGTGAAGCTGATGGAGCGAAGTAGTTACGGTGGCCCCTCCGCGCCAATCGGCGGTCCGCCATCGGGCACAGTTGTTCCTCCCGAACAGCAGCCCACCTCTGAGGTGAAAAATGGTTAGCACCACTCAGCTTCCGCCAGTTCCTCCGGTGCCGCCCATCCCTCCTATACCACCGCGTCAGCCCCGCTCTTTTGCTGGTCCAGTTGTGCTGATCGTCCTGGGAATCTTTTTCCTCCTCGGCAATATGGGGATGATTGCGTGGCATGATCTCGGCCGCTGGTTCGCGCATTACTGGCCGGTGCTCCTAATTCTCTGGGGCATCATCAAGCTGATCGAGTACCAGAACGCCAATCGCGCGGGAGTTCGCGCCCGCGGTATCGGCGCGGGCGGAATCTTGCTGGTCGTCTTCCTGATCGTTAGCGGGCTCATTGCCACCGAAGCCTATCGCCTCAACTGGCAGGAACTGCGCGATCAAATGCACGTGGATGGAGACATCGCGCCCTGGTGGGGGCACACCTACAGCTATACCGACGAGCTTCAGCAGCCATTTCCGGCAAACGCCAGTCTGCAAGTGCTCAACCAGCGCGGCGCCGTCAACATCACCGCTTCTGAAGACAGTCAGATCCACATCACTGTTCACAAGCGCATCAATTCCGATCGCCAGGACGAAGCGGACAATTGGAACAAGTCCACGCGGCCACAGATCAGTGGCAGCGGTTCCGTTGTGACGGTAAACGCCAACACGCAGGGCGCCGGAGACCATTGGGTCAGCAGCGATCTGGATATCTCAGTTCCACGGAAGGCGTCAGTTGTCGTCTCCACTCGTCATGGCGACGTGAGCGTCATGGGCCGCGACGGCAATGGCGAGATCACCAATCAGCACGGCGACGTTTCTGTTACCGACCTCAGCGGAAATCTCACGCTGAACCTCGATCACAGCTCGGCGCGTGTGTCCGGCATTGGATCCGATGTTACGGTACAGGGCCGCGCCAACGACGTTTCTTTCGAAGACGTGAAGGGCTCGGTCCGTCTCAATGGCGACTTCATGGAAAGCGTCAAGCTCTCTCGTATCGCGAAAAATGTCAGCTTCAAAAGCACTCGCACCGACATGGACTTCGCGCGGCTTGACGGGTATCTCAACCTCGATTCCGGCGACTTGGAAGCCAACAGCGTTACTGGACCTCTGCGCCTGCGCACTCGCTCCAAGGACATCATGATCAATGGCGTCACCACCGACGTTCACCTTCAAAACGAGAACGGCGCGGTCGAAATCCACATCAATAAGCTCGGAAATGTGGAGGTCACGAATGCGAAGGGCGACATCCGCATCTTCGTGCCGGAAAAATCCGGCTTCCAAGTGGACGCCCAGGCCCGCGACGGAGAAATCCAGACCGACTTCAACGAACTCAAAATTGACAACGGAGACAATCGCTCCACCGCCAGCGGCTCAGTCAATGGGGGAGGTCCACACCTGGTTCTCAATGACGACCACGGCACCATCGAGATCCGCAAAGGGATGGCGATTCCGCCTCCTCCACCAATGCCGGATACAAAACCAAAGGCTCCAAAGGCGCCATCGATCCCCCACCCAACCGAAAACTGATCGTGTAAGGCAGAGCTTGCCCTGAGCGAAGTCGAAGGGTGCCCCACCGGCCTGAACATGAGGCCGGTGCCAATTGTCGCGGGTGCCCCATCCTTCTCGTGTCCTTTGCGAGAGGGTGGGGAAGTTCCCAAGCTCCACGATCCCCTTGACCATCACCACTCAATCCGCGTAAAACCTCGAATTGCATGCGCATCACGTCCCACATCCGTCTGCTGCTTCTCGTTATCCTTCTTTCCTCCTTCGTCGCCGCGCAACACGAAAACCGCGACTGGCCCATCTACGGCGGCTCTCCCGAGAACACTCATTACTCGCCGCTTTCGCAGATCAACAAATCCAACGTCAACCAACTTCAAGTCGCATGGACGTTCGACACCGAAGAAGCTGGCGGCCTTCAAACCACCCCCATCGAAGTCGGTGGCGTACTCTACGGAATTTCACCGTCACAGAAAGTATTTGCCCTCGATGCTGCCACCGGCAAGCTGAAATGGACGTTCGATTCGGGCATCAAGGGCACGCAGCCCGACCGCGGCGTTGCGTACTGGAGTACCACAAACGACCACCGCATTATCGTCGGCGTCATGAACTTCGTCTATGAGCTCGAGGCTGAAACCGGACAGCCAATCGCGAGCTTCGGTGATCACGGCCGCATTGATCTTCGCGAGAACCTGGTCCGCGACGCTTCAACCGCCTTCATCGTCTTGACCAGCCCGGCTGTCATTTTCAAAGACCTGCTTATCGTCGGAGGCCGCGAGCCCGAGACTTTGCCGGCTCCCCCCGGCGACATCCGTGCCTACGACGTCCGCACGGGAAAGCTTCGCTGGAGTTTCCACACCATCCCTCACCCTGGCGAATTCGGTTATGACACTTGGCCGAAAGACGCTTGGACTTACAGCGGCGCCGCCAATAACTGGACCGGAATGGCACTTGATACGCGCAGCGGTATCGTTTACGTTCCCACGGGCTCGGCCGCATTCGATTTTTACGGCGCTGATCGCATCGGGGACGATCTTTTCGCCAACTGCCTGCTCGCTCTGGACGCGGAAACCGGCAAGAGGATCTGGCATTTCCAGGCCGTCAAGCACGATCTATGGGACCGCGATTTTCCTTCGCCGCCAACTCTGGTCAAGGTTAAGCAGAACGGAAAAGACATCGACGCCATCGCGCAAACCACCAAGCAGGGGTTCGTCTACCTCTTCGATCGCGCTAATGGCAAACCACTGTTCCCGATCGAATTCCACAAGTATCCTTCGAGCACGATCCCCGGAGAAGTCGCGTCGCAAGAACAGCCGCTCCCTACAAAGCCGGCGCCATTTGCCCGGCAACTCCTTACAGAAGATTTGCTTACCAACCGGACTCCGGAAGTCCATCAGTGGGCACTCGATCAATTTCACAAATTCCGCAGCGAGGGTCAGTTCGTTCCGTTCAGTGTCGGCAAGGATACGGTCATCTTTCCCGGTTTCGACGGCGGCGCGGAGTGGGGTGGCTCGGCCTTCGATCCCGATTCCGCCATCCTCTACGTAAATTCGAACGACATCGCCTGGACCGCGGCTCTCGGCGAAAGCACCAGCGATCCCTCCACCGGACGCGGCATCTATCAAAGCCAGTGCAGTGTCTGCCATCGCGACAATCTTGCCGGATCGCCACCGCAATTCCCGTCATTAATCGGAATCGGAAGCCGCCTGCCATCGCCTGCAATCGCAGAGGTCATTCAGAAGGGGCGCGGCAGGATGAATGCATTCCCCAACCTTTCCGCTGACCAGATCAAAGCGCTTATCGATTACCTGACCCACGGCGAGAACAAAGAACTGGCTGGGCCAGAGCCGGCGATTCCGCGCATGAAGTACCAGTTCACTGGCTACAATCGCTTCCTTGATCCTGAAGGCTATCCAGCTGTGGCGCCCCCGTGGGGGACGCTGAATGCAATCAATCTGAACACGGGCCAATATGCATGGAAGATTCCGCTCGGCGAGTATCCTGATCTCGCGGCCAAGGGGATGAAGAATACGGGAACAGAAAACTACGGAGGTCCGATTGTCACCGCCGGCGGGCTGTTGTTCACGTCGCCATCGCCGCGGGTGGCGGCAAAGACCTGAAATCAAAATCCGGCGGAGTGTACGTCGCCTTCTCCCTCCCGAAATGACAATTAGGAATAACTAAGGGGACGGGGTGCCCCATCCTTGTCGCGTCTTGTGCGACAGGGTGGGGAATTCAAAACTGCTCATCCTCTCCTCCTGAAAAGAAATGGGAGTAAGGAGACAAATGGAGGCCCCGGGCAGAGTCGAACTGCCGACCCGCAGTTTAGGAAACTGCTGCTCTATCCATCTGAGCTACGGGGCCCTCGCTCATCAGTTTACCAATCGCCGAAGAAATGATGTGAGCATCATCTTCATACCATGGGCTGGTTCCAGCATCCAACTCCCCATGCTTACTTGCGGCCGAAATAAGATCACGCCCGTGGCCATCATCGCAGCACTCGTCATCATGATTGTGGGCTTGCTCTACGCCGCCTTCAACCGTGCCCACGACGGCGCGCCACAAGCTCCGCCCATGCACCAGACGAACTAAATCCCGCAGCGTCGGGCTCCCGCAACTTAGAAGATTGTTGAAGTTACAAGAATTTCCTTGACGGAATGTAACTCTTAGAGCAATATCTTCCGAATCCAGAGTTGCTGGATCTTCCCCGCGGTCAACTCTGTGCGTTTCCCACATACAGGGCTGGAGTGTAGGCATGGGACCCCGTCTCCCCCGCGTCATTTGTCTCTTCGTATTGTTTTCTGGCTTTTCAATTCCTTGCGCAGCTCAACAGCTCGCGCCGCAACCGCTGATCACTCAGCCGATCGACGATATGCAAGTGACCACCCTCAAAGGAAACACGCACCCGCTCGCGCGGCCGCAGTTCGACATCGGCGCCGCCCCACCCAACTTGCCCATGAACCGCATGTTATTGGTGCTCAAACGCAGCCCGCAGCAGGACTTCACTCTGCACAAGTTGCTGGACGACCAGCAGGACAAAGCTTCTCCGAACTACCACAAGTGGCTCACGCCGGATGAATTCGGACTCCAGTTCGGCCCTTCTGATCAGGACCTGCAACTGGTCACGGGATGGCTTCAGACACAAGGCTTCCAGGTGAACCGGGTTTCCCACGGCCGCACCGTGATCGAATTTTCCGGCACCGAAGCCCAGGTTGAGCAAGCGCTGCACACTCAGATACACAAATATTTGGTGAACGGGGAAGAGCACTGGGCCAATGCGAGTGATCCTCAGATTCCTGTCGCGCTCGCGCCAGCTGTCGCGGGACTGCTGTCGCTACATAATTTTCCTCGCAAATCCATGAGCGAAATTGCCGGTAGCTACTCTCCGAAGACGCGACAACTCACCCGACTGCGTCCCCAGTTCACACTTGGATATGGTTGCTACCCGAACGGTAACTGCTACGCCGTCGGCCCGGCCGATTTTGGGACGATCTACAACGTTCAGACGCTTTGGAATTCCGGAATTGATGGCACTGGGCAGAAGATCGCCATCGTCGGCGAGAGCGACATCAATATTCAGGACGTGCGCGACTTCCGTAATCTCTTCGGACTGCCTGTTAAAGACCCAAACATTATTTATGATGGCCCAAATCCCGGCCACCAGCCCGATGAAGTCGAGGCCGATATTGACGTTCAGTGGTCGGGAGCAATCGCCCCCAACGCCACTATTGATTTTGTCGTCTCGCAATCAACCGAAACTACTGCCGGGGTGGATCTCTCAGCCATTTACATCATTGACAACAACCTGGCTCCGGTCATGAGCGAGAGCTATGGATTTTGCGAACTCGGCCTCGGCACTGGCGGAAATCAGTTCTATAACTCACTTTGGGCTCAGGCCGCATCACAGGGCATAACCGCGATCCTTGCCTCCGGGGACAGCGGTTCAGCGGGATGCGATTTTGGAAGTGGCCCAGCGCAATTTGGGCTCGCAGTCAGTGGATTTGCTTCGACACCATTTAATGTGGCAGTTGGAGGCACGGATTTCAATGACTTCCTTCATGAAACGCAGTACTGGAATCTGACAAACACTTCTCCTACGCAGGAATCGGCGAAAGGCTACATACCGGAAACCACCTGGGACGTGTCATGTACGAATAGCATTTTTCTGAAGGCCTTCGGCTACGGTACCAATGCCGAGAACGATTGCAATAACCCCAACATCGGCGGTCTATTCACAGTCGGAGGGAGCGGGGGCGTTAGCAATTGCACAGCCAACAATGGTCAAAACCCGAGCTCCTGCTCGGGCGGCTACCCCAAGCCTTCATGGCAGGTTGCCCCGGGTGTGCCGGCGGACGGAAAGAGAGATATTCCGGACGTATCACTATTTGCCAGTAACGGATTGCTGAATAGCTTCTATATTTTTTGCCAATCCGACGCTCAGTTTAACTGCAGCTTTGGACAATACGGCGCAGCGGGCGGCACATCCTTTGGCGCGCCTGCATTTGCCGGCATCATGGCGCTCGTCAATCAGCAGATGCAGACCCCGCAAGGGCAGGGCAATGCCAACTATGTGCTCTATAAGTTGGGGGGACAGCAGACCGCGTCCTCGTGCAACTCCAGTAATGGTTCTGGAGCAAGCTGCGTCTTTAACGACATAACTTCGGGTACGATCGCGATGCCGTGTTTCGCAGGATCACCCAATTGCACAGTGAAGACTGCGGGACATCAGTACGGAATTCTGAGCGGGTACAGCACCGGCACTGGCTACGATCTTGCGACCGGGTTAGGCTCCATCAACGTCGCCAACCTGGTGAACAAGTGGAATACCGTGGTTTTCAGACCGTCAGTCACCAGCCTGAGTCTGACAACGCCTACCAACCTGATCCATGGACAGTTAGTAACAGTCGATGCGAACGTGGCTCCGGCCAGTGGTTCAGGTACGCCCACCGGGGACGTTTCGCTGCTGACCAGCACCGGCGTTGCCATTGACCGCTTCACCCTAGCCAATGGCGTAGTTTCGGGCACCACCAGCCTTCTGCCTGGGGGCTCGTACGCGGTTAGCGCGCACTACGCGGGAGACAGTACATTTGGCGGCAGCACCTCAGCGCCGGTGAGCGTAACCGTCGGCAAAGAAAACAGCAGCCCGCGGATCCAGCTGGTCACCTTTAGTTGGCAGGGAAATCTCATTAGCAGCAATGCATCCACAGCGGTGTACGGATCACCGTATCTTTTGCGAGTGAATGTTCTGAACAGTTCGAGTGTTGCCTGCCAACCGAATCCGCTCGGTCAGGCAGGCTGCCCAACCGGTAATCTGATTTTGACCGACAATGGCAGCCCGCTTGACGCTGGAACCTATACGCTAAACAGCCTCGGTTACGCAGAGGATCAGATCGTCCAATTTCCAGGCGGAAACAATTCCGTGAAAGCGCAGTACGCGGGAGACAATAGCTTCAACGCCAGTTCGGTGACTGCCAGTTACATGATTACGCCAGCGTCGACAACAATCACTTTGCCCGGAAACATTCAATACGGGGCAGTCGGCTCTCCTCTTGCGGTCAGCGTTACTGTGCAGGGTACGAGTTTCGGAGCTGCCCCAACGGGGACAGTCAGCTTTCTGGTGAACGGAAATCCGGTTAGTGGCACAGTTTCTTACCAGGGGACAGCAGGATCCCCTTCCAATCCTATTGCGAGTCTATCTGCATCTTTTGCTAGTTCATCGTCTCCATTTGCTGCTGCTGGCAACTACACAATTACGGCATCGTACAGCGGCGACGCAAATTACCGCAGTTCGATCTCGCCGGGTGGTGTAAGCGTGACTGTAAAGTACCCGAGCCCGTTCCTGTCGCTGAATCCAACAACCCTAACTGTGCCGGCAGGCGCGACTGCGACTCTGTCGGCGATGCTAGATACTTCTCTTAAGAACGTACCGGTGCCTACCGGACCTATTTCCTTTTATTACTACAGCCCTCCAACGACGGTTCCAATAGGCGGCAGCGAAGCTTATTCCACGACGACAGATTCGAACGGCAATGTCGCATTGCAGGCCACGCTTACATTTGTACCGATACCGGATTCGATAATTGGTGTTACTTACAATGGGGACTCAAATTATCCTCAAGCGCTCTTCTCCGGCCCTGGCGCTCAAATTACGGTGACCGGCACCGACTTTGCGCTTATCGCGGGGTCGCCTTCCATTACCGTAAGTACCCCCGGAGCGCAGGGGAGCGTTCAACTGTTTATTGAAGGACAATCCGGCTATAACGGAACGATTAACTTCTCGCCGGCTTCCTGTACTGGGCTGCCTCGCGAGAGTACCTGCAGTTTCAGCCCTGGATCGGTATTGGGAGTCGGAGCGACGACGCTCACAGTGAACACGAGCGGATCGCACTATTGGGCAATGAAGGAACGGCATGGTGCAGGGCACGAGATAATCCTTCTTGCGCTTGGAATGCCGTTCGCGGCTTTTCTCCTGATCGGTACTCCTCGCCGACGTACCTGCCGCGGGGCGGCCGTGAGCATCCTCGCCGGAATTCTACTCATTGGACTGGGTTGTGGCGGAGGTTCAAGTGGCGGCGGAGGCGGAGGCAATACTGATCCCGGTACTCCGCCCGGCAGCTATGTGATCACAGTGGGGGCGACTAGTGGTTCCGGGAGTAGTGCGATTACGCACACTACGACATTCACACTGGTCGTCCAGTAAGGGTTGTTGAGACTAGCTCTGTTTCTCGTCGGCGGAAGGGAACACCGCCACGAACTACGGACCGTCCCCGAGCGTGATGAGTGGGGTCTAAAGTCTCAAGTCCCGAAGGGCTGCAAAAGAAATCTGTAAGCAAGCCGAAGCGGCGCGCAACGGAGGATCACTACCTGACGGCTGCCGTTCCCACGGCAGCGCGTCAGTGGCTTAAGTTACTTGCTGTTGGAAATGCAGCTATCCGCGACTTTCCGGATTGAAGTTACCGACAGTGTTTTGCTGGTGCTTGCCGTCGCAGTCGCGCCAGCACCCGCAGC
>WNFR01001824.1_pt1 | contig 22886 bp, 18 predicted proteins | sample 5400221 | NCBI WGS metagenome assembly WNFR01 (sample SAMN13153357, study PRJNA577476) | soil metagenome | isolation source: 40 cm soil under Madrone tree | place: USA:California | collected 2016-06-14 | reverse complement strand
TAGCGCCCTCACCAGCGACGCTTTACGAAAGCGCTTCTGGCTGCAAGCATTTCAGTCGGAGGCGCTTTTTTCAAAAACATTCTTGAGTAGTAGGAGAGGACCAAATGGATAAGCCAGCATTTACAATTGGCGAGCGCGTCGAGAAACTGTGTGTTGTTTGTAATGAGGTACGCGGCCACGTTGTTGTCTCCATCACAAAACGCGGCCAGATTTCTCGTGTGACGTGTCCGAAGTGCGGCGCGCGCAGCTCATTCAAAAGCGGCGTCACTGCAGACGCAGGTGCAAAGCGTTCGACAGCAAAGGCGGGCGCACCTTACGACCGCACTCGTACTTATCGCACTGGGCAGGCAATGTTGCACCCAACGTTTGGACTTGGCGAAGTAACCAAAGTGATCGAGCCCTGCAAAATAGATGTGCTTTTTTCCGACCGTATGCGACGGCTGATACACGCGCGTCCGGCAGAATAACGAGGCTGTCCCGAAATCCATGATCGGTCACATCCTGGTTTGGAGCCATTGAGTTTTCGATAAAGTTCCACCTGTCGTTTCGTTCATTGTGAAATCGTAATAACCCATCCCCAACGGCCTGCGTCATCATTAGGGCATCACCTTAAAGCTGTGGCGTTCAAGTTGGATTAATTTATTGACTTCAAGTTAGGCTTGAATGTAAGAGTCTTCTTCTACCCGAGGACCGCCTGCGAATGAGACCAAACTCAAATCTGTTCCGCCGGGGAACTACCATAGCGCTGGGAATAGCGTTCTGTTTTGGACCTACAACTAAGCTGAAATCACAGAGCCAGGCCTCACAGGAGAACAAACGGGCCGCGATAGCCGCACTGCTTGGCTGGATCGCGCTGGACGCACCACCAGGCTGGGAACATCTCGCCACAGACGTTCTCGTGAAGGCCTTGCCCGGCTGGCAGCGCGACGCTCTTGGGAATCTAATCCTGCGGAAAGGAAGCGGCACTCCCAAACGCGTTGTCGCCTGCGCGCTCGACCGGCCCGAATTTGCAGTTACTGAAATTACCGACTCAGGTTACTTGCGCCTGCGTGAAGCAGGGAGCCTCAGGCAACATCCGCTTTGGATTCAGTTTCACGAGGGACAACGCATCAGGGTATTAACCCGCAAAGATAGCGTTCCCGGTGTTGTGACAGTTAAGAGCACGCACTTACAGCGTGGCCGAGCGGCAAATGCTCCAATCGCCTCGCTCGATGATCTCTGGGTCGACGTTGGCGCTCGTTCTCGGGCCGAGGTTCAAGGTTTGGGCATCGAGATGTTGGATCCCGTCGTGCGCGACCTGCCGGCGTGGACGTATGCCGATTTTGTCGCTGGTCCTTCAGCCGGCGTCCGCGTTGGCTGTGCGGCAGTAGCGAGCGCTGCTCGCGGCCAGGTGACCGCAGGCGAGACGATCTTCCTCCTAACAACCTTGCGCAGCTTCGGCCACGATGGCCTGGAGGCAGCGCTGCGCCAACTCGGCCACGTTGACGAAGTAACTCTTATCGATCAATTCCCCAACCCCGGTGCCGGCAGCGTGGGAGTCCTTCAACGAGAAGTGGATAAGCCAACGTTTCTGCCCGAATCGACTGGTATCAGTTCCCTCCTGATGCTCGCACCGAAAGTGCGTTTCGAAGGTTCCCTGGTCGAAAGCGTGCGGCTGGATGATGCAAACGCTTTGCTTGGAGTTGTAGAACGCTCCGCCGGCGTTAATCCATCCGAACGCGCTGTTGAGCCGGCGTGGGTGCAATTGCCCGGGCGGCGGTCCGAGAATGCTCGAACTGTACCTGGTCCAGTTGATCCCTTTTCAGCCTCCGCGCACCTGCTTAAGTCGCTAGCAGATCTTCCGGCAGTGTCCGGCCACGAACACGAGGTTCGCGAAGCAATTATCAATGCTCTTCCGCCGTGGGCGCGACAACGGACCGCAACCGACGCGGAAGGTAATCTCGTACTGGCGATCGGGCCAGAGCGCAATCCGGTAATGTTTATTGCCCATCAGGATGAAGTGGGATTCGAAGTAACTAATATTGGCGACGACGGCATTGTGTCGCTACGGCCTCGGGGCGGATTATTTCAGTCGCTCTGGGAGGGACAGCCAGCGCTACTTCATTTCGATCGTGGAAACAGCGGTGGCTCTTCCATGTCGCCACTACCCGGCGTCTTTATTCCGCGCGATACAGCAACGACAAAACAGCCGGAAGCGCTTACCGCATGGTTCGGGCTGGGTGCTGCCGAACTAAAGCGGCTCGGCGTGACCACGGGTCAAGCAGTAACCGCGGACAAACACGCCACGCGACTCGGAACTACGAGGTTTACCGCACGCGCTCTCGACGACCGTGCCGGCACGACTGCGTTGATCCTCGCTGCTCGACGTATCAATCCCGCGACGTTAACGCACAAGCTGATCTTCGCATGGTCTGTTCGGGAAGAGACGGGATTGGAAGGAGCGAAGGCGTTGGCAAAGCGTTATGGCTCGACCGTCAAACGAGTATTCAGCATCGACACGTTTGTCTCATCTGACTCGCCCGTGGAAACTACTAGGTTTGCTTACGCACCGTTGGGCAAGGGCGCCGTAATTCGAGGGCTCGACAATTCCAGTGTTGCTACGCCTGCGGAGTTGGATCGCGTTCTCGGCATTGCTCGAGTGCGGGGAATCCCCTTGCAGGTTGGCGCAACAAATGGAGGTACCGATGGCTCCGATTTTGTTCGTTACGGCGCGCTGCACGTGAGTCTGTCATGGCCAGGACGTTACAGCCACTCTCCGGTGGAAATACTTGATTTGAGAGATCTGGAAGCGCTTGAACGACTCATATATTCGCTGGCAGTAGCGCCCTAATGTCCGATATGCTTAAAGCATATCGGACATTAGTACTTTGCTACCTTGGGATCGACTTCGTCTGACCAAGCCGTGATGCCGCCCCGCAAATTAATGAGACGTCCAGGATAACCCGCGCGCTGAAGCGCCTCAATCGCCTTCGCACTCCTTACTCCCCCTTTGCAGTGCACTACTGTCTCGACCGAAGGATCTATTTCATTCATCCGGTTTACGACATGGCCAAGGGGGATGAGCCTGGTGCCCGCAATTCTGGCGATCTCAAATTCATGCGGTTCGCGCACATCAATGATCTGGAGCTTGTCCCCGCGCGTCAGCCGTTCATGAAGTTCCGTGGCGGTGATCTCTTCCAGAGTCTCTGCTGTCGCAGGTTGAGGTTGTGGAACGATGCCGCAGAACTCTTCATAGTCGATCAACTCTTTTACGGTTGGCTGTTCGCCGCACACCGGACATTTGGGATCTTTTCGTAACTTGAATTCGCGAAACTTCATTTGCAGAGCATCAAAAAGCAGGAGTCGATTAATCAAACTTCCTTCAACACCCAAAATAAGCTTGATTGTCTCGTTTGCCTGGATAGCTCCAACGATTCCGGGTAAGACCCCCAACACACCGCCTTCGGCGCATGACGGCACAAGCCCTGGAGGAGGAGGCTCCGGATATAAACAACGATAACAAGCGCCACGTTCGGCCCAAAACACGCTGGCTTGTCCTTCAAAACGAAAGATAGATCCATAGACATTTGGCTTGCCGCTCAAAACACAGGCGTCGTTCACCAGATAACGTGTGGGAAAGTTGTCCGTCCCATCAACCACGATGTCGTAGTTCTTGAAAAGCCTGAGGGCGTTCTGGCTGGTCAAGCGTGTCTCGTGCGTTTCAATCTCGATATGCGGATTAATGTCGCGCAACCGGTCGCGGGCAGACTCAATCTTCCGTCGTCCGAGGTCTTTCGTTCCGTGGATTATCTGTCGCTGCAGGTTTGATTCCTCAACCACATCAAAATCAACTACGCCGATGCGTCCAACGCCCGCGGCAGCGAGATACATTCCCACTGGCGCGCCTAGCCCACCTGTACCAATCATAAGGACACTCGCAGCTTTCAAGCGTCTCTGTCCCTGCATGCCAACCTCCGGCATGATCAAATGACGGCTATAGCGGGCGATTTCTTCGTTCGACAACTCCGGCAAGGCTTCCTTAAGTTCTGGCTCCATCACGGCGCCTCCCGCGATGGCAGGCACGATCATCATCGTGTCACCATCTTTCACGGGCGTCTCAGGTCCGTCACTATGCCGAATGTCCTGGTCGTTTACATACACATTGACGAAATTGCGCAGCATGTTCTGATCGTTGAAGAGGTGACGGCGCAAATCGGCGTGCGTCGAAGTGAGCTGCGCCAGTGCCTCACCGGCGGTGCGCGCCTCCACCTCAATCTGCGCTTGCCCGCCCGCAAACTGTCTGAGGGCGGTAGGAATCGAAATTGTGACTGACATGACTGACTTCCTTTCGGGGAATGTCCAATAAAGATTTTCTATCTATCATTTGTCATTTGACATGGTGGCTCTTGGTCTTGGCCTTAGGTCTTTGGTTTTTGGTCTTAGAATGAGGCATCGGATCACAAGCGCCTAGAAGAACGAAAGAAAAAACATAAGACCTAAGGCCCAAAACCAAAGACCACCCCATCCAATGACAAATGGAAAAATCTTTCTTAGGTTTGTAGAATCTCCTCCGTATTGAACCGCGATCGATCAGCTTCCATTTCCCACGACCACAAGTCTTTGGCCCGTTCGCTGATAACTGAGACGATAATGTACGAATAAGTAGGCCAGGCGTGGTCGAGATCATATTGCGACGGCACGGCCGGACTATCCGGATGCGAATGATAAAACCCAATAACGTCCATTCCCTTTTCCCGGGCGTATCCTTCACCCTCCAGGAGCTCTTCCGGTTGAATCAAGAACCGGTTGCGCTTTGCCTCTTCCTCGCGGGCATTTGAGATCGGATAAGTCTCGACGACGGATTTATGCCCGTTCTCTTTGAAGCTGCCCAACAACAATCCGCAGCATTCAAAGGGATAATCGCGCTCGCCGTGTGCGCGAATCTCACTGAGGTGTTGTTCACTGAGAGCGATCAAATGTTCTTCTCCACATGCCCTTAATAATTCAGTGAGCGCCGTTCGCGAGCGCTTGGTCGATATCAGCAATGATGTCCTTAACGTTCTCGATACCCACCGAAATGCGTATGAGACCGTCCGAGATACCTAGTTCTTGTCTACGGGTGGGCGTGAGGTCCCGGTGGGAAGCAATCGCCGGGTGCAATACGCTGGTAAAGACATCGCCGAGGCTTGTCGAACGAACGCACAACTTCAGGGCATTCATGAAACTAAAGGCGGCGGCGCGCGAGTTCTCCTTGAGTTCAATCGTAACCAGGGCGCCGCTATGCGGTTGGCGTAACATGCGTCTTGCCACGGCCGCATCGCTGCCCGAAGACAATCCCGGATAATAAACGCGTCCGATGCGTCCATCGCGTTGAAGATGTTCAGCGAGGGTCCTGGCGTTATCGCACTGCCGATCCATGCGAACGGCGAGTGTCTTCAGACCACGCATAATCTCATGGGCTTCCCAAATGCCTAACACGCCCCCCACGAGCTTCATCACCCCAACAAGGGCCAAGCTGTCCATCTGGTCGCCGGAAACAACCAGGCCACCCATGGCATCTGCATGTCCGCTGAAATACTTGGTCGCACTATGCATAACCATGTCGGCGCCATGTTTTAACGGCTGGCAGAGATACGGAGAAGCAAAAGTGTTATCAACAACGAACCGAGCCCCAACCTCCCGCGCGATTTCGGCACACGCTTCGATGTCGCAGACTTTCAATAGCGGGTTCGAGATCGTTTCGGCGACCATAACCCGGGGACGTATCTCAAACGCCGTCTTCCGCAATCCGGCAATGTCGTTAAAATCCGCAGTTACAGTTTTGATTCCGAATGAGCCAAAAACTCCAAGCAGTAGATTCGTCGTCGCACCGTAGAGATCTTCGGAAGCAAGAACAGTTGCTCCCGGTTTTAGTTCACAGGCAAACAGGGCTGCATGCAGTGCTGCCATACCGGTTGAATAAGCGCAGGCCGTTGCGCCCAGTTCAATTTTGCGAGCTGCTTCCTCAAGTGCGGCGACGGTAGGATTGCCATAGCGCGTATAGACATACCCCGGCTTTTCTCCACCAAAAACCTGATCAATTTCCTCCATCGAGTCGTAGGTGAAAGTCGCAGTGGCGTAGATCGGAGTAGCAACAGGTTGACCGCGGGGCTGCGGAAGTCTTTCGCCTGCGTGTACAAGGTCAGTCGCAATATCCAACTTTTCAGTTTCGTCAGCCATCTATTCTAACTCACACGGTTCCGGGTCCGGGGAAACTCAAAGACTGTCACAGAAAGAGAGTAGTTTACCAGATCACTCGTCAAGGTATCTCTCGCCCCCATCGCAGAGAATTGTAACAACCACCGAGCCCACTGGCAGCGTGCGAGCGAGACGCAGGGCGGCAAAAACATTTGCACCCGAGCTTGGACCTACAAACAAGCCTTCTTCGCCCGCAAGACGCTGAACTGTCTCCCTTGCATCTTCGGTAGCCACCTCGACGTTTCCATCAGCAAGCTTCGGATCATAAATTCCCGGAGTCATCGCAGTTGCCATGTTCTTCAAGCCTTCAAGACCATGGAGAGCTAAATCGGGCTGCATGGAGATAGCTTGGATGCCGGGGTTAAATTCCTTCAGTCGTCGAGTTGTACCGACGAAGGTGCCTGAAGTGCCGAGACCGGCAAGGAAATGCGACACACGACCTGCCGTGTCTTCCCAGATTTCCACCGCCGTGCCTTCATAATGTGCGCGCCAGTTGGCCTCGTTGTTGTATTGATCCGGATAAAAATATTTTTCGGGGTCAGCGGCAAACAGTTGCCGAGCGAGGATTTGGGCGGTGTCTGTTGAGCCAAGCGGATCTGTCTCGACGATATCGACGCCATAGCTCCGCAAGATCCGTTTTCGTTGAGCACTGGCATTTTTCGGAAGACAAACTTTAACACGATAACCGCGTGCCGCGCCGATCATCGCGTAAGCAATCCCCGTATTTCCGCTGGTGGCATCAAGTATAGTCATTCCCTGCCGCAGCAGGCCGCGTGCCTCGCCCGCAAGAATCATGGAGAGTGCCGCCCGATCCTTCACCGAGCCGCCCGGATTCATGTGTTCAGCCTTGGCAAAAACTTCAACGCCCGATGGCAAGTCGTTATTGTTTCCGCCGATCCGCAACAGCGGCGTGTGGCCGATGTTTGCCTCAATGGTGCCTGGCTTAACAGTGACGCAGTAGTCTGCCAGAACGCTTAGACTCATAATTGCCTTTCCGGTACGGACACAATTTGGCAGCACCTGTGCCAAATCCAAAAGAAAAACCGGTCGCGATCCTTTCGGAACAACGCGACCGGTTTGGCCGTGAAATTCTTGCTAGTCAGTGGTTAGCTCATCCGCTTCTCACGCTTGCACGGCCTCTCGATCGCGCTGCCGTAATGACAGCACCAAGGACAATAGAGACAACAGGAGCAAGCGTTAGACATTCTTTTCAAAAAAAATTACGTGTGGCCTGACTAACAAAGAAACTATAGGCGTTGGCTCAAAAATCTGTCAAGCTACGCCGACGCGGGGAAGTGTTCTAATTTGATGAAAGTGTAGGGGCGTCCCTCCGTGGGCGCCCCGAGTGGCGCCCACGGACGCCCCTACAGTTTCGTCAAGTTAGGACTCGGTGGCCACTCGTTGTTGGCGGTCCGATTGATGGTTCGAAGCGTCCACCGTCAGGAGATTGAAGAACAAGTTCGCGCCACCTTTTCCCGATGAACCGACGAAACCGACTGCAATTCGTGGCTCAAAAGCCTCAGTACCACTCAAAGCGGGTAGTGGGGGAAAATTCGCGAGGTAATGGGCTCCCTTGCGTCAAGGGCAAAGCCCGAACCGGGGGCGCAGCCCAAGTGTCACACGAGCTGCCCGGCGGGGCGAAGCCACCGCCTCACATCAGGCGGCAAAGCCGTGCCGCTTCTTGAGCTCTGGAATCAAATGGTCAATATTGATGAAGAAGCGAAACCGCAGAAAGGTAAACACGATGCAAGCTAAGCGGGTCTACACCGAAGAGTGGCCCAGCCTACCGCTCGAAGAATGGAAAGACACATGCGCCACACTGCACATGTGGACCCAGATTGTCGGCAAAATTCGCCTGGCCCAAACACCGCTCGTCAATCACTGGTGGAATGTGCCGCTTTATGTCTCGGCTCGAGGTCTGACAACGACAGCTATGCCCTATAAGCAGATCTCTTTCGAGATGGAGTTTGATTTTCTCGAGCATTGCTTACTAATCAATTGCAGCGACGGAGGCAGCGCGACTGTAGAGCTGAAACCCAAATCAGTAGCCGCGTTCTACCACGAGGTGATGGCGGCACTGGCGCAGCTCAATATGGAGGTGCGGATCTGGAGAATGCCGGTGGAGATACCCGACCCGATTCCTTTCGACGAAGACCACGAGCACGCTTCCTACGATCCAGAGTATGCCAACCGGTTCTGGCGCGTTCTTTTGCACACTGACAAGGTGTTGCAGGAATTTCGTGCACGATTCATTGGCAAATCCAGTCCCGTTCATTTCTTCTGGGGAAGCTTCGATCTGGCAGTGACACGCTTCTCGGGTAGATTGGCACCCCCGCGACCTGACGCCGACACGATTACCCGCGAGGCTTACTCGCACGAAGTCATCAGCCATGGTTATTGGCCAGGCCAGGGACCATTACAAAAAGCAGCGTTCTATTCTTACACCGCTCCAGCCCCGGCGGGTCTGGCTGATGCCAGTATTAGACCTGCACAAGCTTTCTACAGTAACGAGTTGTCGGAGTTTCTACTGCTCTACGAGGACGTTAGGACTGCGAATGATCCTGAGAAAGCACTGATGGAATTTTGCCAGAGCACATACGAAGCAGGAGCAAATCTGGCCCAATGGGATCGAGCGGCCTGTGAGCGAGGAGTGGTTACAAGGAAATAAGGAAGGCATCGAGCGCGGATACAATCAGCTGGAACTCTTTAATCCAATTTGGAGAAGTAACTTGTGGGCTTCGGAGTGATCTGCAGCGCTCGGGGAGTTCCTTAGGATCCACTGAAAATCACCTGCGGCCGCCTCTTTGTTGCCTTTCTTCTGATAGCAAATGCCACGGGCAAAATAAGTATCAATGAGGGTGGGCGCAATGTTAATCGCCCTGCTGAAATCGGCAATGGCTCGGTCGAAGTCGCCTTTAGCTTCGTACGTTTTGCCCCTTGTCTGATAGGCCTTAAAGTCTTGAGGCGCGAGCCTCACTGCCTCATCTAGATCAGAAATGGCAAGATCCAGATCTTTCTCGGAGTAGTAAACGAGTCCTCGATTTGTATGTGCCGTTGCTGATTTTGGATCCAACCTTAGCGACTCATTAAAATCCGACAGTGCCTGGACTGAATTCCCCTGTTTGTAGTAAGCGAGGCCACGATTGTTCCAAGCGATTGCCATCTTGGGATCGCGGTTTATGGCTTCGCTGCAGTCAGTAATCGCCTGCCCAAAATCTCCTTTCTGGTAGTATGCGAGGCCACGATTGCTGTAGGCCGAAGCCAAGCTTGGATCTAGCCTGAGGGCCTTGTCATAGTCGACGATCGAATTGTCATACTCGCCTTTGCGATAGAAAACGTGCCCCCTATTACTGAAGGCCAGAGCGAGAGTTGGCTTAAGCGTGATTGCGCGGTCGTGGTCAGCGATCGCTCGGTTGTAGTCTCCTGTTGCATCGAATACGAGCCCGCGGTTTGTAAAAGCTTCTGCAAAACTCGAGTATAGGCGGATAGCTTCATTAAAATCCGTCAGGGCATGTTCGTAGTCGCCTTTGTGATAACTGGCCAGGCCCCGTGCGTTGTAAAAATGGGCCGCCACGATATTACAACCTGACGATAATGTCGCCAGGAGAACAAGGACTATAACTTTAGAGTTGCGGCCCGTCATTAACCTAGAAGTCGAACTTAATCGCGAGTTGGATCTGCCGGGGGCTTGCAAAGGTCGTCGTACCTGAAGCTGGCGACGAAAAACTGCGCGGTGTCCCAAAGGCCGAAACTGCTGACGGCGCCGTCAGCGTGCCCGCTGCCCCGCCCGAGTAATTGAAGAACGTATTGTTCACCAACACTACGTTCGAACGATTGAAGATATTGAAGGCTTCGCCAATAAGTCGCAAGCGCATCTTCTCGCCAAACCGAATCGAACGCGTCAACCGCACATCGAACTGGTAAACGGAAGGCGACGTGAACTGGTTTCGCACCGTACCAGGCAAGCGATCGTTGGACCGGTTCCCATCGTTGTTCGGATCACCGCCCACCAAAGCCGAATACGGCGAACCAGATTGGAACTGCATGATAGTTGAGAATGTGTAGTCACTGAAGAGCGCCTGTGCCACAGCATTATCGCTCCACTTGATCTTGCCCCATTCATAGACTGGACTAAAGACGAGACGGTGACGGAGGTCTGTATCCGACCGTCCAAAGTCGGCTCCCGGATTGATTTGATTCTCTACGATCTTTGAATCATCTGCGCCGACGACAACCGCAGTCTGATCGGGGCGATCGTCTTTCGCTTTGGAAAACGTATACGCGGCAATGAACTGTAAGCCGTGAGTCAATCGCTGCGTAGCCTGAATTGCCAGGCCGTTGTAGATGGAGCGTGAGGCACTCTCAAAAATGTTAATGCGATTATATGAAAGGCCGGTTGCACGCGATATCGGACGGACTATAGTACTCGCGAAACGCAGGAATGTGTAAGTCTGGCCATCGGGGCCTACGCGCGCAAATGGCACGGGCGCAAACAGATTGATGTCCCGCGTTCTGGTCAGGTGTAGCCCATGATAGTAAAGGTAAGTCGCCGATAAACTGAGACCTTTCGCAACCTCACGTTCGACGCCGATTCTTCCTTGCTCCGTATATGGCTGCACATAATCGGGAGCGAACAGGAAAAGATTCGGATTAGCGGACGTGCCTACTGGAGGTGCGGTAAGAATGTGAGGATAGACCAGTCCCGCCGCAACAATCTGTGCGGCATTTAGATTTATCCCGGTAACATTAATGCCATTCTGCGAATGAGCCGTTCCAGTCACGATTGCAGGCGTGCGGCCATAGAAAAGTCCGAAGCCTCCGCGGATCACCGTCTTTTCGTCAGGTGCATAGCTGAAGCCCGCGCGTGGTGCGATGTTGTTCTTGTCCCTCGGACAGTTGGCGGTGTTAATACCGTTCGACAAGAGTAGCGGGTCCGGGTTCTGGATGGGAGGACAGGCAGGTTTCTCGTAATCGTAACGCAGACCCAGGTTCAGCGTTAGTTTTGAAGTGGCGCGAAAATCATTCTGTCCGAAAAACCCATACTCCGAGAGATGGGGCTTCGTCGTGCCGCCGGTTGTACCTGCGCCGGGGAAGTTCTGTGCGTAGGCCGTCGGCGTATTCGTATTGAGGGTCGCATACGATGGAAACGTGTAGGTACCGCTGAACACACCGGGAAAGAAATTGAAGACACGATCGAAATTGAAGTCCAGTCCCAGCTTCCAGTTGCTGCGACCGCGCAAATAAGAGACGTTGTCTATAAACTGCACTCGCTTGATCGTCGTTTCGCGCGGACTAAAATTATTTCGTCCAATACTGATGCTTGTGCCAGATCCTGTGCCAATCACAGCTTCGGGTTGGTCGCTGTTTGCCGCGCCCGGTTCTTTATCACGCGCCAGCTGAAAGCGGAATTCATTGATTAGTCTGTGCGTCAGTGTCGAGGTCAGCGTGCCGGAAAAAGTATCGCTTTTTACCAGACTATTGCCCGAATGTTCCTCGGCGCTCAACGGTCCATTATTCTCGTTGTTCACACCGGTGAAACCCTGATGGTTGTAACGCATGCTCAACTGGTTGTTTGAAGTCAGACTGATATCGGCCTTGCCCAAAAACACATCCTGCTTGCGGCCCACCGGATAAGTGTTGAGCTTTGGCAGCAGGATCGCGAGAGCTCCCGCCGGCGCTGTGCCCAGACCAGGCACATCAAGAACCTGCGGCACGTTAGAACGTTGCCCGTCGTAAGTAAAAAAGAAGAAAGCTTTGTTCTGTTTGATTGGACCACCAAGCCGGCCACCGAACTGGTTGATCCGCAAAGCCGGACGCTTATTCGGCAACTGATTGGGGAGGTGACGAGCTTCGTTAGCTTTAATTACAGGATCATTTGAGTTCAACGACTCGTCGCGAAAATATTCAAACGCTCCGCCATGGAACTCGTTAGTACCCGACTTCGTCACAACGTTAATGACTGCGCCACCGGCCCGGCCAAACTCTGCTGAAAAACCGTTCTGATTAACCTGAAACTCCTGCACCGATTCTTCTGAGAACTGATAAGGCGGTCGTACACCACCGCGGCCGAGTGCCTGCCCGAAGAACGTGTTGTTATTGTCCACGCCGTCGACTTGCAGACTGTTGAAAGTGCCACGCTGGCCGCCTACCGACAAGTCGCCGCCGCGTGGATCGCGAATTACGCCCGGCGAAAGAGTTGAGAAGTCCTGGAAGTTGCGACCGTTGATCGGCAAGTTCTCGATTGAAGTTTGGTTGATCGTTGTGGCAACCGAAGTGCGAGTTGTCTCAACCACGGAAGCATCATCTGTAATCAGCACGGTATCGACCTTGGCGCCGGCGACTACAAGAGGAATATCTACCGAAGACTTCCCGCCCACCGTGACAACAACAGGAAGTGATAGCGGGGCAAAGCCACTGGCGTTTGCTTTTAATGTGTACGATCCAGGAGGCAACAGAATGATTCGATAGTTGCCGTCACTGTCTGTCGTCGTGCTCTTTTCTAAACCCGTCGCCTCATTTTTAGCCGCAATGGCAACGTTTGGCACGACTGCGCCGTTCGGGTCCAACACGCGACCTTCAATGTTTCCAGTTGTCGCCTGCGATTGTGCCAGGGCGCCAGTCCCCAGGGTCAAGAGACAAATGACAATCATGCAGACTCGTGGCAGAAGCATTGATGTTATTGACATATTCTCCTCATGGATTTCTAAGAATCTAGTTGATGAAGCGTCTGTTCAGACGCGAAACAGAAACCTTCAAGTGCAGATGAAACAGAGCCGGCTGAAAGGCTATTTCTGAATGCGGGGATATTAGTTTATGCCCAAGACCAAAGCAAGAACGTGGGAGAAAAAAATTCCCTGTTTTCAGATCCTAGTCCGCGGTTCGGCGGGCACGGCACGCCACAAAGATCGAAAGCGTTTTCCGCTGGCTGTTTGCACCAGGCTCATTAGTCCCATATAGCCAAAGCCAAATAAGAAAAGCAGCAAGAACGGAATAGTGCCCCACATATGTAGTCGCACTGAGTAGAGGATGGCAAGCATGAAGTAGACTGCGAACCCAAGCTCGAGTAATGGCAGCAGCCCACGCTTGCGTTTGTATTTCTTTCGCTTCCAGGTTGCGTCCGCGTCGCTTTCAACCCGGTACTTCGGCGTACGGATAAAGTCGCTCTTAACACCTAACAACGCTTCGAGCACGGCCCGAGCGTTCGAGAAGGCCAAACCAATACCAAGCGCCATCACCAGCGGCAGGTGCAACATACGGGGTGTCCGTTTTTTATCGAGATACCAGACAGCCGTGCCATAGAAAAGCACGACCGAGATCGATGAAAAGAACAACAGCGGCAGATCCAAAATCATCAGGTGATAGAACGGTTGATTGTAACGAACCAGCAGGAGCGGGAATTGCAAAAAACTTGCAATGATCATCAGCGGGTAACTGATGTTTCCCGTCAGACGAAAAAACATCTCGAGTTTTACGCGCATGGGAAGCGGCGCCAACCAGATGCGCGGGTAAAGCTTCAACCCGACTTGCATTACACCCTTTGCCCAGCGGCGTTGTTGCGCCTTGAAGGCATTAATTTCCACGGGAATCTCCGCCGGCGATTCCTCATCGAGTAAGTAAACAAACTTCCAACCCATCAACTGAGCACGAAAACTCAAATCTGTGTCCTCTGTCAGCGTGTCATGCTGCCAACCTCCGCTCATCTCGATTGCGCGACGACGCCAGATACCCGCGGTACCATTAAAATTAAAAAACCCACCAGTACGATTCCGCGTGGTTTGTTCGACGACGAAATGACCATCCAGCATGATCGTTTGCAAACGTGTCAGTAGGTTGTAGTGTCCATTAATATGCGCCCAGCGCATTTGCGCGCACCCCACCAACGGGTCGACAAAAAAGTCAACGAGCTTTCGGAGACAATCCGGCTTCGGAACAAAGTCAGCGTCGAAGATTGCTACTAACTCACCCTTCGCCGAATGCAGACCATTTTCGAGTGCTCCAGCCTTGAACCCTGTCCGATCGGAGCGATGAATGTAGCTGATATCAAAGCCTTTCGCTGCGTACCTCGCGACTATCGCTTCCGCCACCTTCACCGTCTCATCAGTTGAATCGTCCAACACCTGGATTTCATATTTTTCGTGCGGATAGTCGATCGCGGTAACGGCCTTGAGGAGTCTGTCGACAACATATAATTCGTTGAATAAAGGAAGCTGAACAGTAATTTGTGGCAAATCGCTTTCATTGAACTGTCCCTTCGGCACCGGTACAAATTTGCGATAGCGCCAGAAATCGATGACCTGCTTGATGCGATAGGCGCCGTAGACGGCGAGGACAGTCAGGATGGTGAAATAAAGAAGAAGGATTATCCAGTCAAAGGCGTCCAGTTGGTAAAGTGGACTGATGTTTCCCCAGGTCTTGTTTACCAGATCATGAAAATAGCGTTCGAAGAGCACCTGCGGCTTGGGACCTAAAGGAGTAGGCCAGGGAGTGGGCGCGGATCTGGGCGTGTCTTGAAAAATCATTGATGGCTACGGTCTTGCTCCAAGGGTAGTTCTTTCAAAGTCGAGACACCTAAAACGCCGTCAGACGAATGCCAGACGGCGCGCTTTGAAAAATTCTGATTGGCCCTCAAAACACTGATGACGGCTCTTTTTGCGGAGGCAATTCTAACCTATCGGGGCTGTTAATGCGAAGCCGAGTGAGAGAAGACTATCCACAGATTTCGCAGATTTCACAGATTCAAAAACATCCCCTCGAACTGTTTGACGTTTGAGTTGAGTGCTAATTTCTTTGTCCCAATCGGTGTAATCTGCGAAATCTGTGGATGGTCCTATCTTGTTACGACACAGGAAGTTCAGAATGGGGTCAAATTCGATGTTGGGAAGCACTGTAGTCGCTAGGAGCAGCTGCAGTGTTTTCAGATGCTATAACCGTCGGCAAGGTCACTAGCGCCACTGGTGGTGGAGAATCTTGCCAAGGTCGCAAGCTCAATTCGGCAATGCCGGGCATTATGTAGAAAACCGAAGCGCCCCCCAAAAGCAGACCACTTAACAACCTGGAAGTGTGGGTGTTTTCCCAAATACCAAAAAAGCCGAGACTGAAGTCCACGGCCAGGGGAATCGCGGCAACAAACAGCCATTTGGGCGGTGGAAGGACTGCAGTTCTAATTGGGCGCATTAACGGATAGAGCAAAATCGCGAACGTGAACCCCACGTACAATCCCGTGCAGCGGGCGCAGACTGCAAACTGATGACCGGCGATAAAGAACGAACGCTCCGGAAGTTGATGGCAAAGATTACCGAAGGCCCGATAGATCGTGGCAGCAACCAGATTATGATCGCTCGCCACTGCCAACGGAGCGGAAACAATCAGCAGCGACATTAGCAGCGAGCCCGCGACGACAATCAACCAAGCAAAAAGTAGCCGCCCGTTGTTGGTGTGTTGTGAAACCATCAGAACCTAATCACAGTATCCGGCCCACCTTCTATGTGTAGCGTATCGACAAATCGTATATGGCGCGACTCAGTGGTCATTACAAGGGAATGCGTGCGCTTTCCGGCGCCAAAGAAGCGGACTCCTTTTAGCAAAGCGCCGTCAGTCACCCCCGTCGCGGCAAAGATGATTTTCTTGCCAGGCGCGAGATCGTCTGTATCGTAAACCTTGTTGGGATCCCTTATTCCCATCGATTCCAAGCGCTCGAGCACCTTAACCTTCGAGGGCACCTTCTTCTTATCCACGTCGAGACGATCGGGGTCAAAAACAAGCCGGGCTTGTATCTCACCGTTCAGACATTTCATTGCGGCTGCGGTGATTACTCCCTCTGGTGCTCCGCCGATTCCTATCAAGGCATGTATGTTCGTACCCGCAACTGCCGCGGAGATGCCGGCTGAAAGATCGCCATCCGAGATCAGTCGGATGCGGGCGCCTGCTTCCCTTATGTCGGCGATCAGCTTCTTATGGCGTGAACGATCCAGAGCGATAACAGTCAGGTCCTCAATGTCGCGGCCTAATCGTCGCGCAATGTTTTTCAAGTTGTCCTTAACGGGCGCATCGATATCCACAACTCCGCGAGAGGATGGTCCGACTACAATTTTATCCATGTAGATGTCCGGCGCATTTAGCAGTCCGCCACGTTCCGCAGCGGCCAAGACGGCGATTGCGTTGTTGGCGCCGAGGGCGCACAGATTTGCTCCCTCGAGCGGGTCGACTGCGATATCAACCTCAGGACAGAAACCTGCGCCTTCTCCCCCACTAAATCCACCGCCAACCTCCTCACCGATATAAAGCATGGGCGCTTCATCGCGCTCTCCTTCTCCGATCACCACACGTCCGCGCATCGGCACCGTGTCCATGACCTCGCGCATTGCTTCGACCGCTACATGATCGGAATACTTGCGATCGCCCTGGCCCATTGTGCGAGCCGCGGCGATCGCTGCCGCTTCGCACACGCGCAAGAAATCCAGAGACAGCTCGCGCTCCGTCCTCAGCTCGTGACCCATTCGTTCAGCTCTCCTGACTGCGGAATTTTTTACGGCCCTGACGCCGGGGCTCATAGATGAAGAAATGCGTGCGTCATACTAACAGAGCCTCAATGGATTTTGTAGTTTTGGATACTTTTCTTGCTTGGCTTGGCTATGGCCTTCGCCAGAGGGAAACGTTAGAATGCGAAGTTGTTGCGGATTGCTGCGCAGGTGAGTGATTAGCACGGGCGCAGGAGTCACGGTCACCTCAAACGGAATTTGGAAAGTGTCGCCGGGAGAAACTTTCGATGGCCACTCTATTAGTTGTCGATGATGACAACGACGTCCGTGAGACGCTGCAGACGCTTTTCCTCAATGTGCACGAATGTCACACGGCCGATCGCGCCGAACAAGCGCTGGCTTTTCTCGAATTCGAAAGCTACGACGCCGTGCTTACGGACCTCGCAATGCCTGGCCTCAGCGGTCGCGACCTTCTGCAGCGCATCCAGAGAGACCATCCCACTACACCCGTCATAGTGATCTCCGGAACCCTTGATGAAGCAGAGGCCAAGTCGCTAATGGGGATGGGTGCGTTTGCTTATTTCACAAAGCCCTTCAGACTGGAAGATGTTGAAGCTGCAGTCGATCGTGCAATTGCACTCCGTCAGGAGCTGACGAAAGCTCGGGAACCGTCTGTACCCGGCGGGATTGAAGAGACCAGCGCACCCGATTCCATTCCCGAGTAGGTCCGCTGGACCGACTAAATTCCTCCCTTCCACCTCTTGACTTGCTCACCTTGTTGGCGTAAACAGACAACCGCTAATCCAGGCCTTTCATCAACCCCTAAACCCCAGGAGGTCTTATGTCTACATCCGTTCAAACCAAAGAGATCAACGAAGACAAGATGAACCAATTTTTGGGTAAAGTAATCGGTGATTTCGGCGCCTCGCTTAGTTCGGCCCTCGTCTATATCGGGCAAAAACTCGGTCTCTACAAGACAATGGCTGCGGTTGGACCAACTACTCCCGCGGAGTTGGCGCAACACACCAACACTAATGAGCGCTACGTCCGCGAGTGGCTGATCAATCAGGCAGCAGGCGGCTACGTGGAGTACGACGCTGAAAGCGGTCGCTACAGCTTGTCGCCGGAACAAGCCGCAGCCTTGACCGAAGAGTTGAGCCCCTTCTACGTCGGCGGTGGCTTCTTTGTGATCAAAGCTATGACGCACGCGGTTTCGCGTATCGAGGATCACTTTCGCAATGGTGGCGGGATGCTTTGGGGCGAACACGATCCCGATCTTTTTATCGGTACTGAGCGTTTCTTTCGTCCTGGTTACTCGGCCCATCTGGTGGCGACCTGGATTCCAGCACTAACGGGAATCGAGGAGAAGCTAAAGGCGGGTGGGAAGGTTGCCGACGTTGGTTGCGGCCATGGCGCTTCAACAATAATTATGGCGCGCGCCTATCCGAATTCTCAATTTTGGGCTTTCGACAATCATGAAGCCTCCATCAACCACGCACGCGAAGCTGCCAAAGCCGCAGGTGTTTCGGATCGAGTGAACTTCGAAGTGGTAAATGCGCAGAACATTCCGAACAACGGGTATGACATGATCGCTTTCTTCGATTGTTTGCATGACATGGGCGATCCGGTCGGCGCCTGCAGGCGGGCAGCGGAAGTGCTGGCCGCTGAGGGAAGTGCGCTCATTGTCGAACCAATGGCGGGCAACACGGTTGAGGAAAATTTCAATCCTATCGGTCGCACTTTCGCCGGGGCTTCGACACTCTGCTGCACGTCTAATTCCATGGCCTTGAACGGACCGGCACTCGGAGCCGTCGCGCCGGAATCAGCTATTCGCGAAGCGGTGCTCGCTGGAGGTTTCACGCAATTCCGGCGCGCGACTGAGACGCCTTTCAATAGAATTTTTGAAGCAAGGCACTGAATATATCAGGGCCGGAGACCAGATTTCCTAGCGTTGAAATCGTCGAGACTTGGTTCGCATCGTGAATCATTCTTCCTAACGTCTGCGTCACCTTTTCAAACAGGAAACGTGCGGAGCGCCATCGTCATCGTAGATCAGATCCATAGCCAGTTTGACTAACAATTAGCCGCTTTAGACAATCGTCTCTTGTTGACTGGAAAAACCGTTTGGATTAGTGTGCTGCCTATCAAAGAGAAGCCAGACAAGGTTTACAAATTGAACAAACTTAGAACGATGCAATCGTCTTTTTAAGGCTTTTTCTAAACCATTTAATAGCCGTTTCCAAGTTGTCGGTCCAATCCTCGTTAACATCTTTTGATACAGGCTGAAGCACATCGATGAGATCTGAAGACGCAGCCCGTGGCCTAAGCCATCTCGCCACCGTGTACCGGAAGTTCATCCAATCACCGGTGGACGGATGTAATGACACCGCAAGAATGTCGAACTCACCGAATCGATATGGTCTAGTTGGCTCCCCAGTCGTGGCATCTTTCCCGCCACGCGTTCGCTGCGTCTCAACCACGAACTTTCCTTTCCTCTTCATTGGTGCGCCGGTAACCCTTCGTTGCATCTTAACTTGGATGTTGAGCCGACCGACACTGTCCTCAATAAGAAAGTCATACGCTGCGTCACCGACGACCGGCACGACCTTCCAACCATCAAGTTTTCCCAACACGCCAACGAGAAACGCAGCCTCGGTAATTATGCCGCGCAACCCCCGCATAGTGAGATCACTCGCGCGGTCCATTGCCTCCAGGATCACTTCGGCTTGCGTGTTTAGTTTAGCTTCGAGGGCGTGGATCGGTATCTCCTTGCGTAGATGCTTGAAGATAGCGACACGCTCCTCCGTAGAACACTCCTCAAGGAGCTTCAACACTTCATCTTGTTTCGTCATTACTCCTGCAGCGCCTAATGCTTGGAACCCAAAACACAAACCCACTCGTGTGAAGACTATCATTGAAGATCACCGTAGTGTAAGCTAGTCGGCGACCGCCTGACCATTAAAAACTATGTCGTCATTGCAACAGCAGTATTCACTCCGCCCATCCTACGACCGCATCACCGTCAAAGGGTTCAAGCCTTACTATAAGACAAGACTCGGTACCGCTTATCTTGAGGACGCTCTTAACATCTTAAAGATGCTGCCCGACAATTCAGTTTCAGCCGTTCTCACGTCGCCGCCCTACGCGCTTCACTTCAAGAAGGAGTACGGCAACGTGGACAAAAAAAATTACGTGAGTTGGTTCCTCAAGTTTGCGGAGGAGTTTTACCGCGTGCTCAAAGACGACGGTAGTTTCATCCTCAACATTGGCGGCAGCTACAACAAAGGATTGCCTACGAGGTCGATGTACATCTACAAGCTTCTGGTTGAGCTGGTCGATACCCTTGGCTTCCATTTGGCGCAGGAGTTCTTTTGGTACAATCCTGCGAAACTTCCTATGCCAGCGGAGTGGGTAACGGTCAGGAGGATACGGGTTAAAGATGCTGTAGAGCACGTATGGTGGCTCAGTAAGTCTCCATGGCCCAAGGCTAACAATCGGAACGTTCTTAAGCCGTATAGCCAAGACATGATCCGCCTGAACGGTAGGGGCGTCAGAGAGAACGTACGACCTTCAGGACACAATATCAAATCAAGTTTCGATAAGATCATTGCTGGCGGCGCCATTCCGCCAAACGTATTCGAGGACGGAGTTCCAGCCGACTTACTGAAATTCGGGAATAATGCGGCGAATGATGTCTATACGACTCGCTGTAAGGAAGCGGGCATTAAGATTCACCCTGCCAGGTTTCCAGCAGCATTGCCGGAGTTCTTCCTCAAGTTCCTCACGGACGAAGGAGATATAGTGGTTGATCCGTTTGCCGGTTCAAACACGACTGGAGCCGTAGCGGAGAGCTTAAATAGGCGTTGGATCGTCACAGAAACAGTCGAAGAATACCTTATGGCCAGTAAGTTTAGATTTTGCGAGCCCGGATAAATAAGGTTTGATAGCTAAGTCACAATTGGGTTCCCCATTCAAGTTTGATCAAGCAGTTTGCAGCGCTTTTGTTGCCTTCTCGATCAATTTACCTCGTACTACATCACAACTTTCAGAGGCTTACAGTACGTCTCAAATTGTTTGCCTGCATCGCTGCTGGCGACTCTTAAGACCTCAAGTCGATTTCATGCCTAAGCGTGCTATCTGAACGATCGGCATTTCATGTCGGCTGTTTACCTCGGAGCAATGACTCAATCCGGTAAAGCATAAGCATTACACTAGTAGCGCAGCGGGAAATAGTCTGTTCGTATGGCGCCAATCCACAGCTTGGATTATCTATAGACAAATAAGTCGACAGCGAGTAATCTCACGGCGCTTCGAAGCCTTTCTCTCTTCGTCCCGGGTCCTCATCACTTATGGATCGAAGAATTGAAGTTGTCATTTCAAAAATGGAAGGTCAGATCTCTAAATCCTGGGAGATTGGAGAACTGGCTCGGCTGGTAAATCTCTCCGCCTCACGTCTGCGGCATCTATTCAAAAGAGAAACGGGCAAAACATTAGCGCAATATCTCAAGTATCACCGTCTGCAAAGAGCGGAACTGCTGCTCAGGACTACCTTCTTGACAGTTAAGGAAATCGCAAATCAAGTTGGTTTGACAACGAGTAGTCACTTTGTGCGGGAGTTCAAGAAAGTCTACGGCGCGGCGCCCACAACGTACCGCAGTACACCCCTTAGGACGACACCTTCGCGCCCGTACAGGTCCAAGTAGACCTTAGCCACTTTCGCCACAACTTAGCCAGTTTTGACAACACTCTATTGTTGACTGGCGAGAGGACCAGGAATAGCATTCACTCCAACGAAAAAGGTCGAGTCAACTGATTCTGTTTAGGAACTGACGAGACCCTAGTAGCCTTGGAACCAGGAACGGTATCTAATCGCGAGCCTCACAGCTCACAAACTGGCGGAGTCACAAGATGAAGTGTTATTCCTCACCCGACTACTCTTACCAATCACCCTACTTGCAACTGAGAACGTCGTCCGAATTAGATCGACAGTCTGTAAATCAGTCTCTGGACGGGACCGGTATTTGTGGAGTGAAGGAAACAACTTGAACTGTAGAAGGCCTGAAAAGAATTGGAGGAGAAAATGAAAAGTTACACATTCAAGGTGGTTCTGTTTGGTCTGGCTCTCATTGGTCTGGGCACGGCCTCTTATCGTCGTCCCGGACTGCAAGCGCCGAGCGTAATGAACAAGACCAAGTCAGTAGAGATTATCTCTCTGCTGCCGACCGATCGTGGATATGATCTGCTACTGCGAAATATTACCCCGAAAAACATCACTGGCTATTCAGTAGCGTTCAATAATGGCGCTTCCACCACGGTAGACCTGACTGTCGGTGAACGCGTAATCGCCCCGGGAGATCAGTTCACAATGCACTTGCCCGAAGGCGTTGAGATGCTGCAACCCAGTTTCCGTTACGTCATTTTTGACGATGACACGGGCGATGGCGATGCAAACGCCATTTTAGAGCTACAGGACCGGCGCGCGGGAAGGCGCGAACAGTTGAGGCGCATTGTATCCATGCTGAATACAGCCTCGGCTTCAGCCAATATAGAGCAGTTAAAAACTGACCTTCAATCATTGCCGGAAGACTCGGCAGCAGGTCGGTCAGTTTACTTCGCCATCGGAATGCGAAATGCGAAGGAAGACGCTCTGCTTGAAGTGGGTAAGCTCGACAAGAGCAACGTGCGAGCGGAGCTAACGAAACTGGCTGAGAAGAACAACAAACGTATCATGCGGCTGCCAACAAGGCAGTCCAACCCGTAACCTCACTCAATCGTACGGGCTTCCGACAGAAAAGGAGAGTTGACATGAAAATAGCATTAAGCTTAGCGGTCGTACTGTGTCTACTTTCGGCCGCCGCGCAGGCGACCTGCAAATTAGACGTTGAAAGGGTGGGTAGTTCCAGTCATAGCGCTTGCTTCTTTCCCCTAAATCTTCTGCCCCAGACCACTACTAAGACCGAGTTTTGGAATGGCTACTTTTCAAATATTAGTGAGCCACAGGTGGCCTTCTTGAATTGGCCTATGACCGGCACTGGTCAGTGCTGGGGAAGTACGACGTGCTGGCCGGAGTTTTTTGGTCCTACTGTCATCTATCCACCCCTTACCAACACAGCGATATTTGAGCAACGCATCAGAAGTTATGAGGTTAACAGCATCGGCGGCAGCTGCGAAGTTTCGGAAGATAACTTTGAT
>WNFR01004764.1_pt1 | contig 22902 bp, 26 predicted proteins | sample 5400221 | NCBI WGS metagenome assembly WNFR01 (sample SAMN13153357, study PRJNA577476) | soil metagenome | isolation source: 40 cm soil under Madrone tree | place: USA:California | collected 2016-06-14 | reverse complement strand
TCTCGTACGCGGGCAGCAGCCGGCGCGTGATCTCCCGCGCTATCGCGTGCGGCGGACGGTCGGCACGCACGCTAATCGACGGCATGTGCTCGCCGTATGGCAGCGAGTAGCGCCAGCCGTCCGCGCTCTGCGGCGGATAGCTCACGCTGAATTCGTAGCGGTCTTGATTCGGTCGCTTCCATGTGTGGACGCCGTAGCCGTCCGCCCGATCAGGCGGTGTGAAGTGCACGCCACCAAACGTGCCGGGCTCCTCGGTGATCCGCCACCCGAGCGCAGCAGCCACGGCCGCAACGTCCGTTGCTTGAACGGGGGCGCTCACAACTGCCCCGCGGACGCTCGATGCTCCGGCATCTCCGGCGCGACCGCAGATAGCACTAGCGCCGCCAGCTCCTCCGGCTCGACTACCGCGAACCCGGCGCACCCTAGCTCGCGGAAGTGTCGGCCTGTAGTCGGACCCCACTCGTTCGCGCGGCGCGCAGCGCCGAGCGGCCCGGCGTACGCGATGCACGTCTCGTAGGAGAAGTAGAAAGCATGCGGCCCGATCTCGACCACGCACGCCCGCGTGTTGCGCCCTGTGGGATTGCTGAGGCGGGCGCTTGTCGCCCTCGAACCACTCGCCACGAGTCGGCGCGTAGACGAGCAGCGACGCGACCGCGCCGTCGGTCGCCCACCGTCGCACATGGACGTGCAGCGGAAGCGCGCCCGTCCCGGCGCGGAAGTCGAACACCTCGAACTGCCGTCGCTCGCAAATGGAGCGTGTGCCATAGTTGAATTGCACTGGAAGTCTCCCTTCTGGTGCGTGCCCGGCGTCGCGTTACAGCGCGGCATCGGGGCAAGGCGGGCGCCTACGGGCGCCCGTCGTGTTTGTGGGCTACGTCACGCGCAGCCCGTCCGCGAGCATTCCGGCCGCGAGATCACGCGCATACCGGGACTCGACAACCAGTCCGCCTGCCCACCACATTGACTCCTCGCTGACGTTCTCCTCGATCCACGCCCGTGCAGCCGGCGTCATGGGTCGGAAGACGAACAAGGAACCGTGATTCTCGATACACACGTCGCTGCGACATGTGGCGCTCATGCGCGTTTCCTCCGTTGGCACGCCTCGGGCTGCCGATGGCGCACGAAACGCGCCCGCTCCCAGCCAGGCGCCATCACGCACGCGAGACATGCACCGCGGCGGCGCGCTTCGGCGTACGTGGCGTCAAGCCACGCTTGATGCTCCGCGGCACGCTCTGCCGCGTACTCTCTTCGCCAGCGCGCCCGCTCTGCGTCCGCCACGCATTCCCGGTCGCGTGCTGCCCTTTCCTCACGCACAGCGGCCAGCCGCTTAGCGACGTATCTAGGATGCGCGTCGCATGCCGGATTGTGACACGCGCCGTCCCGGACTTCGTTGCGCGCAACGCTCAGCGCCGTTGCACAATAGGGACAGTCTCCCGAACCATCGCCGTACCAGCGCACGACGGGCCGCGTGTCTCCGAGCACCGTGCGAACCTGGTAGGTGATTGCGAGTATGGTTACCATGCCCGCACGACGTGCAGGCGGCATGCCACGACAGCGCAGAGTTATTACCTACCGTTTACGTGCTTACCCCGCTGTGCATACGTGCCACATTATGCACACGCGCCACATATTGGCACTACGGTGTTACGGTATGAACCGCTCCGATTATAGCGGGGCGCATCGGGTATCTATTATGCGCGTCCATTCCGTCCATTCCGCACACGCGCTTAACGCGCGTTTGCGTCCATCTCTTCCGCGCCCGCCCGCACGCGCGACAACCCACAACCGCGCACGCGCACGTGCGCGCATCCCATGGATGGCCCCCTTCGGGTGCCCTTGGGTCCCATCGAGACATACCCGCTCACGAATACGCGATGCAGATTTGGGTTTCGTCAGACCGAGCGGACTGCGCTCGTGCACGTGACTACACGCCCACTCATTCCCGTGCCGGTTCGCGTGATCCGTCGATGTTAGGATGTTAGTACGTAGCTCAGTCAGCAGTCGTGCGTACCACTCGCGCGTTGTAATTCTTAGTTGGGCGTCGCGGCACACATCTGCGCGGCGGAAATCACGTCCGCGTATGCATGCGAAGCGTCCACGTCAGGACACTTCGTACCCTGCTGGATCGTTCTGTGCTAAGCAGGCGCGCGATTGTCGGGGCCGCGTGAGCTTCTTGTGGTTGGCACCCGAGCTGATGCGCCGCCACTCTCCGGACGCGCGGTGAAGGGTCGTGTTCGATACGGTCAAGCAAGAGATCAACGACCGCGCAATCGAGCGGCTCTGGCTTGCAGCGCTGGCAACCGATTGAATGCACGGCATGACGCCGCACGGTGGGACTCGAGTCTGAGAGGAGATGCCGCAGCACAGGCACACTCGTACGATCGCCGTGGTGATCGAGCAGGGCCACGCACCATTTGCGGATGGCAGTGTTCGGGAGAGTCGTGCCCCACAGGACGTCAGCAACCGCCGCCGCGCCAGCGGAGTCTAGAACCCGAAAGGCGTTCGCCCAGTCGCGAGTTCCGAGCTGGTAGATAGCGTCGCGGTACGTTTTGTTACCTGTGTTGGGTTCGACACCCATCGTTTCGACGGCTTGCAGGTTCGCATACTGAGCGCCACACGGGACATCTCGCCGCCCCATCTGGGACTTGTACGCCCTGCATGCCACGATGGTATAGCGCCCTGCGAAACGAGATCGCAACGAGCTGACCGTCAAGCGTCGATTGTATCAATTTGGCGCAGCCGGCCCGTGGCGTACGCGTCCGTTTGACGCCTGCCCGCAGTGTATGCGACATGCGCCATCGTGGTTCAGTTGAAAGCCTAGGGTGATGTGACGATGGAGTGGTGGCTGTGGATGCTGCTCGGCTTGTTCCTTCTGGTAGCTGAGCAGGTGATTCCGGGCTTCTTCGCGCTGTTTTTTGCGTTCGGAGCGGTTGTCGTCGGCATTCTGGTTGCTCTGCTTCCGGCGGTGACGGAAACCGAGCAGTGGCTTGTATTTTCCGTCGTTTCGTCCTTGGCACTCGTTCTACTCCGAAGGATGTTACTCCGCAGGGTACGTCCCGCGACGCGCGACATTGACAGTTTAGAAAACGAGATTGCCGTTGCGTCTGAGGACATCGTCGCCGGCGACGTCGGCCAAGTCCAACTTCGCGGATCGGTGTGGAATGCCCGCAACGTCGGTGACTGCACCGTCGCTCGCGCGCAACGTTGTCGAGTAGTGCGGGTCGACGGTCTTATGGTGTCGGTTCTGCCAGAGTGACGGTTCGCGCACCGCCAAAGGAGACTTAACGATGTCCGGTGGATTGATCGTTGTGGTGGTGCTCGCGATTGTCGCGCTGTTCACGATTGCTCGCACCGCAGTGGTAGTCCCACAGCAGAGCGCATACGTCGTTGAAAGACTCGGCCGTTACATTGGGACGATTTCGGCGGGCTTTCATGTCCTGCTACCGTTCGCAGACGTGATTCGCTACAAACAGACGCTGAAGGAACAAGCTCATCCGATTGAGGCGCAAGCGTGCATTACGCGTGACAATGTGCAGGTACATGTTGACGGCATTCTGTATCTCAAAGTCTTGGATGCCCAGCGCGCTTCATACGGTATTGCGGATTACCTCTTTGCACTGGAGCAGCTGGCGCAGACGACCCTAAGAAGCGAAATCGGGAAGATCGACTTGGATCGTACATTTGAAGAGCGTACGCACATAAACTCCCAAGTCGTCACTGAGGTCGATAAAGCATCAGAAGCGTGGGGCGTAAAAGTGCTGCGCTACGAGATCAAGAACATCACCCCACCCGCCGATGTGCTCGCGGCAATGGAAAAACAAATGCGCGCCGAACGTGAAAAGCGCGCTGTTGTCCTTGCGTCCGAGGGAGAACGCGATGCGGCGATCAACTCCGCTGAGGGGAAGAAGCAGCAAGTGATCAAGCAATCGGAAGCCAATCGTCAGCAGCAAATCAACGAAGCTGAGGGCGAAGCGTCCGCGATCCTCGCTCGAGCAAACGCGACTGCCGAAGGCATACGAAAGGTGGCCGACGCCATCCAGGCGTCGGGCGGATATGAGGCAGTGCAACTCCGCGTAGCAGAGCAATACATTGCTAGTTTCGGCGAGCTAGCCAAGGCTGGCAATACGCTTGTCGTCCCTGCGACGTTGTCCGATGTCGGCGGGATGATCGCAACGGCGATGACGGTCATCAAGCAGCAGCGGTCCTGAGCGGAAGAGATGTTGGCACGTAGTGCTGCGAGTGCCGCACGCACGAGACGGGATTCGGCGGTTGCCCCGGAATTCGATGTCGCAGACCGCCCGTATGTTGAGCAAGTAACGTGGACACGACGGACACGCGCACGCCTGCCGCAGAGCATGCCGTATTTTGCGTTCGCGGCGTGCACCGTCGCCGCCGCACTCGGAATCTGGATTCGATGGCACTACGTCGATAGACAAGGATTCTGGTACGACGAGATTTACACCGTTGCGTCCGTGAGAGGGTTCGACATCTACCTCTTTCCAGGCTCCGATATAGCGCCTATCGAAGCGCCGCAATCACCAGAGGCGATACGTGCTCGCCTTGCTGCCGACGGGTTCTGGACACATCTCCAGCGCAACATGATCCATGAGGACAGCCCACCTGTCTATTTTGCCGCTGCACGAGCGTGGACGGATGTCTTTGGATTATCCTTCCACGCTCTTCGGATGCTGTCCGTCGTAAGCTCTATTGCCCTGATTTGCGTCGTCGCAGCCGCTCTCTATTTTCTGGATTCAACCGCTACGGCGATCGTCGGAGGGGCGCTGTCGGCAGTATCTCCATTCGCAATGTATTACGCACATGAAAGTCGCAACTATTCCCTCGGATTATTCGTTCTCGCGACGAGCGGGGCACTAATCACCCTGGCGTACAGACGTGCCGTCTTAACTCGCGCGATGGCTGCAACGCTTGGGATGCTTGCCTCCATTGCTGCGATGACGCATTATTACTTGTATCTCGACGCGTTGATCATGGGAGGCGTTGTCGTTCTGCTCGGCGGCAGAACGCTTCCGTTGCGTTGGCGTCTCCTTCCCGTCTTTGCGCCAACCGTAGCAATACTATCTTGGGCACCGATACTGTTGGCTCAAGCGAGCAAGCATCACGGCACACACTGGACGAACGGCACCTTGCCTATTTCAGCAATTCCCCGTGCACTCGCGACCACAGTCACCGAACTCTTAATCGGCCCGCACATTACCCACGCTAGGATTGCGTACGCTGGCGCGGCAACGCTTGTCCTCCTCGCGACATATCTTCTTCGCGCCTCGTCACGGACACGAAACATTACTACCATTCTTCTACTATGGATTTGCCTCCGTCTCGGTGCCGTTTGCGCCATCGACGCTCTTGTCGGCCACCACACGATCGCTATACCGCGCTACAGTTTCGGGATTCTGCTGCCCCTTCTCGCAATCGCAGCGCTCGCCACGACCCATACGCGTCTAGGATACAAGATACTGCCCTTCGCCCTTCTAGGATTGGCAGCAGCTTCTTTCGCGACTGCTACGGCTCAAAGGGCGCCTCGCCAGATGCTCCGGGAGGCAGCCGGATACCTGAACGTCCATAGTGCTCCCGGTGATCATGTTGTTGTAGTGCCCAGTGGGCCGACGCTGGTCGGCTTGGCCTGGTATCTCACCGCCCCGGTCGACATAGGCGCTGTGCCTCCCTCAGGTGTATCCGACGCGATTCAGGCCGCCTCCTCCCAACAGCATGCAACGTGGTTCGCGATACAGCGACTAGGCGTAAGCTCCCAGGAAGCGACGGTCAGCACCGAAGAAACCGGGGGCATCCCACTGGGTGAGCCAGTGCGCTTTGTAGCGCTCGACCTTTTCCGAGTAGCCGGCCGCAGTGACCAGAAGTAGCGGGTCGCTTCTTCTCTTTCTCTTGGCAAGCACGCTGCTCGTGTCAGCGGGGCACATTTCGACGCCCGATGGTCACTTGCGGATCGAGCAAGCACGCGCGTGGGTTGAGGACGGGTCACTGGAGCTGCCCGCGGATGTTGGGAATACCGAGCACGGCAACATTGCTGTGACACGAGACGGCAAGCGGTACGCGGTGTACGCCCCTGGCCACAGCATCGTCCTCGTGCCGCTGCTATTACTCGCTCGCCTTCTCGAACACACGTCACCGTACGATTACCATTACGTGGCGGCGTTCTTTGCGTCGTTTGTTGGACCAGTAGCGCTTGGACTCAGCGGATGGCTGCTTTACCACATAGCGCTGCAGCTACGCGCGACCGAACGTCGCGCACTCGCAATTGCCATCGCCCTGGTCTTTGGAACGCTCGCACTCCCTCATTCGACTGATGGGTACGACCACACCTTGGAGATGTTGTTTGTGACGGGTAGCTTTTATCTCGTTCTGGTTGATCGCATGCAGATTGCATCCGGCACGCGATGGGTGGCTGTTGGCGCGGGCATCGCTGCGGGCACGGCACTGACGGTTCGATACAACAGTCTGCTCGTCGTTCCCGCTCTCGGTCTCCTATGTAGACGACGCGCGCAGTTTCTCGCCGGGTTCGTCCCTTTTGCTCTCGCTGCGATGGCGTACAACGCGGCTCGCTTTGGTTCTCCATTTGACACCGGCTACTCTCTCGCATGGTCATTGGAGCGCCCCATCGCGCCGATTGCCGGGCACGCATTTAGCATTGCGAATATTCCACGTGGGCTCGTGGGCCTGTGGTTGAGCCCCGGTAAGGGTATGCTCTGGTACTCACCGATTCTCTCTGTTGCCGCGTTTGGTTGGCCAGAGTTCGCTCGGTCGCAGAAAGGACCGGCGATAGCCGCCGGAGGGACAATCGTCGCTTACTCCCTGCTATATGCGTCGAACTTCGCGTGGCATGGCAGCGCGTGGTGTTGGGGTCCTCGATACTTGGTTCCGGTCCTTCCGTTTTGTCTCTTGGGACTTCTTGGAGTGTCGTTGATCGGACGGCCAGCGAAAGGCGCTGTCCTTGTCGTTGCGATCCTCTCAGTCGTGATTCAGCTTCCCGCGATCGTAGTGGATTACCACCGTGCTCTCATCGAGCGATACAGGGAGAACCCAAACGCGCTCGACGATGATGGCGTGTTCTTCCGGTGGGCTGAATCACCACTCTTTGCGCAGGCGCGCGAAGCCGAACGTATCGTAGCACCTGGATCACGCTGCGGCGGTCACTGCGAAGATTACATCGCGCCAGGTCGGTGGCGAACCGAAGCGCGGCCTGCTTCGTTGACGATGATGCTCGATCACAGCATCGATTTGAACGTGCCGAACTTGTGGTGGCTGCGAATGCAATACGAACCCGTTAGCTCTGCGGTTCGTACCCTTACGTCGATTGTTGCTGTCGTTCTTTTCGCCATCGCTGTGGTCACGGGCTACTCGCTGTGCGTGAACGCTACTGGACGATAGCTCTTCTCGCGTTAGGTGCTTGCTTGCGCTGTGCATGGTGGGCACTCAACCCACCGAACAACGCCTTCGACGACCACTTGGAGGTAGTGGCGCACGTCGCCCGCACGTTCCAGTCCCCGGACCCGGCCTCGTGTTGGGAGTGCTATCAACCACCCCTCTATTACTGGCTGGCGGCGGTGGTGCTCCGCCTCACTTGGTGGATTACCCATAGCTACTGGGCAGGCTGGAAGGCTGTCCAGGCGCTCAGTGCAGCGGCGAGTACTGCGGCGCTGTGTTTGGCGTTTAGCATCGTAAGGGTTGGGACCGCCAATAGCGCGGCACGGATCATTGGTTACGCGGTGCTGGCATTCCTTCCGGTGGATATTCTTACGTCGAGTTTTGTCGCCAACGATTCATTTGTGCAACTGCTCGTCACGTTGGCGGTATACGCATACCTTCGCCTACGCTCCAACGAGCCTTATGCCTGGCAATGGGCGATCGTGCTTGGCGTCGCAGTGGCTGCGGCAGCATGGACCAAACAGAGCGGCTTGGTCGCGATCACGCTGTTGCCGCTCGCAGCGTACGAGATTATCAAGCGCTGCTCTCCAACTCCGCGGCGTACCATAGGTCTTCTCGCGATCGCCACTGGAACCGTCCTGGCGATTGCCCAGCCGCTGTACAGATTTGCGGAAACCGGAGACTTCTTCCTCAGCAATCAACGCTTCTTCGACTGGGCGCAGCACCAGCAACCAGGCACCCTCTCGCTCGCGTTGTTTACTACGCTACAGCCGGTCGCCCTGTGGGTTACCCCGACCCTCGACAGTTCTACCGTCGGCTCATTCTGGACAGAAGTCTTTGCGCGCACTTGGTTCGACTATGAGCCGAAGTTCACCTCTCTAACCGCGCTCACGACAGCCGTTGCACGATTCTCGTATGCCTGCGGGATCGGGTGGTGCGTCCTGGCGGCGATTGGGTTGTGGCTCATGATCACACGTCGGGCGCTTCGCACCCATTCAAATGTGGCTGTAGTGGCGATGCTCGCCCTATGCGTCTCGATCCCGATCGCGCAGACCGTTCGCTTTCCATACTTCTCGTCCATGAAACCCAACTTCGCGCTGCCGGGGACAGCTGGATTGGGGTTTCTTGTCGCTCTAGGATCGTCACTCTTCTCTGGACGTGTTCGCACCCTGGCGTTGATGCTCGTAGCGGGGCAACTCGTCGCGTGTCTGGGCCAATTCGTCGCCGCGTACGTCACTCTCCCTCTCGCGCTCGGTCGAGGGCCGCTCTGGCCGTTTCCGCCACTCTGGTAAAGGTTTACTGAGCGCGCCGAGCCATCTCGGCGTTGCGATCTTAGGTTCACCAGGGAGGGTCCACAACCCGAGCACGCCCATAGAACCTGCGATCCCGTGGACGGTATCCAAGTAGCGAGGCGGGACATCTGTCGTCAGAAGCGTGTCGCATGCTGAAGTCCAAAGGAGAACCCGGAAATCTCGCCTTCTCGCCTCCTGAAGCAACCACGAGAGATAGCGATCCTGCGTCTCTTCGTCGCTGCTGGTGCCGCCGGTCGTTCGCCACGACGTTTCGAATACTCCAACCGGCCGCCCGATATCCGGTATGACATCGAAGAATGTCCGGGGAATGTCCCGAGGATCATCGAACTCGATTTGCGGATACGTGGAGAGGCCGATCATGTCGAGATCCGACCCGAAGTGTTCGATTAGTTCCGGGTGCGGGGGGATCACCATCGGACCTGGGCCGTGTCCATGGTAGCCTCGTATAAGCTCGTACTGGAAGGTGACGAGTACGAGGGTCGAAGGCAGAACCGCTTTCACCGCCGCCTTCACGCGCGGGAACATAGCGACGAATGCTCGAAATGACGGCGGATCGTAGAGAGCTGAGAAATTTACCTCGACGCCGAGGACCATGTATTCAGGGCGCAACTCTTTCGCGGCATCGACGACTGAGTTAGTAAACACCGCCTCCACTTCGGGGTCGGTGAACGACCACGGATGTTCGTTTGCAGCACGTAGGTGTTTTCGATCCCCATCGAGCCATTCAACGGCGAGAGCGAAGTTCCGACCATGCGAGCGGGCGAGCCAGGCGACCGGTCTCGCGTAAACGTTAATGTTCGGCGCTGTCGGGCTCCACGGCACTTGCAGTTGGATCACCTCACTTGCGGTAATGGCACGATCATTAACGGTGCCGATGACGTCCGATCGTGCCGATAGCGATGGGTCCGCGGGCGTCCAGTACGTCACACCCATTTGAAAGGGACGCGTGTCACGGTTGCAACCGTGGAGTAGCAAGGTAAGCAGTACGCAGGCGCGTCGGGCAACCTTGGTGCGAGTGGACAGCTCGGCGGCCGACGAGCGTTGCTCGCATCGAGGATCACGCGCCCTCCCCCACACCGCCCATTCCTCCATCGGGCTACTCTATGCGAACCGACACCACGGATCGAGGATAGCGGAAGACGTGAGCGACCGACCGATGGATGCTCCATTGCGAAACAGTTCTACGCCACCGAGGTTGTAGAATCGTATTGCAATCGGCCGCGCATCAGAATGCGCTTGACTCACGGAATGCTTACGCGCCATGGATGGCGACGCGAGCGGACGATGGGCTGGTACTTCGCGCGATCGAAGAAGATCGGACCGCTGCGCCTGAACTTCTCGAAGTCTGGCGTGGGCGCATCCGTCGGTGTTCGCGGTTTGCGCGTAGGTCGAGGACCACGAGGTGGATACGTGTCTGGGAGCGGCCCGTTTGGCCTGCGATTCCGTGCGAAGGCGGGGACTCAAGCTGCAGCGCAGTTCATCAACGCGTCGATCATCGGTTATGCGCTCGGAATCATCGCAGCCGCCGCGCTTCTGTACTTCCTATGGCCGTTGTTCCTCATCGTCGCGATCGGCGGCGGTATGCTCAAAGCGGGCACTCACGGACGACGCCGGAAGCGCTGGTAGCCACCGTCGAGCACAGATCGGCGCGGTGAAGGCTATTGGAACTACCAGTTCGGTCGCGTCGACATCGCGTTCTTGGCTGCGTCAATCTGGCGCACTCACGTTCCTGACGACCCACCGGAGGTAGACAGCGGCATCCGTCGCATGGCAACAGGCGTCGCAATCTCAACCGCGGCGCACGCCGCTTGCGGAGGTGTCATGCGAGGCTCAGCGAGACTGTCGATCGTCGCTGTACTCCTGGCGGTTACGTTCGCATCGCCCACGTACTCGGCGACGGTCACGCCGACCGATGCGGTGAAAAGGCACGTCGTGGTGCGTGCAGCACCTTCCGCACAGAGCGCACAACTGGACAAGCTCAACCCTGGAGATCAGGCCGACGTACTCGATTCGGTCCCGCATTGGTTCAAGGTGCAACTCTCGAACGGTGTCGTCGGGTTCGTGAACAAGGGGTGGGTTACCGAAGCCGCACCGTCACCGGCACCCACTGTAGGTGGCGGCGGACCAACTCCAACTACGACACCAGTTGCAAGTAGCGGCGCGGCGCTAGCACCGCTGATCGCCGCAAGTCAGCCGCCGGTGAGTTGGTGGTTCGTGTTCAAGTTCAACGCCGTCGCCTTCCCGAATTGTGGCGGGCCGACACAGCAGTGCCCGTTCGGCGGCGAGGTCAAGACGAACGTCAGTTTCAGTCAGCAGTTCGCCTACGCAACTAGCGCGTCACCGACCCTCCAGCAAGGCACGGGATGCGTCGGTGATACTGATGCCGATCCGGTGGGTGCAACATTCGGCGAACTCTACAACGGCACGTTTCACTACGTCGTCTGGAACGACCAGTTTTACGGTGATCCGCAGCTTGGCGGCTGCCCGCCGCCGCCGACGCCGCCATTCTGTAAAGCGCCGTGGGCGCACTCGAAGGGCATGATCGCGTGGAACGATGCGGGTGATGGGCTCATCATGCAGGTAACCACCCCTTCTTGGCCTGCGGCTGGCAGTGCCACGTCACCACGGCAAAGCGACGGCAACACGCTCGGCTGCATTCAAGGGGACAACAACATCAAGTACAGTCAGGACTTCTTTGCGCTCCAACTGACGCATGACGATCTCCTGAAGGTACTCGCCGCACTCCAGAACGCGAGCGTGCCGACCGATCCCGCCAACCCGCAGATCGTGAGCAACGGCGGCCCGGCAGATGTGCAGACGGCCGTGAGCGCGTTGGGCACGCAATCCGCGAGTCACGTTGCGACCACCGCGACGCTCTCAACCGGAGTTCAACTGATCTCGAAACCGTCGGCGCTCCGCGTACCCCCGTGGCAGATGGTGTCGGCGCTCTTGGGTGGCGTTCCGTTGCGCACCGCCACGTGGTGGTCCTCGTCGAAGATCCCGACGACGACGGCTACAACGGTTGTCGGGTGTTGGGACTCGAGCTTGGGCGCACCCGGCGGCGTCGAGGTCGCGACCAGCGGTCAATGGCAGGGGCAGTCCCTCAACCTGAAAGGCGGCGGCTCGGACGGGAATCACGCGAAGATCGGCGTCTCCACGGCGGGAACGCATCACTACGCGATCTTCGGCGATATGAACCAAGAGGGCGCACTGTCGGGAAATTCCACGCAGTGTGCGGCGCATCAAAACGGACGCGGCGGGCTCTTCTTCGTCATCGACGACGCGACCTTGAGTTCCAGTATCAGCGGCTTGATCCAAGGGAGCACCGCACCGCAGTAGAGATCGCTCGCACGGCATCGGCCCTGAACTGCCCAATGACGTCTGAACCACTCACGGAGGTGCGCGATGATCGCCAACACAGCGTTCTTCGTTGTCGCAGTCGTCCTCGGGATCATCCTGTTGCTTGCGATCGTAACGATCTACGTGCGCGGCACGGACAGACCCACGTCCGTCTCGCTGATGCTCGCCGTGCTTGGCTTCGTCCTCGTCGGCAGTCCGCTGTGGGCGAGCATCGTCATCAAGGGCAGCAGCGTCGAGATTTCGGTGTACAAGCAGTGCCAGGAAGAGGCGGCGAAGTCGGCGGAGCAGACCGCGGAGTTGCTCGCCACCGTCCAGGCGCAGGCGCCGCCCGAGAAGGCACGAGAGCTTGCGCCACTGGTCGAACAGGCGCAGCGGTCGGTCCTCGAACTGCGCCGACCGGCGGTGCCGCCGAAAGAGCATGCGCGAATACTGACCAACGCCGTGCGCGATCTAGAGACAGCGACCAAAGCGGCACGCGAAGCGGTGCGGGTGAATCACTGATGCCGCAGGTCTTAGCTGCCCACCGTCGCTTCCAGCACTCGACCCATTCGTGCTCACGGTGGTCGCGACCACACTTCGTTATCTAAGAACACTGAAAGGGCTACCGATGGCCGTAACGGATCTCGTCGATACGATCGTAGTGCTCCTGCTGGAGAATCGCTCGTTCGATCATATGCTGGGCTATCTATCGTTGCCGCCATACAGCCGGACGAACGTAGACGGATTGAGCAGCGATCCCGCATGGCTCACCCGGTATCGAAATCTTTTCGACGGTCGGGCCTTTTCGCCCTTCCATATGACGGAAAAGCGGCTACCAGGCGATCCGCCGCATGACCGTGGCTGGATTAACCTGCAACTCGGCGCGCCTTCGAGCAGCGGCGACTATCCGATGCAGAACTTTGTGGCGAGCTATGCTCATGCGCCGGGGGTTGAGATCCACGATTTTCCGGAGGTGATGGGATACTACACGCCAGCCGAGGTGCCGGTCACGGACTTCTTCGCGCAATCGTTCGCAATTTGCGACCATTGGTTCGCGCCGCTCCCCGCAGGGACGCAACCCAATCGGCTAATGGCGATGGCTGGCTATACCAGTATCGATGACAACTGCACAACCCTCCCTGAGCATACTCTCGTTTACGATTGGCTTACCGCGAAGGGTGTTCGTTGGCGTGTCTACCATGAGAGCGTTCCATTCTTCGCACTCATGGATAAGTGGTTACCACGGATTCTTGGTAACGAGTTCCGGCGTCTCGATCGGCTGCCGGTCGACGTGCAGAAGGAAGATGGCTCTACGTTTCCACAGGTGATGTTCGTTGAACCAACGTACACGGACGCCCACATTGGGCAGCCGAGTGACGACCATCCCCCATCGTCAATCGCGCGTGGGCAGGAGTTACTTCGCAAAGTCTACCGCGCGCTCACCTCGAATCCTGCACGCTGGTCGAGAACGGTCCTGATCGTTACGTACGATGAACACGGCGGCTTCTTCGATCACGTATCGCCGCTTGCGATCAAGAGCGCTCCGCCTGCCGGAGCAACGTACCGAACCTTCGATAGCAGCGGTGTCCGCGTTCCGGCCATGGTGGTGTCGCCGCTGGTCTCCCCACGACGAGTATTCACTCGGCCTATGGATCACACGTCAATCTTGCGATTCATTGCCGAGAAGTTCGCCGATGGAAGCTACTCGGACGCAGTAGACACTCGTCAGGCGGGATCGATCGCGCTCAGCAGCATTTCGGATGTGCTCGACCTTGCAGCTCCCAGGGGTGACATCCCTCATCCGCCATTGGCAGCGCCGTTCCTACCAACGCTTAGTGAAAATACCGCTGCGTTCAAGCGCGCGTTCGAGATGATGCAGCGTCTCCATCCCGATGAAGTGGAGGACAACTTCCCGGAGCTATGGACCACTGAGTAGCCACCACGAGGATTCTTCCGGCCCCGTCGTGCTTGGCGCGTAGCTGCGCGCGTGCTTGCCGGTACGATCCGCGATCCTCGACGGCGAGGTGGTCTGCCTCGATCGCGGCGACCGGCCTGACTTCAACGCGCTGCTGTTCCGGCATGGCGTGCCGGTGTTCGTTGCCTTCGATGTGCTCGCAGTGAACGGTCGCGACCTACGCGCCGTTCCGCTACTGCGCCGTAAGGCGCAGCTTCGCTGCGTGGTGCCGCCCGACGCCGCGTGCGTCCTGTACGCGGAGCATGTAGTCGGCGCCGGCTGCGCACTGTTCGCGACAATCTGCGAACGCGATCTCGAAGGCATCGTCGCGAAGCATGGGCGCGCACCGTACGCGGAGCCAACGACGTGGGTGAAGATCAAGAACCGCGAGTACACAGGTGCGCGGGATCGGCATGAGTTGATGGGCTGAGCCGGATGCGGGCCGCTTCACGATTGGAACCTTGCGATGTCGGTTCATAGCGAGCGGATAATCGCCGTTNAACGCCCCGGGCCACTGTCTCTTATGCGTATCACCTTGGCCATGGTCACCGGTTCAGGCTTATCTAATATTGACAGCCGGACTTTTACCGTTATCGCATGATATTGCGCGAGCGTTGTCCCGTCGATGGATACACCCTCGGCGATGCGCAATACCACTTTCTTCGATTCCGCGCTGCTCGCGCTAAGTAGTATCGGCAGGAACTCGGCCGGGCTGCTCCAGACTCTGTCGGCGGGATCTCCAAGGCCACCGACTGGCGGCAAAGGACGTGACACGTCAAAGGCAATGTCTTGAGGATTATCGATCCCCAGATCCTCGATATACATGCCGTTGGTCGTCAAATTGACAAAGCTAAGCGTTATATAATAATGATCTCCCTCCTTCCAGCTACTATCGATATTTATCCATGCACCCTCTTCACCTTGCCATGCCTTGTAGCCCGCCTGCGCCGCAACCGGGCCATACTTTGCGACCCATCCCGTCACTAGCTTGCCTACGGCGAGTTCGAGTCCGATTAAATTACTCGGCGTCGTGTCTGCTGCACCCTCTGCGCCAGTCGGTGCATGCTTGGTATTCGACATCGAATCCTCCGCTAGTTGTCGTGTTTAGGTGCGGTTCATGCCGAAGTCGCGAACATGGCGTGCATTTGGAGTCCCTCCAACTTCACCGGATAGATCGTGGTTGTTCGAGATTCGCAACGCTCGCTGAATGGTCAATGTCGTGCCGCCTCGATTGCATCGCCGCGCTTTGCACCCTCCTGCGCCCCCTTGAGAACACCCCATGCGCTCGCGAGCGCGACTCCCCAGCCGAGCGGGCCGGCCGCAATGCCACCCGCAACGCCGGCAACCTTTCCGATCCATCCAAGGGCACCGCAAACTCCGCCGCCCAGCGCCGCTCCCTTTGCGATCTCCACGTTCTTGCGCCATCCCACCGTCGCTCTCCTCGCTCGAAGCGAACGCAGTTCTTACTCCCATCGATCCTTCGCCTTCGCCGCCTCGATCGTCTGCCATTCCATGTTCGACGGCGCATCGGCTCCACCGTGTTTCAGCGCGACGACATGATCGACGACGTAGCCGGGACAGGCGCCGGAGGCTCGGCCCGTTGACGGACATGGGTGCGACCGCATGAATGCGTCGCGGGCCGCGGCGCTGCGTTCGATCCGTCCGTGCGCGTCGCGGGCGATACCAGGCACGGTGCCGTGCTCGTGTGAGGACAGTGCCGCATGCGACGCGGCGCTTGTCGGCACGTGCGCCGCGGGTGAACCCTTGACGGCTGCTGCGCTGCTGCTGCTCGGCGTCGCGACATGGTCATGCGGCGCGCTCCGCGTGTACGGTGCGACCAGCGTCCCATCCTTCCGCGTGTACCCATGGACGTGAACGGTGCCGGCTGAGCTGTGCCCGAGCGAGCTCGACGAATGGCCCGACGACGAGTGACTCCCGCCCGAATACCCGCCGATCGACGACGAATGCCCGCTGTACCCGCCGAAGCTGTGTCCGCCACTGCCACCGAACGAGTGTCCGCCGCCCCCATGCCCCCCGCCGCCACCGCGGCTCCACGCGAGGTGCGGCGCGATCACGAGCATCGCGACGACAAGCAAACGCGACAGCGATGGGAATCGTCTCAGCATGGCGGAGAAACCTCCGAGCGTGGCGAATACGTCAGCCAGGTAGCAGAGCACAACGAGAATCGTCCGTCTGCGGTATGCGCTCGGTCAGGGCCGAACTGGTCCAGAATGAGGCAGTCTTACTGGCCGTAACCCCTTTTGACTGATCTCGCCCTGCGTCAGAACCGGCAGCGGACGGAAGCACCAGGGCCGCTGGCCGTTACGTCATTGTGGCGCACCTCCGACGACGATGTTCTTTGTCATCGACAGGCGACAGACGACCGTGGCACGCTGCGCGGCACCCTAACGCGGGCGCCTGCGGCCCCTCAAACCTGGGAGGATTGGCCGATGTTCCCCTTCACTCGTCTGCTTGTTGCCACGTCGCTCGTACTCGTCACGGCGTTCGGTACAGCCAACGCACAGCTCACGCCACGCTTCGTCGTTCCTGGAGTCATGAACACTGGCCCGCTCGGGACATTTTTCTTCTGCACCAATCCGAGTGAGGCACCTGTCGCGGTTGGGATTCAGGTGTTGGCGGCAGATGGTACTCCGATCAATGTTCCGTCGGATACTTCTGGCTTGTTAGGCCCGCATACGACCATAATGTTCGGAACTGACGTGGCTTCTGGCCTGTCGGTTGAGCAGAACCTGGCGGTCGGTATTGTAGACCATGGTTCCGCGCAGATTGTCGGAAGTAGTTACAGGATCGCGTGTAGCGTGTTTCTCGCCGACCGCTACAGTAACCCCCCGAGCTCCATGACTACCCTTAGCGTGGTCAAGGGAAAGCAGAAGGGCGACTAACGACGTCGTCAAAGCTGAAACAGAAGGTAGCGACCTAGTCAGTAAGCACACTATCGACGCGCAGATTGCGCCGCAGACACTGGCGTAACATCATCTGCCGTTATTATAATGTAGCCTGCAGGCCGTGCGGCGATCGCGTCGTGCCGCTGAACGAACCCCGTGGTATGCGTCCCGCCATGATCGTCGGCAGAGTAAAGGAAATCTGGCGCTACCCCGTAAAGTCGATGGGCGGAGAGCAACTCGCGCGCTGCACGGCGGGCGCACGCGGCATCCCCGGCGACCGCGGCTGGGCGGTGCGCGATGAGATCGTGGGCGAGATTCGCGGCGGGAAGAAGTTTCCGGTGCTCCTGCGGTGCGACGCGCGCTACGTCGACGAGCCCGGCGAGAGTGGTGTGCCGCCCGCGCAGATCACGCTGCCGGACGGCACGCACGTCAGGAGCGACCGGAGCGAGGCGGCAGCGCGGCTCAGCGAACTCGTCGGTCGCCGCGTGACTCTCTGGCCGCTTCAACCCGCGGAGAACGTCGAGCACTACCGGCGCGGCCTACCAGACAATCCCGACATGATCGCCGAACTGCGCGACATCTTCGGCCGGGTTGGAGACGAACCGCTGCCCGATCTCTCCGGCATCCCGCAGGAGCTGTTCACGTACACGTCGCTGCCGGGGACGTACTTCGACGTGCTGCCGCTACACGTTCTCACCACCGCGAGCCTCGATGCGTTGGTGGCGCAGAATCCAACGTCGCGGTTTGACCAGCGCCGGTTCCGCCCGAACTTCCTGATCGAGCCCGAAGGCGCGCAGAGCGGTTTCGTCGAACTCGACTGGTGCGGCCGTACGATCACGGTTGGTGGTGCGAGCGTGAAGGTCGAGTATCCCACGATGCGCTGCTCGATGACCGTACAGGCGCAGGGCGATCTGCCGAAAGACCCACAGGTGCTGCGGACGATCGTGCGCGACGCTGACCAGAATGTGGGCGTGTACGCGCATGTGGTTGCGCCGGGCGCGGTCGCGGTCGGGGATGTCGTCGAGCTGAGCGACTGAATCGGCTCAGCAGTGCCGGCACTACCTTCGAGTAGCAGTATTGCCCTTCGATCGGTTGCTAGGCCGCCGCTGCCGGGCTATCGCGGCGCCGATGGACGATGTCGACGACGACGACCTGACCGACGATCACATGCGCGTCCTGCAATGGCTCGGGGTGCATCCGATGGGGACATCCGCAGCCGAGATGGCTGACGCACTCGATCTGAACGCCGAGGAAGTCGAGGTGCTCTACGCCGATCTCGTTGCTGCGGGGATGGTGGAGGACACGCGGGTGCAGTGACTGCGATCGGAGGCTGACCAGGTCGCCCAGGTCGCTCGGGGCATGCGCACCAACGCCGAGGTTTGCCGCGTTCCGAATCGCCGCGAAGAACATTGGGAGGAGTTCATCGCCGTGTTCCTCTACGACAACACTTGCTTGATCGACTTTGCCGTGTCGGTGGGCTCGCGCGTCGCCCGTCCACCCTCGCGAGGTGTTCAAGGCGGCGATTCTCGCCAACGCTGCCGCGCTGATCGCCGTTCACAATCATCCGAGCGGCGACCCGACGCCCTCGTCGAGCGAGGACCACGCGATCACCGAGCGCTTGCGAAAGGCTGCCGAGCTTCTCGGCATGAGCCTCCTCGATCACGTCGTCATCGGCGACGGACGCTACGTGTCGTTTGCCGACACGGGCATTCTCTAGCAGCACGAGTCGACCAACGGGGTCGGCTCTTTTCCTTCGACCAGCGCCCTCTCGTTCGCTAAGCGTCAGTTGCACAGGGCGACGTTTGCAGCTACACCGGCGCCGTAGCAATGGACCGGCGCTGTCCACACTGCGATCACGTCTATGACGATAGGCTGATCCGCTGCCCACAATGTAAAGCCGCATCTTCATCCGAACCTCGCCAACCCTGCTTGGCACCTGAAGATCGTACAAGCATCATTCGCGCACTCTGGCGACGCCAACTCACGTGGCTTTTCGGTGGATTTAGTATATTCGGAGTAATCTCATGGCTTCTCTTTCTACATTGGGTATCAACCACAGCGCTGCCCCAAGTGCAGACCAAAATAGTCGATCGAATCAACCTCGAGTTCCAACAGGAGCAGATCAAGCGGACTATCTCGGACGTCGCGGGCGGACAAGCCGCCGCTATCATCGAGCGTGAGGTTCGCCCTGCTCTCGAGCACGTGCAGGGCGAGGCGGCCTCTGCATCGCGCGTGATCACAGAGCTACAGCAGCGCGTGCAAGAGCAGAGCGCCGCGGTAAACGTGGTTGCACAACAAGCGGCCGCGGCGACACAGGCAGCAGAAGGACTGCGCGCCAAAACCACTGAGGTTGACAGCAAAGTCGCGCAAATTGATACAGCGCTCGCGTCTGCACGTATGAAACTCGAAGAGATTGATCGGAGCGCCGCATTTACGAGCGCCGTGCTCGCCGCTTTGAGCGATGACCGTCGGGCATACGACCAGTTGGAACACTGGGGGACCGATCCCTCTTATCCGTTGCACGACCGAGCATTAGCTGCGTGGCAGATGGTCATGGACAGCCACGCGTCAGTGTTTGTTATGGAACCCGCGCCCGTACCGTGGAAAGAAGGTGTCGATCCAGCGAAGCTTACATTTGACGAACTGCGGCAGACTTACGAACATGCCCCGGCATGGCTTAAACCTAGTATTCTAAACTACATATGGACCCGCGAGGATATACCTAAACGCGATCGCCTTCAATTCATGGCTGACGTCATGACAAACGACGCTAGCTTGAAAGGCGTCGACGAAGCAGGGCGTTTACTGTCATCAGCCCTGAAGGCGAATTTAAAGCCTCTCGCGATCAAAGCGCTGCTTGACCGTTGGAACGACGCGAAATCCTCACCTGAGTGGCAACCCTCACCTGCTACAAGCCCTAGCTCGTGATCGAACAGATCAAACAGCATTGGCTGATTTGAGGAGTGGTACGCCAAAGAACTGAACTCGTGCTCCAGGTAGAAGCGGTCGCGCGACCCATACTTCGCGAGCACCAGCTCGCGCAGCCGCCGCCGGAAGGTCGCCTCCGCCTCCACACCGCGCGGCCAGGATTCCGCTTGACGCGACGGTTTCAATTCAATACCAGCGGGTCGCGTCATCCCTGCTGGGGAATGTGACAACTGCGCGTCTATCGAGGCGCGCATACCACTACGTTCCGAAGGAAATAGGAGGAGATCCCGATGCGCGTTCTACCGTGCCCGTCCGCGACGCGAAGTGGGTTGGTTATCGGCGCTATCGCCGTCGTCGGCGTCATGGCCATCGCGACTCCCGTACGCGCGCAATCCGGCGTCCAAGTGACACTCGACGGCCGCCGCACCCTCATCAGCAAGGACGTCGGACCCGACCGCTGGGCGATCACGTTCAACGGCGACGACCAGACAGCGACGGGTAACGTGTTCCGCTCCGGCGGTGGCGAGCCGGCGTTCGTGTGGTGCAGTGAAACGTCGAACGACGGCAACCAGCTCGTGCTGTCGTGCTTCGGCGCGGACAAGTGCCCCGAGTCACCGTGCCCGGCGAGCGAGTGGAGCTTCATCTCCAATGTCACCATCCCGACGCAGTTCGTGCTCCCGCCGGGCGTACAAGGCACGGCAATATGCCCCCTGGCCCTCGTCACGAATGGCCACAACGCCGGTGCGGCGCAGTCGCGATGGGATTGTCACGTCATCGGCCTCGATCACACGTTCTCGTTCGCGGTGTTCCGCGACGGTACAGGCAGCAGCTCGGACATTGGCACGTTCTCGGCGCAAGGTGGCTGTACATCGACAACGATCGGGCAGTTCGAGGGGCAAAGCGCGTCGATCATCAACGTCAGCGGCTCGACTGCGAGCGGCTATCTCAAGTTCCACCAGACGGGCTTTGGGTTCGACAACGACGTGATCTGCGGGCTCGTCGCCTTCTGAACCGTGTACACGCCAACACACGCACGCACGAGCCGGCATACGCCTCCAACGAGACAGTGCGACGTTTAGCTCATCGCCGACTTTGTCGACACCACATACGGTTAGTCGATCGCGATCTGCGCCAGAATGAGACGGCTTTTGTGGTGGGAACAAAGGTGCATATGCCAGAACGCTGCACCTGGATACGGCGTGCGACCTATGGTGCGAGCAAATTTGTGTTGATCCGGGTGACGCGTTGGGCTACAGCGCGGCCAGCGTATGCCTCGCATCGGGCAGTCAACTAGAAAATGCCACCTGACACCGGCGTCCACGGCTCGGTCCGTTCTCACTTGTGTTTGTGACATTTGGAACGTAACGGATGCGCGGCGACGTCTCGGGCTGAACAGTTCCAGATGGGCCGTCCAGAAAACCAATGGCCTGCTCATCCAACCTGTCGGATTCTGGAACCCTCATGAGTGAGCCTCTGGATACAGCGACAGTGACAACGAAGGCGACGGCAACGCCGGCCGCGACAGGTTCGTCATCTACGGCCGCGGACAGAAAGGAGCCGGAGTTGGAGACAGACGAGTATCTAAACGTCTTTATCGACTTCTTTTACGCCGCAATCTTTGCGGTCGGGCTGGACAAGGCATTCGAAATTGTGCCGAATGTTTTGTGGCCCCCTCATGAAAAGGCGGGTCCATTCATCGCCTTTTCAGCGGTTTTCGCGCTCGTCATCGGCGACTGGATCGGCGGGCGAGATATTACACATAAGTTTCCGTATCGCAAAGGGCGTATCCGCTTCTCAGTGGATGTTGCGGATGCGATCTGCGCATTCGGGGCGTTACGGCTTGCACTCGCTGATCCGATCTTCATCTGGTTCCTGGCGGGGTGCTTTGTGTTGAGCGCGGCATGGGCTCTGTGCGTTCTTTACGAACATCCTAACCCGGATAAATACAAAGGACACCTAATCGCAGTGACGGGGACTGATCTTCTCGCTGCAATTCTGCTTATCGGCGGATATCTGTTTGGCTACAACTTCCAAACCACGGGGCCCGCTCTAGCACTGCTTGCGGGCGTGGCTGTTTGGAAGGTCGTAACGGTAGCTTTAGGAAACTGGCTACAGTAACGTTGGGCCCACAGGATTCCTGATCCCGCCGACGATCTATCTCTCAGATCAGGTCCGCTACGCTTAGCTCGCTCGCTCAACTCACGATACGGCCGGCGCTGCGCCCTTCGGCTCACTGACACCGATCCGGCACCGCTCGGTACGGCGCGATGCGGCGCGACGACGGCTGTTCGGCGCGGCACGACGAGCGCCTTCTGCGCGCGAGGAGCGGGCGGGAGGCGCCTTCCGCATCGCTCCGAGCGTGTCGGGCCGGCACGACCCGGCCCGTGCGTATCCATCCCCCGCTGTCTCCCGCCCGTCGGTTCCGCTCGCTCACCAGCCCACCGCTTGGGCACTACATCAGGCTCGCGCTCCGGCCCGCTCCGCTTGGAGGGCCGCGGAGGTCGCTGTCCTCGCTCCTTCCGCACCGAAACCCCACGCAAACGACGACGCCAAGTGTCTCGTGTCTCGGGGCGCGTGCGCGGGAGCGCGAGGGGCGAGCAGAAAGAGGTGCCCTCCGCGGCCCTCCGAGCGGGTCGGTCACGACCCGGCCCAAATCTTTTCTGGGCGTTCACAAATTCACGCGCTTACACGCGGACGCGATCGGGCGAAAATCGGTTGCGTGTCCGCTTTGCTGATGGGTTTGGACAACGACGGAAACGAATCAAAGCCGCCCGCCCGAGCGAATTGAACGAGCGACGCCATACCGGCGACAATGACGGCGCGATCGCCGCCGAGCTTGAGTTCCTCACAGGCGGGCTGCGTTGCTCCAGGCGCCCGTGCCCGCTGGTCCTGGTGTGGCTGCGCTCGCTGGCGGCACGCCCCGGCGGCTTCCGCTGGCCGGTGACGATCACACCGCGTCTCACGGGGCCTTCGTGCGGAGACCGGGCACGGCGAACACGTCTTCACTGCTGTCGGAGATATAGACCGCCACAAGCTGTGCGGTGGTGCAGCCAGGGAGATC
>WNFR01004993.1_pt1 | contig 22905 bp, 20 predicted proteins | sample 5400221 | NCBI WGS metagenome assembly WNFR01 (sample SAMN13153357, study PRJNA577476) | soil metagenome | isolation source: 40 cm soil under Madrone tree | place: USA:California | collected 2016-06-14 | reverse complement strand
TGACATCCCCACTATGAGTTTCAGGTCAACAACTACGGCCATCCCTCAAAATTCGGGTTCATGCAGATCGATCATCTATGGAAGGCGGAGCGCTGGGAACCTGAAAAGCTTATGGATCTCTATGTAAAGGCCGGAGCCCGGTACTTCTTCACCCTCGCCAATCATGTGGACAATTTTGACTGTTACGACTCGCGCCACAACCCGTGGAATTCGACACGAATCGGGCCCCGGAAAGACATTGTTGGAACCTGGGCCAAGCTGGCGCGAGAGCGAGGCCTTCGCCTGGGCGTGAGTAATCATTCTGCCCACGCCTGGCACTGGCTGCAAACCGCCTATGGGTACGATCCCGAGGGACCCATGGCGGGCATTCGGTACGACGCCTACACCCTACAAAAGAGCGACGGACGGAACTTGTGGTGGGATGGGATGGATCCGCAGGAACTGTACGGCGGGCGAAACATGGTGATGCCTACGGGCATAAGAACGATCAAAGAAGCAAACCAGTGGCACCAACACAACGACCTGGTATGGAATGAAGCCCCGCCCGAAAACAATCAGGAATACATCGACCGGTGGTTTCTGCGCTGCCAGGATCTGATCGATGGCTACAATCCAGATCTGGTGTACTTTGACGATACAGAACTCCCGCTAGGACAAGCCGGGCTCGACATTACAGCCCACTACTACAACCAGAATATCGCGCGGCATGAGGGGAACCTTGAAGGCGTTGTGACGGCGAAGAATTTCACCCCGCAACATCTCGGTGCTACCGTGGTTGATATTGAGCGCGGCCGGGCCAACGAGATTCTTCCCGCCCCCTGGCAAACCGACACCTGCATTGGGGACTGGCATTACAGCCGTCCGTTGTTCGAGCGCCACGGGTACAAGAGCGTCAGCAAAATTGTGCAGACCCTAGTCGATGTAGCCAGCAAGAATGGCAATCTCTTGCTGAACATTCCGGTGCGCGGCGACGGAACCATCGACGAAGACGAGCACCGATTCCTCGCGGACCTCTCTTCCTGGATGAATACCAACAGCGAGGCTATTTATGGCACTCGTCCTTTTGCTGTCTTCAGAGAAGGGCCGCCCGAGGTTGCTGATCCTCTATGTTCAACGAGAGCCAGGCACGGCCCTATGACGAGCGCGATATTCGCTTCACCCAAAAGGAAGAAACGCTGTATGCCTTCGCCATGGTTTGGCCCCGGGACGGCAAAGTGCGCATGGCTTCGCTGGGGACTAAGTCGACTTTACGCAAAAGACCAATCCGGCATGTTGAGCTTCTTGGATCTGCCGGGACTTTGACTTTCGAACAGGGGGAAGAGCAGTTGACGGTGACTTTGCCCCCAGCCCCTCCGCACGACTTGGGAGCGTACGCTATTCGCATGGCGTGACCGCACTCTCGTCACGACGCGCGGAGTTCCAAAGCCGTCCTGCCAAAGAGCGCTCACTCCCGGTGCTGAGATTTTTTCAGCGGCTCGGAAGATAGACCTATCGCACGCGTAATTCGCCGGGCGAATTTTTGAATTACAGGGATCAGATTCTTTTCCTTTCCCTGATTCATCCCACCCGAAACAAAAGGAATTCCCAAAGCAGCAGTCACTCCGATGCTGGGAGACCCGACGACACACGACACGTCAATCCCAGTCCGGTACGCGCTCGGAGCTATGCAATAGCCGGCATCTCGCGCGCGGACCAGTTCAGCCTTGACTGCTCGCCGCTTGGCATTGGCCATTGACTGGAAGGTCCGATTGCGCTCGAGCATTGCGTTCAGATCTGGCTCTTCCAACATGGCCAGCAGGAGCTTGCCCGACACCGTCTTGAGAGGTTCAGCGCGGTGGCCGATCTCGACTGAAAGCCTTACCGGATTCGGACTCGCTGACTCTGCGATTACCAGCAGTTGATCGTTCGTAAGAATGCATAAGTGGCAGGACTCCCGCAGCGCGTTGGCCAGGTCGCGCATCGGGAAGTGAGCGGCTCTTAGCAGGTGGTCGACCGGAGAATGGGTATGTGCCAACTGATACAGCTTAAGGGTCAATTCGTATCCGCCCGAGACCGGATCACGAACGATGTATTCCCTTTTCTCAAGCGCATCCACCATTCGGAACATTTCGCTGCGCGACCGGTTGCAGCGCCGGGAAAGTTCGGCCAGGGTTTGAGGGACGGTTGCCAAAGACAACGCTTCGAGAATGTCCAGGCCCTTCTCCAGAGCGGGCACAAAGTAGGCAGACTTCTGACGCTGTTTCACGAAGCTTCCTTAAGAGCGCTAGTGGTAGTCCGCGAAGATGCAGTGCGCGAGGGTAGGCACAGTCTATTCGCTCGGCACTTTTTCTGCCCAGACTGGCAATTCAGGCGTGCCTAATTCAGGCGCTGCTCAAAGGCCGTTTGCGTTCCACCAGCAGCAGGTGCTCACAAGCCAAAACAACCTCTCCGCGCTGGTTAATGGCCTCGCAAAGTTCAATCACTAGGCCGTGGGTCATGCGCTTGGGGTGGGGCTTCCGTTCCTTTGTCTTCACCACCACGTGCAGCGTATCTCCGATGAACACCGGCTTGACAAAGCGGAGCCGGTCATACCCATACGACAGGGCACGGGGATTGACCGCACCCGCGGTCATCCCCACCGCCACGCTGAACACCAATGTACCGTGGGCGACACGCTGGCCGATGGGCTGCGTCTTGCACCACTCCGCATCCATGTGATGGGGATAAAAATCTCCGGTCTGACCCGCATGGATTACGATGTCAGCCTCTGTGATCGTGCGTCCGGTGGTAGTGCGCTGCTCCCCTTCAACATAATCTTCGAAATATTGGTCGACCCTCATCGTCCTCTTCCAACCTCTGTTGCGGCGCGTTAATAGCGGACGGTAGTTCCGCCGCTCGCGTCCGATTCGTAAGCTGCCTCTACGACTGCCATGGTGCGGTAGGCGTCGTCGATTGCGGTTGCCAGCTGCGGAGACCTTCCGGCGACAAAATCCATCAAGCTCCGCATGGTGTGCGCAAATGCATCCGGGAACCACGAACCTTCGACCGGAATCTGCTCCCATTCCCCCGTGTGACCGGTTTTGGCGACGGCCAGGTAGTCGCGCTCACCTCTTGGATAGTTCATCAAAAGCCCAAGCTGAGTCTTGATGGCGCCTTCGGTGCCCTCCCACTTCACGTAGCTCTCCTGATGCTGAAGCCCAAAGTTGTGGCCGTGGTTGGTGGTGATGTTGGCGCGCACGGATTCACCGTAGTCCAGAATGATATTGGAACGCGTGGCCGCAAGCTTGGGCGAGGCAGGATGTTTGAGGGTTCTCGCATAAACCTTCCCCGGATCTCCGCAGAATGACCGGATGAGGTCGATGTAATGGATGGAATGGCTGAGAATCTCGACTCGCGGGGCGTTCTCCAGGAATGTCCAGAGTTGCCAGGGGGTGTAGACGTTTACCCTGACTTCAATGTCATGTAGTGTGCCAATGCCGCCTTCGGCCAGGATGGCCCTCGCCTTCGTCACCGCCGGTGCGCGGCGCAGCTGGAAGTTGACCGCTGCGGTTAGCCCTCGCGCCTGACAAAGGTCACGAATGGCACCGGCTTCGTCAAGATTCCGCCCCATGGGCTTCTGCAACAGGACCGTTGAACCCTGTGGAATGGAGCCCAGAACCCCTAGGAACTCGGCCGGGGGCAGGGCAATATCGAAAATGGCATTGGTGGGAGCGCTGCGTACGGCTTCATCGAGCGACGGTGCCACGCGCGAAACCCCAAACTCCCCAGCCAACGCCTGCGCGCGTGCTGGCTCCCGATCGTAGATCGAGTAAACATGGAACCCCGCGTTGCGGTAAGCAGGCAGGTGAGCGTCGCGCACAATGCCGCCGGCGCCGATCAGAACGATAGGGGAGGTCGGCTGTTTAGCGTTGGGCACGCCGGAATCCTCTCTCATGCATCACCAACTACGCGTCGGCCTGGTCGCCATTTGCTTCAGGAAATGTTCCATTGACACCTTCGAACGTAGGGTGACATGATGTTTTACTAGCGAAACACATGTTTACCACTGTTAGGACTGACTGTAAATGACGATTCTCTTGAAAGGGATCACCTGGGGGCACAGTAGGGGGTTCCTGCCGATGGTCGCCACGGCGCAGCGTTTCCATGAAACTCATCCCGAGGTGCGGGTAGAGTGGGATATTCGGTCCCTGCAGGAGTTCGCAGATTTCTCCATCGCCGATCTCGCGCAGGTGTATGACCTTCTCATCATTGACCATCCCTTTTCGGGACATGCCGCCGAGGGTGACATTCTTGCACCCATCGACGAATGGGTCAGCTCAGACTTTCTTGCTGATCAAGTGACGAACTCGGTAGGCCCTTCGCATTCCAGTTACTGCTACGGCGGTCATCAGTGGGCGTTGGCCATCGATGCCGCTGCTCCCATCAGCGGATGGAGAGCCGATCTGCTGGCAGGCCGCAACATTGCGCCTCCGGAAACGTGGGAACAGCTGCTGGATCTGGCAAAACGTGGGCTGGTGGCGGTGCCTGGGGTCCCCATAGACAGTCTCATGCACTTCTACATGTTTTGTGGCGCGCTGGGGGCGCCACCTTTTGCCCATGACGGTCTCGTCGTCGAAGTATCGATCGCAGTCAGAGCCCTGGAGATGCAGCGCGAACTTATGTTGCTCTGCCACGCCAAATGCCTTTCGATGAATCCGATTGCAGTCTGGGAGTGGCTCGCGGAGGGCGACACAGTTGCATATTGTCCGTTCGCCTACGGGTACTCAAACTACTCTCGCCGAGGCTACGCAAAAAATATCTTGTGCACCGGTGGGCTGGTTGGGTTCAAACCGGATGACAGCTTCCATTCCACGCTGGGGGGAGCCGGATTGGCGATCGCTGCCGGTTGTAAGCACAAGGAGATGGCCGCCGAATACGCCCGCTATGTTGCCAGCCCGGAGTGCCAGGCAACTCTATACTTCAACTCCGGGGGGCAGCCGGGACACGGCGCCGCGTGGAGAAACCACGAAGTGAACCGTCGCAGCAACGGTTTTTTTGAAAATACGCTGACCACCCTCAGCGAAGCTTACCTGCGTCCGCGTTTCTATGGTTACCTCGACTTTCAACATCAGGCGGCACCCATCGTACATCAGTATTTGACCGGCAGACATTCCGCTGGAGCTACGGCAAGCGCGCTTGACCAATTGTTGCTCGCCTGCCAAAGAAAGGCACAGGAACATGGTGGATAGACCCTTGCAGGGCTTGCTAGTCATCGATTTCAGCCAGTTCCTGGCTGGACCGTCAGCCACGCTGCGCTTGGCGGATCTGGGCGCTAGGGTGATCAAAATCGAGCGCCCGGACGGAGGCGATCTGGGCCGCCAACTTTACATCTCCAACCTCGAGCTGGATGGAGACAGCACCCTCTTTCATTCGATTAACCGGAACAAGGAAAGCTTCGCCGCGGACCTGAAGCAGGAAGGAGACCGCCGACAAGTACTCGAGTTGCTTAAGCACGCCGACGTAATGGTTCAAAATTTCCGGCCTGGAGTCATTGAGAAGCTGGGGTTTGACTACGAAACCGTCAAGCAGTCAAATCCCCGGGTCGTCTACGGCGAAGTCACCGGATACGGGCAGAAAGGCCCGTGGCGCAACAAGCCCGGACAGGATCTTCTGGTGCAATCGCTATCGGGATTGCCCTGGCTCAACGGCGACGCCGATCAGCCCCCCGTTCCTTTCGGACTCGCGGTCGTCGATCTTTTTGCTGGAGCCCATTTGGTGCAGGGAATTCTCGCAGCCCTTGTGCGGCGAGGCCTGAGCGGTAGCGGCGCTAAGGTAGAGGTGAGTTTGATGGAATCCATCCTCGACGCACAGTTCGAGGTGCTGACCACTTACATGAACAACGGAAATCAGCTGCCGCAGCGCTCCCGGGTGAACAATGCTCACGCCTTCCTCGGCGCGCCTTACGGCATTTACGCAACTTCGGATGGATTCCTGGCGCTCGCCATGGGATCGGTGGTTCGTTTAGGACAACTTCTCGGGTCCCCGGAACTTCTCAAGTATACCGACCAAGACATCTTCGACCATCGCGAACACATTAAAGAAATTCTCGGCGGCATCCTCAAGCAGAAGGCTACGCAACACTGGCTGGCCATCCTGGAACCGGCCGAGGTGTGGTGCTCGGACGTTTTCGATTGGAACCGGTTGTTTGCCCATGAAGGTTTCAAGGCCCTGGATATGGTCCAGCGAGTTGTCAGAAGGAACGGCGTGGAACTCGCCACCACCCGATGCCCGATACGGCTGGACGGGCAAATTCTGAAAAGCAGCAAGGGCGCTCCCAGGTTGGGAGCGGACACCGAACCAATCAGAAAAGAATTTTCGCTGACATAGGTGCGATACCGTTAGACGAGAGCGGGCAGAGCGTGGAAAACAAGCTCCGGATTGCAGTGCGGAAATTCGCGCCGTTCGAATCAGCCATCGCAAAACAATGGGAGGATTTCGAACGAGAGCGCGGTAGCGGGTTTACCCTCGAACCAGTTGCTTTTGAGCTTCTGCCCTTGACCGAAGCTCTGTTCGACAACCAGGGCCTGAGAACCGGAACCTGGGACATTGCCTTCATAAACACTGACTGGATTGCCGCAGCCTGCCATCGTCAGGAGCTCGCAGACCTGCGGAAGTTCATCCAGGGCAATCCCCCGGAGGACTACCCTCATGGGTGGACTGATTCCATGCTGCGCCTTCAGCAGAAAGATGGAATTGTTGCCGGACTTCCCTACCACGACGGACCCGAATGCCTGCTATTTCGCAAAGATCTGTTTGAAAGCCCGGCCGAGCAGCGCGCCTACCGTGCGGCTTATGGGGTTTCGCTCAATCCACCGCAATCGTGGAACGAATTCCGCCGGATCGCGCGCTTCTTTCACCGTCCCGCCCACGGCGTTTACGGGTGTGTCTTTGCTGCCTATCCCGACGGCCACAACAGTGTCTATGATTTCCTGCTTCACCTCTGGACCCGCGGCGGCACGCTCCAGGATAAGCAGGGCAGATTTTGTCTTCATACCCGGGAAGCGGCCCAAGCTCTCCAGTTCTATCGCGAAATGCTGGCCGACACCACAGCCGTGCACCCAAAGAGCAAAACATTTGATAGTGTGCAGTGCGGAGAGGCATTCACCAAGGGAGAAGCGGCGATGTCGGTAAACTGGTTTGGCTTTGCGGCCGTTGCGGAAGCAACCGTCACATCGGCCGTCCGGGCAAGAGTCGGAGTCGCGCAGATACCCTGTGAACCTCCGCACAAGTCTGTGTCCCTGAACGTTTACTGGATGCTTTCGTTGGCTGCCGGCAGCCAACATCCCGAGCTGGGTTACGAATTCATCCGGCACTGTGCCAGCAAACGCATGGATAAGCTGCTTACCCTGGAAGGCGGCATCGGATGCCGCCGCTCAACCTGGGAGGATCCGGAAATCAATCAAAGGATTCCCTTCTATCGCGATTTGGAAACGCTCCACGCCAATGCCCGTGAAATTCCTTCGCTGACCACTTGGCCGGAGATCAACCACATCATTGATGCCATGGTGTCAGAAGCAAACTCAGTAGAGCGAAACGTGGAAGTTTTGTTGCAGGAGGCGGATGAGCGTGTGGCACAAATTGCCGCTGGGACCCCGCGATGACCCCACAGCTCTGGCTGGCGGTGGGCGCCGTTATCCTCGCAGGGTTGTTGCAAGGTGTCTTTGCTGTGCCCATGAAATATGCTCGACGATGGAGCTACGAAAACATCTGGCTCGCCTTTTGCCTTTCGGGAATGGTGTTCTTGCCATGGCTCCTCACCACACTGACGGTACCTCATACCGGACAGGTTTATGCCGCCAGTTCGACAAAAACGCTGGTGAGCATTGCCGGCTTTGGCGTGTGCTGGGGGATGGGGGCAACCCTGACCGGTGTGGGTCTCACCATGCTGGGCATCGGTTTGGGGATGGCGATCATCCTGGGCTTATGTGCCTCGGTCGGTTCGCTCATACCTCTGCTGGTTCTGACGCCACAACAGTTGCACACCCCACAAGGACACACATACCTGATCGGCACCGCCATTATGTTGGTGGGTATCGCGGTGAGCGCACGAGCAGGAGTGTTGCGGGACGCGGCCAGGAACCAGGCACCAAATGATTCTCCCCGGACGTCCTTTTGGGTAGGCTTCACGGTTTGCTGTCTTTCCGGCTTGCTTTCCTCGACCCTGAATTTTTCCTACGCCTTCGGCGGGGAGGCGGTAAAGCACGCTCGCGAATTCGGTACGAGCAGTTTGTGGGCAACCGGAGTCGTCACGGCTCTCGCGGTAAGCGGAGGATTTCTCGCCAATCTGATCTATTGCGGCTATCTTCTGCGAAAGAACCACAGTTTGAGTAAATTTGCCGGAGAAGGGGCCAGGACCGGCTGGTTTTGTGGCGCTCTCATGGGACTGTTCTGGTTTGGTGGTCAAGCCCTCTATGGTCTTGGAATCTCTCACATGGGCAATCTCGGCGTGGTAATCGGGTGGCCGCTGTTGATGGGCATGATCATTATCACCAGCAACGCGGCCGGGGTTGTTACGGGTGAGTGGGACGGAGTCTCAGCGCCAAGCAAGCTCTTCCTGGCCGCTGGCATGGCAATCATTCTGGCCGCATTGGCAGTCCTTGCCGTCGCGCAGCGCTCCTCCTGAGGCGATCGTCCTGCCAGCGACCCTCCTGCGGAGAAGTGGGTATAAGCCGCTGCCCCTCGCCGGAGGCGCTCCATGGTAGCTCGCGATGGATTCGAACCATGCGCAACAGCTTTATGAGAGCCGTGTTCTTCCTACTGAACTAGCGAGCCCCGCTTTCATTCACATGTGGCTGGCCGGGCAGGATTTGAATCAGGAAGAACCAATCGGGTGAACTGAGATCAGTGAGCGGAGTCTAAGTCCAAGGATTGAGAACTTCTTTAAACAGTGGAAAGTCGGAAACATTACGGGTCACCAGCGTTAGGCGATGGATTTCTGCTGTTGCTGCTAGAAAGGCATCCATTGCGCTTATCGGACGCCCTGCCGCTTCGCTGCGCGATACCGTTTTACCCCAGGCATCCGCGACTTTGGCGTCGACGGGCAAAATCCTAGCTTCAAATCTCAACGGCAATTCATGTTGTAGCCAATCCTCAAGCCGGTTCCGACGTCTTCCCGCCGCCATGTGTTCCACGCCATAGCGTATCTCAGCTAACGAGACCACACTGATGAAAATCCGATCCTCATCAGCTGACTCCATCCAACCGATGAGGCCCGGATTGGGTCGGGGCTTGACCCATTCCGAAATCGCGTTTGTATCCAGGAGAAACTCATAGATTAGTCTTCCGAGGCCGCTCTTTCAGCCGACGAAGCTTCAGGAGCTTAAGGCCCGATCCTCGCAGGGGAGATGCGGCAAAAAATTCTGCCAGGTTGCCAACGCGTTTTGTCTTTCGTTGCCATTCCTCTGCCCCGACGACCACAGCCGCAGTGCGGCCCTTCCGAGTAATGGTCTGCGGCCCCTCGGACATTGCTTTCTCGATAATTTCGCTGAATTTTGCCTTGGCTTCAGCCACGGTCCAGCTTTGCGAGCCCATAACTAATCCGCCAAGCCTCATTGAGGTCATCATAGTCATTCTAGTCATAAGAGACCCCGGTTCCGGTGGGGACGCGTAGGCAGGATGTTCCCCCTTCATGTCTGTGAGGAGATTCGAGTGTGCTGCGGTGCGCGAGCGATGTTCACGCAGCCACAATCTTTCAGTGTCCTGCGGAGAAGCGCGAAAATTGAACGGGCCGTGTTCAAGTCGCCTTGCGTTCGATTTGATCTTTGAATGCCGCCGGGTTGCGATACTTTACGGTTTGTAAATGTTCGCAATAAAGCACTAATTCTCCCGGCACTTTGAACACCTCGTAGGAAACACGCACCATACCAAGCTCGGGGTACTTCGGCCATTTCTCTTTGTGGGTGCGGATCGTGTAGATCGTGTCCCCAATAAACACCGGCTTGATAAAACGTAACTTGTCATAACCGTAAGAAAAGGTATGAATGTTGTTGTGGGCCATCAGCCCCAGACCTAAACTGAACACCATTGCGCCAGCTACCAGGCGTTTGCCAAAAATGCCTTCCTCATGAGCGAAAACTTCATCGGCCACGTACGGGTGCATGTCGAGTACCAGCGCGTTGAACATCATGCTCTCGCCCTCCGATATAGTTCGGCGAATTGAACGTGCGCGCTTGCCAACCTCAAAATCTTCATACAGCCAGTTTTCCGAATTCCAGATGGCAATCTCTGCGTGGTCGAGGTTTGATTTCAGGGTGTCCACAAGAAGTCCTTTCGAGGCGGGCAACCACTCTAAGCCAGGGAAGATATGACTTTACGCGGCCCTACGGTCACCTTGAGATCGCACGATGCACCCGGCTCCTGTGGCGTCTCATAGCGTCCGTCGTTGACCCGCGCGGGAAACACAAAATGATTGCGCAGGTGGGGGATGTGCTCAAGGAACAGGACCTCGTGCCCCAGCGCAATATGATTGAACAGAAGCAGATGTTGATGCAACTGTCCCATGTCGCCGACATGGGGCACAACCGGAAACCCGAGCTTCTTGGCAAGAAAGCTCACGGTAAGGAACTCACTTACTCCGGCCAGCCGAGTGCAATCTGCCTGAACGTAGTGCAGGGCTCCGGCCTGCATGAAATTCTTGAACAGAATTCGATTCGGAATGTGCTCTCCGGCTGCAATCTTTAGGGGAGCGATTTCTCCGGCCAGTACCACGTGCGCGTGAATATCATCGGGGTGAGTCGGTTCCTCGATCCATAAGGGCTCAAACGCCCCCAAGCTGCGGCACATGCGAATGGCGGTGGTAAGATCCCAGCGCTGGTTAGCATCAAACATCAAAGCGGCACTTCCGCCGATCGAGCTGCGTAACATCTGAGCCCGGCGCAAATCGCGATTTTCGTCGGCCGAACCCACTTTCAGCTTGAAGGCTTTGAATCCGTTTTCAATGGCGCGTTCCGTTAATTCCTTTACCTTAGTGTCGTCGTAAGCTATCCAACCCACTGAAGTGTCATACCCTGGATATCCGGTTTTCAAAATTCCCTTCCGCTCGGCACGGCTCCCGAACGGTTCGCGTAAGAGTTCGAGAGCATCTGCTTGGCAAAGGACGTCTTCCAAGTAGCTCAGATCCAGGAGCCGAACCACCTCCTCCGCCGTGAGGTCGATGAGAAGTTTCCACAAGGGCACCTGGCGGCTCTTCGCCCACAGATCGAAACAGGCGTTGGTAATCGAAGCCAGCGCCAGGTGTACGACACCTTTGTGCGGACCCAGCCAGCGCAGCGATGGATCGTCAGAGAGTCTTCTGGAGACCCGGCCAAAATCGGACATCAGTTCTTCAATTGCCATGCCCACCAGGGGGCGCGCCAACATCTCAATCGCTTCGCAGATCAGCCGGTTTCCTTCACCAAGCGTGAGCGTGATCCCAGTTCCGCAAAGCCCGTTCTGGCTCTCCAGCAGGGTGACTCCAAGGCAATATTCCGAGTTGGTATGAACCGAATCAGTTCCGGCACCCGGAGGGAGGGGAAACCGCGCATCGTAGGCCGAGATTGATTCGATGAAATAGTCTGGCATGGTCTTCCGTTATTTATCGGCGGTAACCGATTTCAGCTCCTCCGCTGACCGGCAAAATGCAACCAGTGATGAACCTGGCCTTGGAGGAGAGCAGGAATACCGCCGCGTCCGCAATGACGTCGCCTCGTGGGCACGCTCCCAATAAGTGAATATCATCGAGATAGGTCCGAATGCTGTCTGGATCCGGTTGCTCGGCACACCACCTCTCCAACATTGGCGTCCACACCCCGGCCGGACAAATTGCATTCACCCGAATCGAGAACTTCGCATAGTCTGCCGCCATAGCCTTGGTCAGCGAGATCATCGCGCCCTTGGTGGCGACATAGGCAGCGTGGTCCTGCTGCCCGATGAGGCCGACCATGCTGGCCGTGTTGAGAATAACTCCTTTGCTGGCGACAAGAGCCTGGAAGGCATAGCGCGTCGTCCAATACACCGACTTCACGTTGGTCCGTTGCAGCTTCTCCCATTCTTCTTCGCTGGTCTCGTGCAAGGGCTTCGAGGGACTGGCTATACCAGCGTTGTTATGGATTGCGTCGATGCGCCCAAACTTCTTGATGATCGAGGCCAGTGCGGCCTGGACCGACGCTCCGTCGGACACATCTGCGAAGAGTGCTGTGCCTGGACTGCCCAGATCGGCGGCCGTCCGCTCGGCCGCTTCCAGATTGTTATCCAAAACAGCGACACGGCCGCCTTCGCGCGCATAGGCGAGCCCACATTCGCGCCCGATTCCATCGCCCCCGCCGGTGACGACGACGACCTTGCCCTCGAGATCACCTGCCATAGAAAACGTGATTCTCCAAGATGCTGCCCCAGTTCACCAAGCTTTGTCTTGGCAAGACTCTAGTTGTCAGGCCGTCCCGAGATACCATAAAATGAGCGCTCAAATGGACGGACGCCATACTATCTTTGCGGTTTTCACCTAGTCAAGTTCAACTTTAAGCACTTGCAGGACTCTCCGCAGCTGGGTATCAGCATTAGCCTGCTACGGCGAAGTCGTTTGGAGAAGGGAATTGGCAACCTATGCGGCGATTCGGAATGGCGATCAAACTAAAACCAGGCAGCGAAGCGGCCTATAAGCAATACCATGCTGCGGTTTGGCCCGAGGTCTTGAAGAAGATCACGGAATGCAACATCAAGAACTATTCGATCTTTTTTAAAGACAATATGCTATTCAGCTACTTCGAATATTACGGAAACAAAGTGGAAGAAGACTGGGCCAGAATGGCCGCAGACCCTAAGACCCAGCAATGGTGGGCGGTCATGATGCCAATGCAAGAACCGCTCCCTTCGAGAAACGAGGGTGAGTGGTGGGCCACCATGGAGGAAGTGTTTCACCTCGATTGAAATGCTTGAGCGTGAAATGCTTGAGCGCTTGAAACGACTTGCAAATCATCATCATGGCCAGGCTTTCCCAAACCGTTGTATTTCCCGCAACTGCTGAATTAACAGTACATAAATGGACTTGACAAGATTCTGAACACCATTCTATCTTGCACGTTGCATGAGCGCTCATAATCACGGTCGCCGCGAGTTCATGAAACTCGCTTTGGCGGCCTCTTCCCTGCCCCTTCTCCCCAGGTTTGGCTTCGCGGGTCTGGACGACGATCGCACCGCCTGGTACCGCAACGCAAAGTTCGGCATGTTCATCCACTGGGGGCCTTACTCGCTCGCCAGCGTCGAAGCCTCCTGGCCCATCATGAGGCCCAAACCCGGAGAGATATCTGAAGCCGAATATCGCCAGTTGCCAAAACGGTTCAACCCAACAAAATTCGACCCCAACGCTTTCGTCGATCTGGCCCTCTCTGCCGGTCAGCGGTACCTGGTATTCACCACCAAGCACCATGACGGCTTCTGCATGTTCGACACCTCTTACACCGACTACAAAATAACCAAAACGCCCTACGGCAAGGACATCGTGAGCCAACTGGCTCAGGCCTGCCAACAAAGGGAAATGCCGCTGGGCTTCTACTATTCCCCGCCCGACATGCATCATCCAGGTTTCCGCGAAGCTCGCGAAGGACAACTGGGATGGCGAACCCGAGCGTTCCGAATGGCCGCTTTATTTGGACTACATGCAATTGCAGCTGACCGAGTTGTTGACCAGGTACGGCCCGGTCGCACTAATCTGGTTTGACGGTTTACATCACCAGGAAAAATACGGCGGCATTCGCTTTCTGAACCTGATACGGCAATTGCAGCCGGGCACGCTGGTGAACGACCGGATTGGCCTGCGGGGAGATTACCAGACGCCCGAGCAATTCATTCCCCAGGGCATCCCCACCAAGGATGTGAGTTTTAATGCGGTCGACACCAGCGTTCAGCAGAAATTGAGGTCGATCGTTCCCAAGCCCGAAGACTTTCAGCTATGGGAAACGTGCATGACGATCAACAACACCTGGGCATACAACCTCCACGATCGGGAATTCAAATCGTCACAGTCTCTGATTCGCGGCCTGGTCGAAGTCGCGAGCCGCGGCGGAAATTTCTTGCTGAACGTCGGTCCCCAACCCGACGGCGTTATTCAACCTGAATTTCAGGAACGACTGCGCGCCATCGGCGATTGGCTCCGGATCAACGGTGACTCCATCTACGGAACCACATACGGACCAGTACAAGGCGCGGACGCCATTCGTACCACTGCGAAGGACAAGAAAGTGTTTCTGCATGTTTTCGACTGGCCAGGTTCGACACTCAATGTGCCCGGAGTCGGACCCAGGGTAATTTCCGCCCACTTGCCAGCCACCGGACAACCATTAAAGTTCCGCCAGGACGAGGGTCGACTGCAGATTGATCTCCCCAATCAGGCCCCGGATCCCAACGTCAGCGTGATCGTTCTGAGTACCTTGTAGCGGCCGCGACAACATGGATTTCCCATCTATTGAAGGAATTCTACTATTGGCAAGTCTGTAACTACTTTCTGATCCCCCTGGTGCTTGGCACCTGGTCCCGAACCAGATTTCAACCGATTCGTGCTTCCAAGTGATTGCTGTTGAACAAGTTGCACCCTGGTGTTTGAAACTCAGTGAATTCTGTTGAAGCCAAATGCCCTCACAACCACAATTCTGCCCACAATCGGACTACCGCTAGCGGGAACGCTTGCTCTTCAGATCTTGTCGTGAAAATAACTCACTCTTCACCCATGCCAGAAATCTCCTGTTGCCGCTCGGTTGCGCGAATGTCTGCAGCCCACCAGCACCCACGTCGAAGGGGTTGCCGGGCCCTGTTACTTACCTGTATTACACCGTGAACTACTTGAAACCCACAAGAGTCAGTGTGAGGCTTGACGTGACAGGAAGCGTATGACCGACGACATCCCGCTGCCGCCAGTCACCTTACCATGTCGCCTCTGGACCAAGGAGTATCGGTGGAACATGGCGAACCGCGCTGGGTAAACTTGTGGAACTATTTTCTCGATGGGAGACTCAACACTAAGCGCGTCTGTCAGACTTCTCATTGTAGATGACCACGCTGTGGTGCGTGCAGGATTCAGTAGTGTCCTGCGCGGCCAGGTAGGTCTGGATGTAGTGGGCTCGGTGCAAAACGGCGAGCAGGTTTTGACGTTACTCCAACGCTCTTCGGTCGACGTGTTGTTGCTGGACCTTCACATGCCTGGAATGAGTGGCGTCGAAATCTTACTTGCGTTACAAAAATTTCCCTGTCCGCCGCGTGCAATCATTCTGTCTAGCTTTGAGCCCGATGAAGAAATTTGTAGGGCAGTCGAGACCGGAGCCATGGGGTATCTCCGCAAGGACACCTCCTGCAGTGAGATCCTCCAAGCCGTTCGTGCCGTGCACTCGGGAAGCAGCTACTTCCCTCAATGGATCATGGATCGGATCTCCGAACGCAAACTTGGGTCGAGTCTCAGTCCGCGCGAGCTTGAAATTCTGGAAATGGTCTCAAAGGGCTTGACCAATAAAGAGATCGGACACGCAGTGCAAGTCAGCCACTTCACGGTCCGCAACCATGTCAGGCATATTATCGCAAAGTTGGAAGTTGGCGACCGCACCGAGGCGGCCACAGTTGCGATTCAACAGGGGATCCTCAGGGCTCATGATTCGTTTCAAGGAAGAGGGGGCGCCGGTAAATCCCGGTCCAACCGGTCGCGAAACCGACTTCTTGGTTGGCCCTCCGGACCAGGTCTCGGGGCATCGTCCCCGACCGCACCCGCCAGAAGCAGAGCAACCAACTAGATAGCGAATCGGCGCGGTCTCGGAGGCACGGGGTCCCCTCTTCAGGGCAGTGTATTACCAGAAATAGGTGGCGATAACGCGAGGGGGGCCGGCCACTGAATCGGTCACCGTGGTCTGCAGGATCACTTGCACATTTTTCTTTGGCCAGTCAGATGGCGCTGTCCGGAAGGCCTCTTCCAGGTAGTCTCGCCTGGAAATGAACTCGCCGGCTGCCTGCGTCCCATTCGCTCCCAATCCGGCGGCGGCGATTATCACCTGGCCAGTCTTGGAGTCCAGCAGTCGGGTGACAATGGCAAAGTCTTCCACAATTTCTCCATGAGGGCCCAGTACCCAGGACCTAGCCCGTCCCGAAGGGCTTTGTTCCTGAATCCTAAAGTGTCCATCCTGTTCCGCAAACACGAAACGGAGGTTGGAAGTCATCTGCAACGTCCACCGGTTGTTAAAAGCTCCAACCACCACGGCGGGAGAGTTGCGAAGATCCTCGAACGAGTAGTTGGTGCCAATCCGGACTTGGCTGGGCTTGTCGATGTGGTCGAACAGCGCCGAAAGCCTGGCCGCTACGTATACGTCGCCCATGGCTACGCCGTAGTCGGTGTAAGGAAGCATGTCACCCCATACTAGCTTTTCATTTGGATCCAGGGGGAGTGGCTGGTCATATCTCTCTACTTCAGTCTGGAAGGTGCCAGGATGACGCTTTGAATACCTCCGGTACAGCTCTAGTGATGGTCGGTATAACACCGGCTTAGCCAGGCAGACCAGCACGGGCTGCGAAGTGGCAAAAATCGGGGACCAGAATTGGTCCAGAGCGGACTCCTTGGGCTTGCGGTTGGGAAGCCGTGTGGCGAGCACCATAACCAGCACCAGACCAAGACCGAGTACACCAACAGTCCACAGCGTGCGCTTGTTCGAAGCGCCGGCTGCCTTTACCTCCAGTGGCGGGCTAGTTGAGCTCCAACGAAATTCAGGAGCATATGAGCCGAGCGGAAGCTCGATGCGAACTGGCGAGGCATTTGGCGCAGTGTGGTGGTACTGTTCCAGCCTCCTGCGAACCTCGCCAGCCTGCACTCGAACCACGGGATCATCTCCAGTCGCGTAGCCGGCTTTGCGCTGAAAGATCTCGGTTCCGATAGTTCGCTCCTTAAGAAATTCGTCGCGCCCTTCCAGTTTGTGTTCAACGACATAGGAGAGGAATTGCTTGCTGCGCACGCTGTTCCGAAAGGGCCGGCTGTTAAGGATATTGTGCAGCTCACGAAGGATCGTCGCCCTTTCAGCATCAGTGAGAGAGGTACTCTGCGGAGACCCGGTGATGATCGGTTCAGCTGTTGTACCCATGGCGTCTACCTCTCGGTTTCACCACAGCCGCTTTGATCCTGGTTGGAAAAGTGGAACCGGGCAGGAGAATTGGGCACTCCACCCTGACGCTGTGGAGCGAACGTTACTACCAAGTGAAAATGCCTGTCAAGCAGGCTTTTCCGAGCGCCCTTCAACGAAGAAAGGTAGCGCATGTGCAAGGGCAGACGCCGAAGGCGCCGATGGCTGCTGCGCGGAAGCAATGGGAAGGGGGAAGACGTAGCCCGCGAGATTGAGGCGTCGAAGCGCAGGATCAAAAGCTGGAACGTGAAGTACGGAGAAATGGATGTGAGCCACGCGCAGAGCTGGTCGGCCGTGCGTACGGCGTAGCCAGGAGCAAGGACTACTGCTGCAGAGGCAGGCGACAAACTCCTCTGATCAATCAGGGTGCCACCACCGAAATGGCCTTTCCATCGTAGTGAATAACCTTGTCAGGTTTGGTCTCGACAGTTTGTCCTACGCCATGGCCCGGTGATACCCAGACAACGTTCAAGGCGAACTCTTTAGGCATACCGGTGTACTGGCCCTCGCGATTACCTATCGTGAGTGTCTTGTCTGCCTCTGACCAGCGCAAGGGAATGAGCGCGCGTGCGCCCTTTTCGTAGTTGTAAGTGTCGCCCTCATCTTCGTAGAGATCGAACTTGCCGTCTGCCCCGCGGAAAATGCGCAGCTCAATGGGACCAGCCGGCTTCTGGTCTGCGTATTCGATTTCAGGTCCGAGAGGAACAATAGAGCCTGCGCGGACAAACAGAGGAATTCGATCGAGCGGAGCCTCGGCCTCAACTTCGCGGCCTCCCTTGATCGACGCTCCCGTCCAGAAGTCATACCACGCCGGGGATTCTGGCAAGTAGACGGTGCGATGCGTCGCCTCCGGTTTCAACACCGGATTAACCAGGATGGCAGGCCCGAACATAAATTGATCCCCAATGTTCCAGGTTTTCGGTTCAGTCCGCCAGTCCATAGCCAGCGGCCGTTGAATGGTGTAGTCCTGACTTGTGACCCGCCAGGCAAGCGAGTAAATGTAGGGCATCAGGCGGTAGCGGAGCTTGTCGTAGCTGAGAAGGATTGGCTCAACTTTGTCGTAAGTCCACATCTCATTGTGAGCACGGTGGCCATGGGTGCGAAAGATGGGGCAGAAAACGCCAAACTCAAACCAGCGCGCGTAGAGCTCCTGATACACAGGATCAGTTGGAGGCCGATCATAGGGTTGCCAATATCCGCCAATGTCGGTTGTCCAATAGGGGTACCCCGAGAGCGCGAAGTTCAAGCCCGCTGCCACCTGGTGGCTCAGCCCCCAATACGTGCTATACACATCGCCCGACCAGACTGTTGCCCCTACGCGTTGCTGGCCCACAAAGGCGGATCGCGTCAGCAGAAAGACCCGTTTCTGATCGGTCGATGCCTTCCAATGCTCCTGGATTCCGTTGGTGTGCATGAAGGGAAAGATATTGGTGTAGCGGGCGCCGCTACCAATCGCGAGTTGCTTATCACGGAGAATCGCGTCTCCCATGTGTGGCCAGTATTCTTCGGGCTCCGCGCTGTCCAGCCAGAAAGCATCCCACCCTTGGGAAAAAAGCTTGCCCGCCAGATCCTCCCAGTACAGATCGCGCGCCTTCGCATTGGTGGCGTCGTAGACATGGGTGTTGGGCACGTCCAAATGTTGGGCGGAGAGTTTTTGAAAGGTTTCGGACTGAGCATCAAATAAGCCCCATACGGAAATCATGGCATGAACATGTTGGTCATGCAGCGTCTTAAGTTCGCCGGGGACATCGTAGTAGTTGGAATTGAAAATAGGATCGCCTTCCGTCTTCCACCAAAACCAATCCTGCACGATCGCATCGAGAGGAATGTGCTCTTGGCGATAGCGATGTGCAATTCCAAGAAGCTCATCCTGGGAAACGTAGCGGTCCTTCGATTGGAAGAAACCGTACGCCCACTTTGGGAGCATGGGTGTGTGGCCGGTCAGGTTGCGATACTGGTGGACAACTTCGTCCATCTCTGGCCCATAGATCAGGTAGTAGTCGACCGAGTCCGCCGCCAACGAACTGAACTGGAACGCCAAAGGAAACCGGTTGTCCGCATAGGTAAATGAGGCGGTATTCCACAGCAGCGCGTAACCCTTACTAGAAACCAAGAGCGGAATGGCGACGTCGGTATTATTCTGTCCCAGCTCGACCGTGCTGCCACGATAGTTGAACATTCCGCTCTGGTGCTGACCTAAACCGTAAAAACCCTCCGTAGCATCTGGCGAGAAACGGTCCGCCACGTGATAGACGCTCTCCCCGTTCACTTGAGCAGGTTCATAGGTGCGTGGCACGGCATCGCTTTCACGCAACAGATCCTGTCCTTCAATGTTGCTGTATTTCAAGTGCCCACGCTTCAACGAGAGCTCCACCTTCAAGGCCGCAGTCGTCAGGACAGCGGTGTCGTCGCCCTGCGAGAATTGGAACTGGGCGCCGGGGCAGGACTGCTCTGGGTCGAGTATCCATGGTTGGTCGTGCCGAATTGACTCGTGCGACTTCGGGGTCGCCACCACGTGGATTACGGACGCGTGGCAAACCGAAACGCGAAGAGTTTCGTCGCCGATCTTAGCCGTCAAACCATCCTCAGTCCGGGTGACGATCACTGGCGGTAAAGGCGGTATGGCTCCGAGCAGTTGAGCGCTCAGTGACGTGGAATACGTAACAAGGAATAAGAGCGCTAAAGACAGGGCGAACTTGATCCCATTAGCCCGAGGGGAATGAATGGTAACCGGTATTCTTGCTTTCACCTGTTGAGTCCTTTGTCGGCCATAAACGCCCGGCGCTGAACGACACGTAGTCACTTGGAATACCAACTGAAACGAGTAAATTCGATATTCGGAATGAATTCGAAGAGGACAAGAAGCGGGCTGGATGGCGCGGATGCGCCATCCAGCTCAGTGGTCTAGAACTTGATTGTGATCGCAAAATCCAGTTGCCTCGGAGCTGTGCCTAGCGCCATACCGAAGATTTTGCCGGCACCGCCTGCGGCCGTGCAGTCAATGCACGTGTTGCCTGGATTTCCAGGGTTGATGATGTTGAAGACGTTGAATGCCTCCACACGGAATTCGGCCGCTACACTTTCGCGGATCGGGATTGTCTTGATCTATGCCAGATCATCATTGAAAACCCCAGGCCCGGTATAGGCATTCCTCGGCGATGTACCAGTCTGGTCGACGCTCGGGCGGGTAAAAATACCGCCGAGCCCAGGAGGGGCGAAGTAGGTCCGTGAGTGAGTGACCGGGTCGAAAGACGTGAGCTTTAGAGGAAAACTCCCACTTCCCTTGTTGGGCCTGCACGGGCCGGCGGGGACGTCACTGCCGCACTCAGCATAGCTTACGGTGAACGGCAAGCCGCTTGCCCAGTTCAAAGAGGTGGTGAGTTGGTACCCGCCAATCAGGTAATTAACCCAGGTCGGAACGTCGCTGGCAAACCTGTGGTTCTTGCCGAAGGGTAGCTCGTAATTGCCGAAAAGTGTGAGCTGTTGCTCGCGCAGATCGTCAAAGCGTCCGAAGTTTACTTTCTTGTAGACCTCATCGGCTCCATAGTTGTAGGCACGCTGAAAAGCGTAGTTGGCCGTAAGTTGCAAACCTTGAGAAAAGCGTTTTTCGAACGTGACCTGGAGAGCATTGTAGTTGGTGTCAAACCCATTGTGATAGTAGGTAAGGCCTTGCGTGAATCCAAATTTCGCGAAGTATGGTTTCAGCAGATCTGTGTCATTGGTTTGGTTTGCATTGCTGGGAGTTGGATTGTAGCAAAGCGGCTGGCTCGTGACGCTTTGAAAGGCAGGAAGGCATGCGGCCGGTTCATTCGGGTTGGTCGACTTGTCGTCGCCCGCGAACGTGTGGGTGCCCTTGTTCCCCACATACCCAACAGTCACAGACGAGGTAGCGGTGAGTTGACGCTGGACGGCAAAATTCCAGGCATCTATGGTAGGAAAGATGTTGGGATCACTGCGGATCTTTGCGTTGTTTCCCACACCGATGGGAATCAGGCCACTAGATGGAATCGTGGGAAAGACAAAGGGGGTTGGCCCCACGGCAAGGTTGAAGGCAGCTGTGTTCACACCGCTATTGGTTAAGTTCTGGTTGACCAGAACAGGCAGATTCTGCGTCAACATATGTCCGAAAATCGACCCAAACACTCCGATATCGAAGCTGCGGCCGTAGCCCGTCCGAATAACCGTCTTCGGATCCAACTGGTAGGCAATTCCGATGCGCGGGGCCAAGGTCTTCCAGCTCTTAGAGACGTTCATGGCTGTGTTATAGGGACCGTACCCTGCAACCCTAATCTGGCCAGTGTTAAGGTCGGGAAACCCGCCCTGCCCCTTGCCATTGACCGTTTCCGGGAAGTAGAGCTCCCAGCGAAGGCCGTAGTTAAAGGTCAACTTCGGAGTAATGCGCCAGCTGTCTTGGATGTAGGTAAAGAATCTCTTTTGAGACTCCTTGGCATTGGTTGAGGGTGACACATAGCGGGAGAAATTGGTGACATCTCCCAGGAGGAAGCTGGCCAGACCCATACCTCCCGGAGAGGTCAGAGTTGTGTCGGTGGTGTTTTCGGTGTCTGTGGCGCTGAAGGACAGCTCTCCCGCACGATTGCTGTCGCTCGGTACGCGCAGGTTCCTCGCGTAACGGAAATCCCCGCCAAACTTCAAGCTATGCGTTCCCAGGATTTTCGTCCAGTTGCTCACGATCTGATATTGGTCTTCGGTCTCGAGCAACGGGCAGTTACACGCATTTACGCCCAGGGCGGAGCCGAAGCCTGACATCCCATCGCCACCATTTCCGTTTACATCGTTGACAAAGAAGGCGGGAGAACCTGCGGTGAATGAATCGCCCAGGTTGAGTCCGGGAATTCCAACATTGGTTGCAAGATTCTCGGTGCCATCAAACTTGGCTGTCTTGATGTGATAGCGGAGATAACCCAGGCGGAAGTCGGTCAGCAGCTTGGAGCTTAGTGCGATATCCATGCCGAGAACAGCACTCTGGCTACGGCCAGCTGCGGTGCCGCCGAAGCTGTTGGTGGGGGAAGCGAACCCAGTACCACCCGCCTTGCCGAAAATGGTGTTCGACGAAATTCCGTTCCCGAAATAGCTGTAGCGGCCGAAGGCATGGGTACGCTCGCTCAGTTGGTCGTCAATGCGAGCGTCAACCGAATCGTTGTGCTGCTTTCCATTCCCGCTGCCAGAGTAGTTATTCGTGGTTCCTGCTCCATTAGGCAGCGGTATCAACGCTAGAAGTGCAAGCGCTTGCGGCGAAACGTCCGCCGCAGGAATGAAGTTGTTGGCAAAGGGCGCGGGGCCGGTCGCGGTTATGTTACGAGGATTGTATATCTGGCCTATCTGCGGTCCGCGCGCAGTGAGGTAGTCGCTAAGGTCGCACCCATTGCCCGAAAGACAGGAGCTGTGGGTCAGGGCGGTCGGCACCGTCTGGCGTGCGGAAGATCCTAGAATTTGCCGAGTGCCCTGATAATCAACAAAGAAAAACGCCTTGTTCTTCAGGATCGGGCCCCCGAGCGAGCCGCCGAATTGATTGTACTTGGCGGCGGGAATGAGAAGGCCAGTGACTGGGTCTTTCGAGACCTGGGTAAATGGGTTCCTGGCGAACGTGGCATCGGTTCGGCGATACTCGAACACATCACCATGAAAACTGTTGGTGCCGGACTGGGTCTGTGCTGTGACCACGGCGGCCACTGCCTGGCCGAATTGGGCGTCATAGTTTTGCGTCGTGATCTTAGCTTCCGTAACTGCATCGAGCGGCGGGTTGATA
>WNFR01005118.1_pt1 | contig 22910 bp, 18 predicted proteins | sample 5400221 | NCBI WGS metagenome assembly WNFR01 (sample SAMN13153357, study PRJNA577476) | soil metagenome | isolation source: 40 cm soil under Madrone tree | place: USA:California | collected 2016-06-14 | reverse complement strand
CCGTCATCTGCTGCACGACCTGGGCGGGTCGCGGGGACTCCTTGATCTCAAAAGTCGCGGCCTTTCCGTTCACAATGCGGAACTAACGTTCGCAACGCCGGATCATGCGATTTCGACGGCGCGCGGACGCGCGGGTACGATCAAGATCGGGCAGGAATTGTTGGCAGCCTTGCGGGTGGAAACGTCTGCCAGCGGCATCCAGATGTTCGATGTCGACGAGCCAGGGCAGGGGATCGTTCATGTCATCGGGCCTGAACTTGGTCTGAGCCTGCCGGGTTGCTTGATCGTGTGCGGCGATAGTCATACCTGCACCCATGGCGGCCTGGGAGCGCTGGCCTTCGGCATCGGCTCGAGCGAGTTGACGCATGTGCTGGCCACTCAGGCACTGATCCAGCGCCGCCCAAAAGCCATGCGCGTGAGGTTCGAAGGCAAGCTGTCGCTCGGCGTCACGGCCAAGGATCTGATCCTCGCGCTGATTGGCCACGTCGGGGCTGCGGGCGGCACCGGATATGCTGTCGAATATGCCGGCAGTGCCATGCGCGAAATGCCGGTCGAAGGTCGGCTCACCATCTGCAATTTGTCGATTGAGCTCGGTGCCAAAATGGGCATGGTCGCCCCGGACGAGAAGACTTTTGAGTATCTACGCGGGCGTCCCTATGCGCCGCAAGGCGAGATGTGGGAGCGGGCCGTCAAGGCGTGGCGCGAGCTCCCGAGCGACCCCGACGCCGGTTTCGACCAGGAAGTCGTGATCGATGTCGCGAAGATCATCCCGCAGGTGACCTGGGGCATTAGCCCGGAACACGTCATCGGTGTTGATGGTCGCATTCCCGATCCGCAGACGATCGCCGATCCGGCGCGCCGGGCGGCGGTCGAGACCGCGCTCGACTATATGGGCTTGAAGCCTGGTGCGCCGATCGCCGGTACGCCGGTCGACTGGGTCTTCATCGGCTCCTGCACCAATAGCCGACTGAGCGACCTGCGTGCCGCGGCCGCAGTCGCGCGTGGCCGCAAGGTTGCCCCGGGCGTGCGGGCGTGGATCGTGCCCGGCTCGGAGACGGTCAAGCGCGATGCGGTCGCCGAAGGGCTCGACAAGCTCTTCACCGATGCCGGTTTCGAATGGCGCGAGCCCGGATGCTCGATGTGTCTTGCCGCCAACGGAGAAACCGTGGCGCCTGGGCAGCGTTCGGTTTCCACGTCCAATCGCAATTTCGTCGGCCGCCAGGGACCAGGGGCCCGAACCCATCTGGCGAGCCCGGCGACTGCCGCGGCCGCCGCAGTCGCCGGCGCCATTGCCGATGTGCGGACGATGGAGCGCTGACATGCCGAAGCCATTCAACAAACTGACCGCCATCGCTGCGCCGATCATGCGCAGTAATATTGATACTGACGTCATCATCCGGATTGAGCGGCTGGTCGGAAATTCTATTCGCGGAGCGCTGGGAAAATGGGCCTTTGGCGCGCTCCGCTATCTGCCTGATGGTTCGGAAAATCCCGAATTCATCCTGAACCGCGAGCCTTATCGGCGAGCTGAAATCCTTGTCACGGGACCGAATTTTGGCTGCGGCTCTTCGCGTGAAGGCGCGGTGTGGGCGCTGCAGGAAATGGGCATCCGCGCCGTGATCGGCTCAGGCTTCGGCGACATTTTCTTCGCGAACTGCTTCCAGAACGGAGTTCTCCCGATCGTCGTCGGCAAGGAGATTGTCGACGGCCTCGCCGCGGAAATAGAGATCACCCAAGGCGCAGGGCGGATTGGCATCGATCTCGAGGGGCAGACGATTACTTCGCCAACGGGCAAGAAACACAGTTTCGAGATCGATCCGCGTCGTCGCGAGGGCCTCTTACGAGGGCTCGATGAAGTTGCGTTGACGCTGCAGCGTGACGACGAAATCCGGGCCTTCCAGGCCTCCGACCGCGAGGCGCGGCCATGGATCCATTTTACAAGGAAATCGGCATGAATAATCGCTCCAACATGGTCAAGGTTGCCGTAGTCGGCGGCGAGGGCATCGGCCCCGAAGTGACGGCGCAATCGCACCGGGTCCTCAACTGGTTTACCGCCAAACGCGGCGTGCCCATGACGATGCGCGAAGCGCAATACGGCATCATCCCATACCTGGCGACCGGAAAGGTGCTGCCGGACGATACTGTCGAAGCGATGGAAGAGGCCGACGCCATCGTATGGGGCGCGACCGGCGGCCCCGAAACCAAGGAGGTGCCGGCGTCGGCACGCAAGGCGGGCAGCTTGCTTGGGCTGCGAAGCAAATACGATCTTTACGCCAATTTGCGGCCGATCGTTGCCAATCCGGCGTTGTCGGACTCCGCGCCCCTCAAGGCGCATGTGCTGAAAGGCGTCGACTTCGTCATCATTCGCGAACTGACCAGCGGCATCTATTTCGGAGAGCCGCGCGGCATCGAGACGCTCGCCGACGGGCAACGGCGCGGTTTCAACACCGAGCAATACACCACCAACCAAATTCGCCGCGTGGCGCGGTCGGCATTCGAACTGGCGCGTACACGCAGGAACAAGGTCTGTTCGGTGGACAAGGCCAATGTGCTTGAGACCAGTGTGGTATGGCGTGAAGAAGTTATCGCTTTGCATAGAGAAGAATTTTCCGACGTGGAGCTCACCCATCTGTATGTCGACAACGCAGCTATGCAGATCGTTCGCGAACCCGCGCAGTTCGACGTGATGGTGACTGGCAATATCTTCGGCGACATCCTGTCCGATTGCGCGGCGATGGCGTCTGGCTCGCTCGGCATGCTGCCGTCGGCTTCGCTTGGTCCAATGGACAAGTTCGGCCGTCGCAAGGCGTTGTATGAACCGGTTCACGGCAGCGCGCCCGATATCGCAGGCAAAGGCATCGCCAATCCGCTCGGCTCGATCTTGAGTGTCGCAATGATGCTCCGCCTGACGCTGAATCGGCCCGCGGATGCGGATTTGCTTGAGAGGGCGGTAGACGCGGCCTTGGCCGCAGGCGCCCGAACCGCCGATATCGCCGAACCGGGTGCGAAGAAACTCTCAACGATGGAAATGGGCGATGCAGTGCTGAGCGCGCTTGAAAAAGTCGCCGGCAGGGAGAGGGAGCACGCATAATGGCATACATCTCAAGGCGTTCAGCGCTGTCGATTATCGTGGGCGGCGCTTCCGCTTTGGCTGTGGGAAAGGCGAGGGCCGAAGACAAGATCGGTCGCGCAATCTACCCGGTCGCGGTCCCCGTGTACCAGACGCACTTCATCGCGGATCGGGTCGGATACTTCAAGGACGCGGGCCTCGACTGCAAACTGGTTCAGGGCGGTAGCGGCGTCAAGACGCGTGAGATCGTTGCATCGTCGCAAGGTGACATCGGCATCGGCGATATTACCCATCCAATGCAGCTCAGCAATCATGGTCGTGCGGGGCGCGTCCTGATGCCGGTCGATACCCGCTCGAGCTCGGTGATGTTCATTATCCGCAAGGATTTGTTCGACCAGGGTATCAATTCACTCGAAGCGTTGACAACCTGGAAACGACCGGACGGACGCAAGCCGATTGTTTCGGTTTCGTCATTGGGTGGCACCAACCACGTCTGGGCGTCCTATTACATGGAGACGATGGGGCTCGATCAGATGGTGACATGGATCGGGACCGGCAACGTCGACACCATGCTGGGTTCGTTGAAGACCAAGCAGGTCGATGTGCTCGTGAGTTCGCTGTCGCTGTTGAACGATTCCAGGGAACAGGGCTGGGGCACCCTGTTGTTTGACGGAACGGACGAAACGATCTGGAATAAATATATCGGCGGCAAGGTTCCGGTGACATCACATTTCACTCTTCAATCGACGATCGACAAAGATCCCGCCAAGATGCAGGCCTTTGTCACGGCAATCTGGCGGGCGACACAATGGGTCAAGACACACACGCCCGAGCAAATTTACGACGCGATCGAGCCTTATGTTGGCAGTACTTCACGCGCCGCCAATATCCTCGAAATCACGGCGCTGCAAAAGGTCGCCGACTATGAGGCGAGCATCGATGCGGCCGGCTTCGCCCGGGGCGAAAAAGTCTGGTTCCGGGAAATGACCGGGATCAAGCCGCTCACCATTGCCGAAGTCGTCAGCCCGACGTTCGTCGAAGCGGCGCGAAAGGCGTATCCCGCTTGAATGTACCGACGCTATCTCCGGCGCCTGTCGCCCAGCCTGCCGGTGCCGAGCGTATCGACGTCAGGAGTTTGAGCAAATCATTTCAGCTCGGGGGAGCGGCGATCGAGGCGGTGCGCGACGTTTCCTTCAGGGTCCGGCGCGGTGAGTTTGTTGCATTGCTCGGACCGTCCGGCTCCGGCAAGAGCACAATCCTCAACATGATCGCGACGCTGGTAAAGCCGAGCAACGGGCAGATTTTGATCGACGGCAAGCCGGTCATTGCCGGCAAAGCGACGCCGAATGTCGGCTATGTCTTCCAGCGCGACACGCTGTTTCCGTGGCGCACCGTTGCCGACAATATCGGCTACGGGTTGCAACTTGCCGGCGTCGCTGACGCCGAGCGCAAGGAGCGTGTCGCCGCCTGCGTCGCACAGGCGGGCCTAGAGGGTTTCGAGCAGGCGTACCCTTCGGCCCTCTCGGGCGGTATGCGCCAGCGCGCGGCACTGATGCGAACCTTGGTGGTAGAGCCGCAGATCCTGCTGATGGACGAACCGTTCGGTGCGCTCGATACCCATACCAAGATCGATATGCACGAGGTGTTGCTGCGGATCTGGGACCGCGAGCAGCAAACCGTGTTGTTCGTGACGCACGACCTCGGTGAAGCCCTGACGCTAGCCGACCGAATCATCCTGTTCTCGGCGCGTCCCGGCCGGATCAAGGACATGTTCGAGGTGGATTTTACGCGGCCGCGCGACGCGGTGAAGGTGCGGGAGACGCCGCGTTACGCCGAATTGTTCCAGCACATCTGGCATTCGCTTGGCGAGGAATTCGTCAAGGGGCGTAGCCCATGAGGATGCCGCGACACCGCGCCAACACGTTGGCATGGCAGATATCGATCTGCATCGTCGTGCTGTCGATCTGGCAGTGGGGCTACGATCTGCATGCCAGGTTTCCATCGCTGGTTCCAGACCTGTTCGATCCCTATTTTGTGTCGAAGCCGTCGGAGCTTTTCGAGCATTTCCTGATTCTGAGCTGCCTCAAGTCCAAGCTGGGCATGTTCAACGGCTGGCTCAACGGCGACTTCGCCAAATGCATGGCGCGAAACGAGAATAATCTCTGGATCGCGACCGCCATTACACTGAAGAACACCTTTTCCGGATTTGTCTTTGGTGTGTCGTCGGGCTTTGCAGCGGGATTGCTGCTGGGGCGCTCGGACCGGCTCAGCGACATCTTTCAGCCCTTTATCACTGCGGTTAATTCGATTCCTCGCATCGCGTTGGCGCCGATTATCGTATTGGCGTTTGGAATAGGTGACACGTCGAAGGTCGTGACATCGTGGATCGTGGTGGTGTTTCTGGTGTTCTTCAACACCTTCGAAGGGGCGCGCTCGATTGACGAAGGCTACATTAACGCCGCGCGCCTATTGGGAGCCAGCGAATGGCAGATCACCCGCACGGTGGTGATTCCATCGACCATGGCCTGGGTTTTTGCCTCGCTGTCTCCGGCGATATCCTTTGCGCTGATAGGCGTCATTGTCGGTGAGTTCATCGGTGCGGAACGCGGTATTGGACGCCTTATCATCGAGTCCGAAGCACGGGCGGAAGCCTCCGGCATGATGGTCGCCGTTATCGTCCTGATGTTGGTCGGCGTTGCGCTATCGGCGATGATCTGGCGGCTGCAGGCATATCTGTTGCGCTGGCAGCAGCACAATATGGCGGAGTAACCATGTTTCCTGCATGCCTTGATCATTGCTGATCAGGCGATAGACTGGCGAGATAGGGTCGGCCACATCCGGATCGCAACGACCGGCGGAGCGAGGAAACGCCAATGGCAGGGGACGGCCGCAGGCCAGATGCAAGCATGTCCGCGGGACCGGGCACAGACACCTATGTTGCCATGGTCGCGCGTGCCGAGGCGCTGATCCCGAAATTGCGCGAGCGCGCTTCCAAGACCGAAGACCTGCGGCGCCTGCCGCCAGAAACCGAACGCGATTTGCATGATGCCGGTCTATTCCGGATCGTGCAGCCCAAACGCGTTGGCGGCTCCGAGCTCGATTATGTTGCGCTGGTCGATTGCGCCGATGCACTGGGGCAGGCCGATGCTTCCGTAGCGTGGAATTTTGGCAATCTCGCAAGCCATCACTGGATGCTGGGTATGTTCGATCGGTATGCGCAGGACGCGGTCTGGAGCAAGGACACCGATTCGTTGATCGCGTCTTCCTTTATTTTTTCGGCTGGACGCGCCAGGAAAGTTGATGGTGGATTTGTACTGAACGGCCATTGGCCGTTTTCCTCAGGTGTGGAGTCCTGCGAATGGAATATGCTCGCCAGCGTGGTTTCGTCCGACGATGAAGCGGAAGGCGTCGAGTACCGGATTTTCCTGCTCAACAAGAGCGACTACAGGATCAACGACACCTGGAACGCGACGGGGTTGCGGGGAACGGGGTCGAACGATGTCAGAGTTGTGGATGCATTTGTTGCCGATCGGATGACGATTGCGGTAGGCGATCTGACCGGCGGACCGACGCCGGGTAGTTCCGTGAATCCGAACGCGCTTTATGCTCTACCGGTGTTTTCGCTGTTTCCCTATGTGCTGTCGGGGGTGGGTCTTGGCAACGCGCAAGCCTGTCTGGATGACTACGTCGAAATCGCTCGACATCGCGCCTCGACCTATAGTCGCGCCAAGGTCGGCGACATGCAGAGCACCCAGATCAAGATCGCGGAAGCCTCCGCCAAGATAGATGCGGCGCGTCTTATCATGCGTACAAACTGCATCGAGGCGATGGCGGATGCAAAGCGGGGCCATGTTCCCGATCTCGCTGCCAAGACGAGGCTACGGCGTGACGGTGCGTTTTCGGTCAATCTTTGTACCGATGCGGTGTCGCTGCTGTTTACGGCGAGTGGCGCACGGAGCCTGTTTACGTCGGGCGCGTTGCAGCGGCAGTTTCGCGATGCGCATGCGGTGAATTCCCACCTCGCGTTCAATTTCGATGCGGCGGGGACCAATTATGGACGCGTGGCGCTTGGCCTGCCGTCCGAAAACTTGACGCTTTGAGGCCGGTGGATGTCTGACGCACCGAAACATCCGGCCGATCCGGCCAATGAATTCGCCAGCGACAACTCGGCAATCGATCCTCGTGATTTCCGTAACGCGCTGGGCACTTTCGCTACCGGCGTTACCATCGTTACGGCGATGGCGGCTGACGGAAAGCCCTACGGGGTGACATGCAATTCGTTTGCCTCTGTGTCGCTTAATCCGCCGTTGGTGCTGTGGAGCCTCGGCATGTTTTCGCAGGGCTTGTCCATCTTCCAGAACGCCAGCCATTTCACGGTCAACGTTCTCGGCGCGTCCCAGCAGGCGCTGGCGTCGAAATTTGCAAAATCGTCGGACGACAAGTTCGCCGGGGTCAGTTGGACGCCGGGGCTTGGCAGCGCGCCGGTCCTTGCGGACAGCGTCGCCAATTTTCAGTGCCGCGCGGCCAACAGGTATTACGGTGGCGACCACATCATATTCCTGGGCGCCGTTGAGGCTTATGCCTATAATCGACAGGAGCCGTTGTTGTTTGCGCGGGGTGGCTTCGGTCGATTTCTCACCGGCGACGGCATCAAATCCCCATGATCAGGAAGGTCTCGCCCAAACGTGCGGACGGCAAGCAGAGGCGACTTTCTCCCGATGATCGCCGCAAGGAGTTCGTGGCGAAGGCAACCGAGTTTTTCTCGGAAGAGGGGTTTGGCGGCGGCACCCGCGCGCTGGCACGGCGGCTCGGCGTGACACAACCGCTGCTCTATCGCTACTTTCCGAGCAAGGATGATCTGATCAAGGAAGTCTACCGCACCGTCTATCTCGATCCGCTCGAGACCGGCTGGGAAAAGCTGTTAAGCGATCGCTCGCGGCCGCTCCGCGATCGGTTGCGGGAGTTCTATGGCGCCTATACCGATGCGATCTTCACCCGAAAATGGCTGCGCATCTATCTCTATTCGGGCTTGAAGGGCCTCGACATCAACCGTTGGTATGTCGGCATGGTCAAGGACAAGATATTGACCCGCATCATCAGGGAATGCCGCCATGAAGTGGGACTTGCCTTGCAAAACAAGCCAACGGCGGCGGAGATCGAACTGGCCTGGGTGCTTCACGGCGGAATCTTCTATTATGGCGTTCGCAAATATATCTATGAATCTCCCGTGCTTGAAGACAAGGAACAGGTGATCAGTGACGCGCTGGATGTTTTTCTGGCCGGCTTTGAGCGGATTTCCGACACCTCGGCCTACATCCGGCGCACTCCAGTGAAGGTGATTGGATAGATCGGTACGCTACTTCCTCGCCATCTCTGCGCGATACCAGTCGCCGATTTCGCTTGCGGTCATCAGCGCCACGCCGTCATGGCCGATGACGTAGTCGAGCAGCGCTTCCAGATATTTGATGCGATGTGGCACGCCGGTAATATACGGGTGAATCGAAATCGCCATGATTCGTGCGTTCGATGCGCCTTCGAGGTACAGGCGGTCGAATTGATCAGTGCAGCGCTTCAGGAATTGCTCGGACGGCAGATGCTGCAGCGCATGGATGACGATATCGTTGGTCTCGACCGAATAGGGGATCGTGGTGATGGTGCCGTGGGGTGTCCCGATATCCTGCGGCAGATCGTCGATCACCCAGTCCGCCAGATATTCGATACCGTTGAGGCGCAGGAGATCGAGGGTTTCCTCGGTCTCGGTCAGACCCGGGCTTTCCCATGAGCGCGGCGCTTTGCCTGAAAATTTCGCGATGGTCTCGACCGATCGCTTGATCGCGTCGGCCTGGTTGTCGAGCTTGTGCATCGGGCCCTGCACAAACCCATGGCCCATGAATTCGAAGCCGGCTTCGAGCGCGGCAGATGCGACACGCGGGTAGGTATTGCAGACATTGGCGTTCAGCGCCAACGTCACCGGCATCTTGCGGTCGGTCAACGCTTTGAACTGACGCCAGAAACCGGCGCGCATGCCGTATTCGTGCCATGACCAGTTCGGTACGTCAGGCAACAGCGGCTGGCCCATCGGCGGGCTCAGCACCGTGCGTGGCATCGCGTTCTCGATCCGCCATTCCTCGACATTGAGGATGACCCATACCGCGAGCTTCTTGCCACCCGGAAGCGTCAGCTTCGGCCGGTCGATTTGTGCTTGATAGGGGATACGATCGCTGAGAGCCACGGCAAGATTTCCCTGGATTGAAAGACTATTCGGCCGCCTTGGTCTGGCCGGACATACCCGCCTCGACTCGCGGCATGACCTTTTCGGCCATCAGGATCATCGATTGGCGCCCAAGTTCGCGATCCTTCCAATCCTTGCCGGCGTAGAGCAGCGTTCCGAAGGTGCCGATAGTAGACATACGGCCCGTCCGGGTCGGTGGCATAGGCTTTTGCAGTTGCGGCGTCCTTGGCGACAAAAACGCTCTTGGCGACGCGCCAGTTCGCCGCATCCGCGGCCCGACCGGCGCGTTCGCAACCCTCGACGTATTTCGGCCAGTGGCTTTTCACCCAGGCGGGCATCAGGAAGTTCGCCGAGATAGGATCCCAGCCCCGCGCGGCCGCTTCCGTCACGCCTTTCGAGAATGGCGCCACCGCTGTCACCACGATCGGCGGATGGGGTCTTTGTAGTGGACGCGCAATGAAGCCCTGACCAATCTCCTCGATCAGGTTCTTCTGCACCGAAATATTCCAGTATTTGCCTTGCAGATTGTACGGCGGCTCGCTCGCCCAAATCGCCAGAACCTGATTGATGGCTTCCAGAAACATCGCGTTACGGTCGGCTTCGAGATTGCCGAAAACTTCCGCGTCGGACATTAGCCCGCCCGGGCTGATGCCGAAAATCAGGCGCCCATCGAGCATGTGATCGAGCATCGCAATTGAAGCCGCGAGCGCGGCTGGATGCGTGTTCGGCATATTGATGGTGCCGGTGCCGAGCTTGATTTGCCTGGTCGCTGCGGCGAGCCAGGCGATGAAGGCGATGCAGGAAGTAATATTTTCGGCCTTGTCGGTGACGTGCTCCCCGACATAGGCCTCGGTGAACCCGAGCTCATCCGCCAGCAGAAAGGCTTCGCGGTCTTCTTTGAGGGACAGCCGCCAGTCCTTGTCGACAGGATGGATCGGCATCGTAAAAAATCCGAGTTTCATGGTCTGCTCCTCCCCAAGGGCAGGCTTTTGTTTGGCAGGAAACGTGCGTCGTTCGCGGCATGATGACAAGTCCAAAGTCGAAATAATCACTCGATAAACAAACTTGACCTTTAAGGGTTGCCGCCGTCTAATCCAAAGAAAATACCGATATCCGGCCGGGGGAGGTTACGTCGAAATGAAGGCCTCGGCTTTCGCTTACGCCCGCGCAACCAGCGTCTTGAATGCGCTGGAACTGTTGGCCGCGCATGGCGACAAGGCCAAGGTGCTGTCGGGTGGCCAGAGCCTGATGCCAGCGATGAATCTGCGCCTCATCTCTCCCGAACTCATTGTCGATATCGGCGAACTCGCTGAACTGCGCGGGATCGCGGTGAAAGGCGACGTCCTTTCCATTGGCGCGTTGACGCGTCATGCCGATCTCCTCAAATCTCCCGAAATCGCCGCTCACGCCCCCCTGCTGACGGACGCGATCACCCATGTCGCACATCCCGCAATCCGCAATCGCGGTACGATCGGCGGTAGCCTCGCGCATGCGGATCCGGCCTCCGAACTGCCTGCCTGCATGGTCGTGTTGGACGCAACCATCGTTATTCGTGGCCCACGCGGCGAGCGGCGGGTCGCGGCGAGGGAATTCTTCACCGGCATCTATGAGACGGTGCTGTCGCCGCAGGAGTTGCTGGTCGCAGTCGAGTTACCGCTGGCGCGAAAAGGTTCCGCGTATTTCTTCCACGAATTCGCCCGTCGACACGGCGATTACGCCATTGTCGGCCTGGCGGCGCTGGCGATCTTCGAGGGCAGTCTGTTCGCCGATCTCCGCCTTGGCTTTTTTGCCGTCGGCGATCGGCCGCTATTAGCCAGAGCCGCCAGCAAGCTTGTCAACGTCACCATTACGCCTGAACTGTTGTCCGATGCCTCGGCAGCGCTGAGCGAAGAGCTTGATCCGCAAGAGGATCACCAGGCATCTCCCGCGATGCGCCGGCATCTGGCGAAGGTATTGCTGATACGTTGCGTATCTACGCTGCTCTCTCGCCCTGATCTCGGCGCGGGAGGGCCTGCATGACGCCTCCAGTGTCCCTCTCGCTCGTTGTCAACGGCGAGCGTGTCGATGCCAATGTTCTGCCGCGGTTGAATCTCGCGGATTTTCTGCGCGAGCATTTGAAGCTGACCGGCACGCATCTCGGGTGCGAACATGGAGTTTGCGGCGCCTGTACGGTGCGCGTCAATGGCGAGATCGTGCGTTCCTGCCTGATGTTGGCAGTGCAGGCGCACGACGCATCGGTGGAGACGATCGAAGGGGTGTCCGATAGCGGCGAGATCGCCGACCTTCAGGCGGCGTTCCGCGACCGCAACGCCCTGCAATGCGGGTTTTGCACGCCGGGAATGCTGATGGCGGCGCAGGATCTGCTGAAACAGAACTCCAATCCCGATCGGGAACAGATTCGCGAGCATCTTTCCGGCAATTATTGCCGCTGCACCGGCTACCAGGCGATCGTCGACGCGGTCGAGGCCACGGCGTTGGCGCGGATGGCGCGCGCGCCATGACTTCAGCGCCGAAAAATCCAGACGCGCTTTCGGCGCTCGACCGGCCGAATTCCTATATTGGCAAGACGGTGCCGCGACCGAACCTTGATCGGCTGATGCAGGGGCGGGGGCTCTATGTCAGCGACATGGAGCTGCCGCGCATGGCGCATGTGGTGTTTCTGCGTTCGCCTTACGCGCATGCAAGAATCACTGGCATCGATGCGGCGGCGGCGAAGCATATGCCGGGCGTGATTGCCATCGTTACCGGTTTGGAATTGGCTGCCGTCATTACGCCGTGGGTCGGCGTGCTGTCGCATTTGAAGGGCCTTAAATCCGCCCCGCAAAGCGCGATCGCTATCGACCGCGTGTGCTGGCAGGGCGAGGCGGTCGCGGCCGTTATTGCGACCAGCCGGGCCTTGGCCGAGGATGCGGCGGAGCATGTCTTGGTTGAGTATGCAGAACTCGATGCGGTAACGGACATGCGCAGCGCGCTCGATCCGGCAACGCCTGTGATCCATCCTTCGCTCGGCGACAACCTTGCCTTTGAGCGCAACCATGACGCCGGCACCGTCGACCTGGCCTTTGCCGATTCCGACGAGGTGGTGGATGCGGAATTTATCTTTGGGCGTCATACCGGCGTAACGCTGGAGCCGCGCGCCGTGGTGGCCGACTGGAACGCCGCCGAAGCGAGGCTGACGATCTATCAGGGTACCCAGGCGCCGCACATGGTGCAGAACATCGCGGCGCTGCATTTGGGTCTACAGGAATCCCAAGTCCGCGTGGTCTGCAAGGACGTCGGCGGTTCCTTCGGCATCAAGGTCCACATCTATGCCGACGAGATGGCGACCTACGCGTTGTCGAAACTGCTGCGGCGACCGATCAAATTCGTCGCTGACCGCGTCGAGAGCTTCAATACCGACATTCATGCCCGCGATCACATCTGCAGGGGAAAGATAGGCGTCAACCGCGACGGCGTCATCACGGCGTTCGAGATCGACGACCTAACCGGCATCGGACCCTATTCTATGTATCCGCGCACCAGCGCGATCGAGGCTAATCAGGTCGTCAATCTCGTCGGTGGGCCTTACACGGCCAGGAACTACCGAGCCCGCGCCCGTGTCGTGTTCCAGAACAAGAACGTGATGTGCCAGTACCGCGCCGTCGGCCATCCGATTGCCTGTTCGGTGACGGAAGGCTTGGTTGATCTGGCGGCAATGAAGATCGACATGGATCCGGTCGAAATCCGTCGCCGCAATCTGATTGCCGATGACGCCTATCCCTGCGCTTCGCCGTCGGGCCTGCGGTTTGAGCAATTGTCGCATCACGCGTCGCTCGCGAAGTTAATCAAGATGATGGACTACGACGGGCTGCGTGCCGAACAGGCGACGTTGCGCGCCAGGAACATTCATCGCGGCATCGGTATCGCCAGTTTCATCGAAGTCACCAATCCCAGCGCGGCGTTCTATGGTGTCGGCGGGGCCAGGATTTCGTCGCAGGATGGTGTGGCCGTGCGACTTGACGCCCAGGGTTCTGTGATCTGCCAGACCAGCATCACCGAGCAGGGGCAGGGGTCGGAATCGCTCACTGCGCAGATCGTCGGCAGCGTGCTCGGCGTCTCCATGGATCGGGTCCGCGTCATCCTGGGAGATACCGACAATACGCCGTATGGCGGCGGCACCTGGGCCTCGCGCGGCGCGGGCATCGGCGGCGAGGCCGCGCTTCAGGCCGCGAAAGTGCTACGCAAGAACATCCTCGATGTCGCTGCCGGCATCCTGCAATCCACGTCGAGTGAACTCGACATCGTCAACAACAGCGTTGTGAACGCCGATGATGGTACTCCGCGTATTGAACTGAACGAATTAGCCAGGATTGTTTATTTTCGGCCGGACACACTGCCGCCGGGTATTCAGCCCGAACTGATGGCGACGCGGCATTTTGTGCCGCGCCAATATCCCTTTGCCTTCACCAATGGCGTTCAGGCCTCCTGGCTGGAGGTCGACACCGATACCGGCTTCGTCAAGCTATTGAAGCACTGGGTGGTCGAGGATTGCGGCACCATCATCAATCCGCAACTGGTCGATGAGCAGATCAGGGGTGGCGTGGTGCAGGGCCTCGGCGCCGCGCTGTTCGAGAAATGCATCTATGACGAGCGCGGCCAGCTCACCAATGCCAATATGGCCGATTATCTGGTTCCGATGTCCGGTGAAATGCCCGATATTGATGTCGGCCACGTCGTCTCGCCGACGCTGGAATCCGAGTTGGGCGCCAAAGGCGCCGGCGAAGCTGGCACCGCCGGTGCGGCGGCCGCGGTGACAAATGCCGTCAATGACGCGCTGAGGCCGTTCGGCACCATAATTACGGAGATTCCGCTGACGCCTCAGGTTATCCTGGCGGCCTTGGGGCGAATCGAATTTTGAACGGCTGTCGCGACATACGCGGCGATTATCCTCCCGCCATGACCACTCCTGCGCGTAGCGGAGCAGATGCGCGCCCGGCGATATGATGGTGAATGCCGATCTCTCGGCGCGGCGCAGGCGGGAGAAGTATTCTTAGGCCTGATTGGTGCAAGCGCCGTCGAGCGAGTAAGCTTCTTGGTGGTTGCGGCGTTTACGCCATAATACCGCGAATCTGAACGGGACCTGTAGGCGCAAAGCTAAAATGTCAGCACTGAGCAAAGTTGGAATGTTAGTCCTCGACCTCTTTACGGGGTTTGGAGGCTGCACCTCCCTCTGTGCTGGGGTCAAAATCGCGCTGCACGATAGAAACGGGTAAGGCACGCAGCGTTAGCGAGCGTACCTGACACGGCCCTCATCAGAATCATTAAAGAAAGAGAATAGCAGCGTCCACATGGACAGTAGCAAGAATGGCATCAGGTAATAGGGTGTAGAAATAGGATGAGTGAGAAAGAATCCGAGGTTTACAACAATGTTGATAGCTACGATCGATGCCGCGGTCTTTCTGATATTAGCAGCCAAAGCTACGATTGACCAGGTTACCACCAGTAAGGTCAACGCACCTTGCATGTCACTAAAATACTGCCAAGCGATGCTGAAGCTGAAATCTGGAGGCGTCGCGTCTACTGCGCTGTAAGTAGTGGCTATAACACTTCCGGCATTGATCACATTTGAAACTAGCGTCGGCACCAACCCCACTAGATACGCGACTCCGAACAAAGCTAGCCGAATGACATCATCCAACTTTGCGGATCGGGCGGCCAGCGCCAGCAGAACTAGGAAGTAGCCAGCGGAGAGTAAGAGGTTTGGAAGCCTGAACGAGACCGCCAGTCCCATGAACATGCCAGCCGCTGCCGCAGCCGTGTTTCGGCGCGATGACCTTGGATCGTTTGCCATGATTGCAGTCAAAAACCCGACGACTGCGCAGACTATCATCGTGGGCGCCATCGAGTAGCTGGCTTTTGACGGGTTCACCATGAAATAGATCGCGGCCATGCCGACGACGCCCGATCCAACAATTTCATGCGGACGCCGGGCGGAATAGATAGCGAGAACCGCCGCTAGAAAAACGAAGAAGTTCGCGACAGCGTATAGCGGTATCCTTTGGAAATCGGCCGGGAAGACTGAAAGAGCCAAGCCGGTACCTGGCGGATACTGGATTACGTGCTTCTCCCCTATTTGAGTGTGGCAGGGTGCGCGGGCCGGATTGTCCCAAGCTTCATAACCAATCTCTCGCGCTAACGTCGCGAAGTATCGATCGTCGTCTCGATTTATATTGGTGTCGAAGCCACCAAGGCCAAAGCGTTGAAACAAGTGCGCCTGCCTGAGGTAGCAGATGTCGTCATAGACACCGGTTCGCTCGGTCCAATTGCGCATGGTCCAAAAATTTGATCCCAGGATGCCCACGCAAAGGACACAGAAAAGTAGCCTTAAAATCCAAGTTTTGAGCATCGATAAAAGCTACCCCCCTGAAATGGCTTCAAATGCGATGTATTGCAGAGGGCGTTCGCGGGCGGCCGCATCGCAACACAACAACGTGCGACCACGTTCATCTGCAACCACATTTTTCAGGGTGATTTTCGCGCATACGAAACCTTGATGCACTCACCGTCCAATTTGGTAAGGCACACACCGGGCTCATGGGAAATCGGCACCTGAGATAGGGCGAACTGCCCCAAAAGGGCCAAGGCAAAGTACACGTACCAATATCGCATAGCGCACCTCGAACCCAACAAACCAACAAGTATAATTTAGCCAGCGAACAAGTGTAAGTAGTCACCAATATTAAATCAAGAACTCGGTTCCCTTGTAGTCGTCGTGCATGGGAGGCGGAATTGCCCCGGGGAATGTTGAAATAGGAGGAGCGGCGTTGCTCGCCTTGAGCCGGTAGGCTCGGGGTGCTGATTCCACGAAAGGAAAGCAACGCCATGAAGAAAGCTATCACAGCATTGACCGCTTTGCCTCCGACAGGAATGGGGACTGTGGACAAAGCTTGGGACGCGGTTTCGGTCAGCTTTGATCGATTTTGTCTGACGGCCGGGATCGAGGCGCTCGGAACCATGATGGAACAGGACGCCGAGCAGGCTTGCGGGGCTCGCCATGCCCGCAGCGATGGCCGGCGCGGTCATCGCTGGGGCCGAACCCAGGGGGAAGATCGGCTTCCACGCTGGCAAGGTGGCGGTTGAGCGGCCCCGCGTGCGCGACCTCGAGGGCCATGAACTGTCGCTGCCGAGCTGGGAGCGTGCGGTCACGGAGGACTGGCTCGGCAAGTGGGCGATGAACCTGATGCTGATCAACGTATCGACGCGGAAATTCCGCCGAGCGGTGCGGCTTCCCGAGGGCGATGTCCCCGCGCCAGCGGGGGCCGGAGTATCGAAGTCGGCAGCTTCGCGGCACTTCGTGGCATTGTCGGCTGCGCGCATGAAGGAATGGGTGGGGGCGGATCTGTCCGGCCTCGACATCATGGTGGTGCAGATCGACGGCATCCACATCAGTGAGCATCTCGTGCTGGTGGCTGCGCTCGGGATCGATAGCGAGGGCTTCAAGCACCCGCTTGGACTGATGGAGGGGGCAACTGAGCACAGTGCTGTGGTGCAGGCATTGATCGACGACCTGATCGAGCGGGGCCTCGATCCAGCGGTGCCGCGTTTGTTTATCATCGACGGCTCGAAGGCGCTCGCCAAGGCGATCCGGCATAGCTTCGGGCGCCACACGCCAATCCAGCGTTGCCAGATCCACAAGGCCCGGAACATCATGGAGCGTCTATCTCCCGCTCTGCATGCCTCGGTCCGGCGTGCGTTGCGCCAGGCTTGGGAACTCAACGATGCGGCGAAGGCGGAGAAGCTGATCCGCAATCTCGCCCGGCGCCTCGAGCGCGACGCCCCTGGCGTCTCCAAAAGCATCCTCGAGGGATTGGATGAAATCCTCACAGTGAGCAGGCTCGGTCTTCCGGCGCAATTGCGGCGCTCGCTGGCCTGCACCAACATCATCGAAAATATGATGGGGACCGTGCGTCGCGTCACCCGCAATGTGAAGCGCTGGAGTTCGTCCTCGATGGCTTTGCGCTGGACCGCTGCGGCCATGAACGAAGCAAAGAAAGGCTTTCGTAGGCTCAAAGCCTACAAGCAACTTCCTACCCTGCGGGTCGCGCTGGCCGCTCACTACGAGGAGACCAACAATCGCGCTCTTGTCCAAACCGCGAAGGCCGCTTAACGTCATTCACGGCAACGACCGCTTCATAAAGTTCAACAGAGCACGGGGCAATTCCAATTCTCTCCCCAATCCGCTAGTTCCGCTAATGTTGGACAGTCAGAAGCGGCCAGCGCCAAAGACACGGACATTGAGCTTGTAGCTCCAACGATTAGCGCCAAAGCGGCTACTTTTGACAAACGCATAGTGGACTTTCTCGTTCTTATGCAAAACCTGCACTGACCAGGTTCCTCGGGTGAGGGGCGTATCATACCCCCGAATTGGACGAGCGGGTGGCGCATGGAGCAGTTGACCGATGCGGAAGCGTTTCCCCTTGCGAAGAGGACGGGCATTGAAATGCTTCGTCATTGTTATTTTCTGTTATTCCACGCTGTCATAGTTCGGACAGTTCCAGAGCGCGTTAGGATCGCAAGGGGGCGACGGACAGGCGATCAAAGGTCGCGGCCGCAATATGGGTAATGTCCAGCTTTGGCTGCATATTTTATACCGATCCGGCGCCGTTAATACTCCATTAACCATGTCCGAGCACCATTGGTCCGTCCCTTCTGGAAACGTGTGTGCGAGCGAGAAGCCGTCGCCGCTTTGTCCCGGTGACAGCTTTTTGCCCTGCCGAGCCGTGGAGTAGAGCCATGTCTGAACTGGACAAGGTGCAGCCTCAGGTAAATTTGCTTTCCGCATTCACAGCGACGATTGCCGTCGCCTTAGCCTTAGGCTTGCCGATGGCGGTAGCGATTATCTGGGTTTGTTCCTGATTTCCTCGCCTGGCCGGAGGGCAAGGCACTTGTTTGACTGGTGGCAATCAAGAAAGCCGTTGACGGAGAAATCCGCCGGTCATCCTTGAAGAATTGCGCAGCCGAATTCCTCGATACTTCGATGAGGTCGATCATGGCAAACGGATCTACCGTCGCGCATTCGAAACTGATCAAGCCAGCCGAGCTGCACGACATCGACGGCGTGTTCCGGTTGCACTGATTCAACTGGAGCAATTGCGCCGGGAGCGTTGCGGGTCGCGACGCCGCCACCAACTGCAGTTCAGAAGTGTAAAGAGCCTCAGAGCCGGCGATCAAAGCCGCCGCCGACCAGATCAGCACAAGTTGGCTAACGGGCTCACAGTCGACGTTGTATTAAATCAACGCAAAGCGAACATCCCCTCGATCGATGTTCCATTACGTTCGATCGGCGAATGTCCGCTGTTGGTGAATACTGTTGGAAAGGTCTCTTTTGGCTGACGCACGAAATTTTTCAGGACCGCTGGCGCGCCCAACCCGTGGCGACGAGAGGGACCACGTCGATTCACACGAAAGCGACCACAGACTATGTTATCCGTTCTACAGAGCCGTGCAGCGGCAGAGTTACTTGGAAATCGGCGTTCGCGAGAATTTCGGAGCCGCTCGATTTTCGACTTTTTCAACAGTATCGGTGCTAAGCGGACGTGCTGCTTGTCGAGCAGTTCGCCCGGCCGCTCTTGATTCGTTCCTGTGTTTCCAAATTGACGGCAGACCAGCGACGAACGCTGTTCGTCTAACCTTCCGCTCGTTAACTCTGGTGCGAAACTCTTCTACTATGCGATGAACTTCCTGCGCGGCTGCCCCTTAAGTGCCTGATTCAGTCCTAAGCTCACAGTCAATTCGCATATTCGGACCATGCGGGGTTGACCGTGATCAGGAGACTGTGGCTCGCGGTTCTTTGTTTGAGTGGCCTAGGTGCAATGGTCGCTATTAGCGCCGGAACTTCGACGCCTCCGCCGACCGTGGGAGCTTCTCCGGAGCAAACGACCGTCGGCAAAACCTTTTCACAGGATACGTTGACCAAGGCAGACAAGTCGGAAATTGCATACGTTGGTGACGCCGTCGCCGTGGAGCCAGCCATGCTGGTTACGAAGGCGCCTGACGAGCCTGCACCACAACCTCCTAGCCCAACAGCGACGCCTAAGATTGTGAGCCGGCATTGGCACGATCCCAACGCCAAGAAGTCCGCAGCCGTGTCTCTCGGCCGACGCATCGAGGGTCAAGAGCCGAAGAAGAGTAAGAATGTCGACCATGGGAAAGCAACCGTCGATCTCAGGGCCTGTCGGCGCCCGGAGGGCTTTGCGGGGTTATTAAGGGCATTGAACCTCTCGGCAGGATGCGGCACGTAGTTGGCTTTGGTCGGCGCCCCCTCTAATCACCAACTGCGATAGTCGTGCGATTGGCCTGCCCACCCACAACTGGTCGACAAAGCGAGGCTTCAATGCAGGTTGAATAGGTTTCTCACCAGCTGCCCGGAAATGATATCCGCGAAGGATGATCTGGTCGACGGAGTGGTCGTCGCTGAGCTGCGGCTCGCGACCGCAGGCGTGCTTGCCAATGGCGGTTGGTTAGCCGCAACCTGAGGACCCTGCCGTTTAATGACCTTCCGCCTTTTTTTATCAACGTCGACTACTGGCGGAGGCGGAAGCGCTGACGCGTACGACTGCAGTGGGGATGGTTCGCTTGTCATTGCGAGCCCGACCAGCGCTGGTGGCGGGACGATGGTGGGCTGGCTGGTGTCAATGATAACACGTTCGGGGGGCTGCTGAACCGAAGCTATCCGAATGACCGGCCTGTTGATTGGGTCACCCGCTGTCTCGGGCAAAGATTTGGGCAGGAACCAATCTGCTGCAAACAGTAACGCAAGAAGCGATGCGCCAACCCAGGATATGTACCGTCCGATAGGCATAACCATCTCTCGCCGCAATACTAACGTGACGAGCAAATGTCGTAATTCCTGATAGTTCGTAACCGCGGCGCGATTCCTCGAACGATCTTGCAACGTGGTTACTGCTGGAATTCGGTAAGGGCCGCTGACGCACCGCGATCGCAAACGGATTATTACGCTGTTAGGTCGCGTCAGCCACGCGCCCATCATCGAGAACATTCCTGAGGATCCAAAGGGAGAGCCACCGACGCACTATGCCCGAGCGCGAAACAGCGAATGCATGGTAATAGTCGCACGTGATTTCTCAGTGTACATGAAGCTGCGGCAGGTGGTGCTGTTCCGAATCGCCGGCCGACGTGGTCCTGCGCGATTTATAGAAATTTAGAACCGTTCGGGACGTTTCGGTGTTCAGGTGCGCAAATTCCTCTCTCACGTGATCTAGGTCTCGTGCAGAGATGCGATGATCTTTTGCACCGAGAAAAAGCAAAGACATCGTGGTTTCCCACTCAAAGTTGAGAGCTTTGGCGACGATCAACGTCATTTCACTGCTGCTATCGGTCAGCGCTCGCTCCACCACGTTGACAGGCAATGAGCATAACAAGGACAGTCCAACCGCGGTTTCTTCGAATTTGCGGGATCGGGCGTATTCTAGAATGCTGTTCTCATTCAAATCGCCACGTCGCTGTCGGGCGGCCACGATCTTCTTTGCATTGAAGTAGCTCATGGACGCCGGGCCGAACTTTGAGTGTAGCGTTCCAGTGACATCGGTCACCGAGGTTCGGATTTGGGCCACTAAATCCGGACGCTCCCACTCAAGCTTTCGCCTTACGTCGTCTGACGCCTTTGCGATCAATTGCTGGAAGATATGTCTTGGAATGTCCTTCCGAAGGCCGAGTTGCTCCGCGAGAATTGAATCGGCCTCTGAGCGCTTGATCATATGCAGGAAGCCGAAGTCCGAGAAGGAAGCGCCGTTGTTAGTCGCAACCAAGTTAATGACCTCCCGATTGCCCCGCGTCACGAGTTCGTCCGTTACCACCACGGGAAGAGAACTTCGCTTAGAGATTGCCAAAAGATGCGATTGACTTTTGGTTCTGATACTTGAAACCAACGTTTTGGCGTCAAGCCGAGCGGAGTGCTTAAGCATCGGTCCTGCAACATCAATAGAATCGTCAAAAGCAAGTTTTTTGACGATGTTGATTGAAGCATTGTCGGTCCGGACCAGTCGCTTGGAGAGTTGGGCTCGAGCGGCTACTTCAATTCCGTCTGCCAATCGTCCGATGACCTCACCGAAAATCCAAATTTCGTCCTCAGTATAGCGGCCGGCTATCAACAAATCGGTCGCATGCCAAAGCGCTCGCAACCGGCTTTCGGCCGATCCCCGCGAGACGGCCTCCTCTAGCTCCTGCAGGAATGACCCCGGTTCAATCATTCGCCCAAGCGTCCAAATCGCTTCAGCCGCTCCGACTTTAGCGCGAAGCAAGTCTACAAAAATTCAGCATTGTCGTTTCAAAAATCGTATTAGACGCAGAAGCGTCGACCGACAGACGTGCAACCACAACTGTTTTGGCCAATCGTAGTCGCCAAAAGCAATTCTTCAGTAAACGTAGCGGGCGTGGGCAACAAAACGGCTCTCGAGGTTAATTGCGCGTAAAAAGGTCACCGTGCCCACTGCGTTCTCCGATCTGGCTCTGCCGAAGGCACACGGTCCTTCATTAACATCTTGATGTTTAAATCAGGGAATATCGCTAGACATCGATTGAACTGGATTTTCCTGATGGCGAATACATCCGCCGTGGTCGAGAGAATGGTTCGCAGTCGACGCGTTCGACTCTTGATAGCATTTACGCTGCTGGCTCTGAGCGGCTGGGCATTCTTGCCCCACATCGCCTATCGTATCGCGCCTATCGCGTTCGTGAATGCAGAACTAGTACGTGTGACGGCGCCCATGGCAGGCCGCCTGGTAAGAGACCTTCCTCGCAAGGGCGACATGATCGATCACACGATCACCGTCAACCTCACCGAGACGATTGCCCTAGACCGACGCCATCTGCTGGATCTTGGACAACAAAGTGCGGTAGCTAAGGATCGTGCGGAGCTTGGGAAGCAACAACTTATTGAAATAGCCGCGGTCGATCGAGAACTCGAGACTCGCACGGACGCCTATAAGGATGGAATGGTCTCACGCCTCCGTCAGGAGATAGTCGAAGCCCAGGCGGAAAAAGCCGGCTGCCTTGCCGAAGTTGTTCAACGCCGCGACATCGGCTCCCGAATGGACGAGCTGGTCAAATCAGGGTACGCGTCCCAAATTCGCTCGGCCGAGGCATCTGCCACCCAGGAGGCCAATGCCGCCCGGTGCGAAATGGCTGATGCTCGGATTCAACGATTGGGAATCGAGCTTGCGTCCGCACAGAAGAGCGTCTTCCTGCGTGACGGCGCCAACGATGTGCCTTATTCTCAGCAGCAGCGTGATCGACTTGTGTTGCGTCGTCAGGATCTCCTAACCGAAATGCTGCAGCAGCGTTCCCGCGCGGTGCAGCTCGAGACGGAAATCGCGGAAGAGCGGCGTCGGCTCGACCGGATTAGCCATTCAGACTTGCTCTTGCCCGCCGATCACGTGGTCTGGTCAGTTTCCGCAAGTCCTGGCTCGACCGTCACTGAAGGACAACCCATCCTTGATCTTGCTAATTGTGCGCATCGGTTTGTCGTCGTCGATCTCCCCGAACGGGACTTCGAACGAGTCAAGGCCGGCGATTCACCGTCTGTCCGCCTTATCGGGAGCGAGGAATGGC
>WNFR01012092.1_pt1 | contig 22916 bp, 27 predicted proteins | sample 5400221 | NCBI WGS metagenome assembly WNFR01 (sample SAMN13153357, study PRJNA577476) | soil metagenome | isolation source: 40 cm soil under Madrone tree | place: USA:California | collected 2016-06-14 | reverse complement strand
GAAAAGCAGTTAGTATCCGGCCATCGCCGGAATCTTATTTCAACATTGGACTGGCGAACTATTACCTGAAGCAATACCGGGAGGCTGAGCAAGCGTACCGCCAGGCGATTAAGCTCGACCCTTACAACGCCGCCGATGCGTATTATGCGTTAGGTCTCAACTATCGTGACTCCGGGCAGTTTGACGAAGAGATTCAAGCGTACAAACACGCGGTGCGACTGAAGCCGGATTACACCGCTGCCTACGATCGCCTGGGCCAGCGCTATTTGCAGCAAAAGAAGTATGCCGAGGCTGTCGACATTTTCAGGCAGATGTCCGCCCAGAGACCCGGCGACGCGAATGCTCAAAACAATTTGGGCGAAGCTTACGAGGCGTTGGGCCGGCATGATGAAGCGGTCGAAGCGTTCCGGCAAGCGACTCGTTTGAAGCCGGATTTCGGGAAGGCCTATTTTAATCTCGGCAAGACCCTGCTCGGGCAAGGTAATCGCGACGGAGCGATTGAGCAATACGTGGTACTACAAAATTTGGATCAGGACTGGGCTGAGAAACTCTACGGACTGATCTATCCCTAGTCGCTTCGTGAACGTTTTAAGGCGGCAACAATTCGTCGAGAGATTTAAGGAGTTCGGCACCGCGCAACGCTGGCTGTTTCCTCTTCGTTCGGCCCAACGAAGCGATTTTCCCGTCCGGCCCGAGCAGGAATGTAGTTGGGAAGAGATGAATGCGGTAACGCATTTCGACGCTGCGGATGCTTTCCATCTGGGCTTGGGGCCAGGTCAGTCTGTTACTTCGCAACCACGCTTTAACTGGTTCGTATTCCTGATCATTGTTCATTCCCAGAATTTCAAAACCGCGCGCCTGGAACCGCGAGTAAGCTTCCCTCTGGTAGGGTAGTTCGCGACGACATGGTCCGCACCACATCGCCCAAAAATCTACCAGCACATACTTGCCGCGGAAATCTGAGAGCTTGTGTTTCTTGCCGTCAAAGTCGGTGAACGTAAAGTCGGGAACGTCTGTTCCCATCGCGAGTTCCACCCGCTTGTAATCCGAGGCCGGGTGCTCGCGCATGATAATCTGGTTCTTATCGATATCAATTTTTTTCGTAGACACGTAGCGATTGCCAACTCGAAACACCACGGTTTCCTCCTGAGCATCCGCACTCTCCGGAGAAAAGCGATCTGAATCAATCTCGCCGTCGTTGTCACCATCAACTCCCAGCCAACCATTCGTCACGCCGATCTTTCTGCTTTGCGCGTTGAACGAGTCTTTCTGCTTTGCGCGTTGAACGAGTAACCGACGAGGGTTTTGCGGCCGTCGATGTCGACATGACCGCGGGCAAAGGCTTCTTTTGTTTGGAGGAGTAGTCGCTCGCCTTCTTTCAACTCATCCCACTGAACGCCTTTGTAATACTGAATGACTACGGGAAAGCTTTGAAAAAGCGGGCCCTTCAAAGGTACTTTGAGAGTCGCTTCAAGAATGTACGGATTGTTTTCCTCGGCGCGCCGCAAGTCGAACCGTTCCGCATCGGTAAACGATCCATCCAGATCGAGATCTGCATACACGTAAGGATCACCATCTTCCGGTTCGACCAGCACCGTCAAGATCGATGATTTGTCTGAAGGCGGATGATAGAGACGGCCCGCAGTGACGCTGCCTCCTGGTTCCAACGGCTTTGGCGTCTTGATCTTTGATAGATCGCGCACTGGCCGAAATGTAACCTGATCCATGTCTTCGCGCTTAGCCGCGAGTTCGGGTTCAAGCGTTCCCACGTACTCGGAATCACCCGCGTGCCCAATCGCCCATAGTGCGGGAATCGAAGTAAGTATGAACGCAAGTACGACCAGGATGGAAAGTTGACGCTTTTTTGAGCTGAATTGGTGGGGCATGAGAAAGTCCTCGACGACTGAGAGTAAAGCCGCGCCCAATTCTATTTGAGACTGAATCGGGTGTCAAAAGAAATTTCTTTGCCTTGCTTGCCATTATTTACTCGAGCGCTGGTAAGTCTTTGGAGGAGCGGACAAAAAACTGAGGCTGGATTGCGCTCTCCCCTTCGCAACCCAGCCTCATCTCACGGTCGTCATCAGACGACCGAACTCAATTTTCTTTTTAATTCATGATCGTCGAGAAGAAATCGAGGCCGGATCGCGCTCTCCCCTTCACAACCCGGCCTCAACCCACGGTCGTCACAAAAAGACGGCCGAACTCAAACTCATTCTCATTCACTTACCAATTTCAATGACCAAGATGACGGAGCGGGGTGTGGCTGCTATTAATCTGCCGTTTATATAAGTCGTCTCTGGAAATCTTCGTCGTTCCCATCTCCGGGTTGGCAATGGCAATGAGTGTGCCACGAAGGATTAGGGAACCAGGCAAGAGGGCTGCCCCAGAGTTTCTTACGCGCCGAAGGCATAATCGTTCTTGCAAGCAAAATCATTGCGGCAGGAATAAGACAAATGAGTGTACGATATGGTCATGCGCAGACCGGAAATGGAATGAAGAGTTGACCAGCTCTGCGATCAAGATCATAGGAGAAGCAAGAACTCAGAATGCCCCGTAGGAAAAGCCCCCGAAAAACAGCGACACCAGTGACGTTTGCCATCTTAACTCTGTTTCTCCTTGGAGTAATTGGAGTAATTGAGAACGGAAGTGCGCAAAGCCGGTCGGCCCCTGTCGAAGTCCCCTTTGAATTTGTCCACAACCAGATAGTGGTCACGGTCAAAATCGGCGGCAAGGGTCCTTACCATATGCTGGTCGATACCGGCAGCGATCCTTCGGCTATCGATCTGGCCACCGCGAAGGAACTGGGCCTGGGGTTGGATTCCAGGAGTTACGCAGCAACTGGCGCAGGCAGCGACACTCAGACTGGCCAGATGACCAGGCTCCCATCGATCGAACTCGGGACCATTGTCGCCCGAGACCTGGTGGCGGGAGCAATCGATCTCAAAAAGTTGTCCGAGAGACTTGAGCGGCCCATTCAGGGCGTCCTGGGTTACACATTTCTCAGGGACCGCATAATTCAGATCGATTATGCGGTATCGAAACTCCGTTTTTTCCTTGAGTCTCCTTATGCCGGAATTCAAAATCAGCCGAACACCGTAAACAAGATCGCCATGCCGTTTCGCTACGACGGCGGCGTGCTCATCGATTCGGTTTTCATCAACGGACAGAAGCTGAAAGCTACGCTTGACACTGGATCGAGCGGGACATTTGCGCTCACTCCGGAAGCTGCGGCGATCCTCGGGCTTGACGATCAGCCGCAAGAGGGCGCTGCGGAAAAATCGGTCGGATACAAGGGTCAAGACGAAGGTAGATCCGGCGTGGTCAAGTCAGTTCGTATCGGCAGACTGTCGCTCGAATCCGCCCCGGTCTCCTTCTGGCCAACAGGGGCCGGCCATGATAAAGCAAAATTTCAGTTGGACGTCGGCAATGGATTCTTCAAAGACTATCTCATGACATTTGATTTTCGCGGAAAGATTGTCGTGTTCGAGGAACCCGACGACTAAGGACTCCTACCATGTTTGACTTTGACGATGAACCCGACCAGGAAAAGCGGATCGAAAAGCTAAAGGCCCAACTCGAAACGCTGGGCGAAGGTCTTTCGGACCATTCCGGATTGTCGGCTGATATGGAAGAAGAATTCCTGAAGCACATCCTGGCGTTCGAAACTGCCGAACCGACCAGTTTGCTCCAGTGGCTGGAAAATGCCGGGCAGGACGTACCGCCGCCCGATGAGCTCGATGACACCCAACTGCACACCAGACTCTGGGAAGTTATCAATCGCATGGCTTCGCTCGGAGCCTATCTGCACAACACCAATCATCTCAGTGACCGAGAGTTATATACCTATCTGTTTGAGGACGGCCTGCGTGAAGACGCTGTGCTGTTCCCTGAAAACCCCGGTTATGTCTATGGCTTGGATCTGCTGGGCAGTGGTAGCGAAGAAGATATGCAACTCTATATGAAATATTTCGCTGATGAAGCCTCGCGCGCGGAATGGAAGGCGGATTTTCCCGAGCTGGAAATGCCACCTCACGAAGATCCACCCTTCGATCGCGACAAAGACCTGCCCAAGTCCGCGTTTGGATGATTGATGATAACCAGCTAAGCCGAGATCATCGTTCCCGTGCCCTTGTCGGTGAACACCTCAGCCAACAGAGCATTGCGGGCCGTGCCGTTGATGATGTGCGCGCTCCGGACGCCGCGGCGCAGGAGTTCGATGATGCTTTGCAACTTCGGAATCATCCCGCCGGTTGCGCTTCCTTCCCGCACCAACTCTTCCGCTTCGTCTGCCGTCAGACGCGAAAGTTTCGTTTCCGGTTCGCCGGTACGTAAGTAGATTCCGTCGACATCAGAGAGCAGCACCAGCTTTTCGGCTTTGAGTTGAATGGCGATCTCGGAAGCGATCGTATCGGCGTTGATATTAAAGACTGTGCCCGTTGCGTCTGCGCCTAAAGACGAGATCACCGGCAAGTAACCTTCATCCAACAGAACCATTAACAGCCGCGAGTTGATCTCGATTATGTCGCCTACATTCCCAAAATCGACGTGTTCACTCTGGCCGGTTTCGCGATTCACGATCTCTTTCGGCGGCCGGCGCTCGGCATGCACGATGTTTCCATCCACTCCCGACAGGCCTACCGCTTCAACTCCGCGATGGCGCAGCGCGGCCAGAATGTCAGTATTGATCTTGCCGGCAAATATCATTTTGGCCATCTCCAGAGTCGCGTCGTCTCAGTCCGACGCGATCTTCGGTGACCTTGCCGGACAACTTGACTACGAAAGTCTTACCCTTAAAGCGCCGGATGTAGGGCAGCGCTTCGCGCAAGAGGTCGAGCCGCAATTGATTGCCAACTTCAGTGGTATCGGTCATCGGATTCCTTCTCTGGACTGGTGTCCCAATTTGAGGATGAGGTCAGTACCGGGAGCGGTAGCGACCGGGTAACAATACCGCCAATCTCAATTATTGCGATCGGCTTTGACCCGGTCGCTACCGCTCCCGGTACTGACTCCATTCCTTTGCGTGAAACTAACCCAGCAAGCTCTTTATGATCGCTTTCTGCACATGCAGGCGATTCTCGGCTTCGTCAATCACCACTGACGACGCTGAATCGATCACCGCGTCAGTAACAATCACATTGCGGCGCACCGGCAGACAGTGCATGAAAATGGCACTCTTGGTGCGCGCCATATTCGCTTCATCCACGATCCATTGGCCGCGATACTGCGCGCGTTCCGCGATATCTTTTTCAGGCGCGCCATAAAAGGCTTTGCTGCCCCAACTCTTGGCATAGACGACTTCGACGCCGGCAAACGCCTGGTCAACGTCGCTCCTCGAGCTCACACTGCCGCCTGCCTCCGCCGCCTGCTGCCCAATCGTTCCCATCAACTCAGCATCCAATTCATAGCCTGGCGGGTGAGCTATGACCAAATCGTGCCCCATCTGCGCGGCCGCCAAAGCAAAACTATTCGGCACCGCCATCGGCAAAGGCTTTGGATGCCAGGCCCAGGTCAGCAGAACTTTCTTCCGGCCTTCGCCCAGCTTCTCTCGAATCGTCATCAGATCGGCGGTGGCCTGACACGGATGATGCATCGCCGATTCGAGATTAATAATTGGCGCCTCAGAATACCTGGCAAAGGCTTTAAGAATTGGATCAGTGCGCTCTTCGTCCCAGTCTTTCAAAGCTGCAAAGGTCCGCACTCCAATCGCTGCCGCATAGCGTCCGAGCACGCGCACAAACTCGGCGACATGTTCAGTCTTGTCCGCGTCCATCACCGCGCCTTCACGATGTTCAAGCGTCCAGCTCGTGCCGCCCGGTTCGAGCACCACAGCGTTCCCGCCTAACTCGTAAACTCCGATCTGCATTGACGCGCGCGTGCGCAAACTGGGATTGAAAAAGACCAGCGCAACTGATCGTCCAGCCAGAGGCTTAGACTGATCCTCGCCACTCTTGAAGCGCAAGGCAGACTGAATCAGTTGCTCAAGAGCACCTTTAGTCAGATGGGCTGTAGTTAAGAAATTCGTCATCGGAAAAAACTTAACCGCGGATTCACGCAGATGAACGCGGATCAAAACGCCTCTGAACGCTTCCTTCTCTTATCCTCGTCTATCCGCGTTCATCCGCGGCCAATACCTGTTCCAGAACATCGACAAACACATCGACCTCTTCACGCTGCAAACACAGCGGCGGCAACAAGCGCAGAACTTTTGGATCGCTCGAAGTACCGGTAATGATCTTATGTTCCAGCAAAGCTTCGTGAACCGGTTTTGCCTTATCCGCAAACTCGAGTCCGAGTAGGAATCCTCGGCCATGAACATTCACCACCTGCTCGACTTCTTGCAGACGTTCGCGCAGGTAAGCTTCCACCGTCCGAACATTCTCGAGCATGCGATCGTTTTCGATCGCCTCCAGGGTGGCCACGACCGCCGCCATCGCGATCATCCCACCGCCAAACGTTGTGCCCAGATCGTTCTCCTTGATATGCGAAGCAATCTTTTCGCTAACCAGGCACGCGCCAACCGGCACGCCGCTGCCGAGCGCCTTCGCCAGCGTGATGATGTCGGGAACGACTCGGTCACTCGCTGCGCTGCCGGCGAAAAACCAATCGCCGGTGCGGCCAACTCCGGTTTGCACTTCGTCATAAATCAAGACGATGCCGCGCTCATCGCACAATTCGCGGAGGGCGCGATAGAAGGAAGGCGCAGCGTCGCGCACGCCGGCCATCGATTGAATTGGCTCAAGCAGGATCGCGGCGACAGATTCGTCGGCAACCGTGCGCGCTGAATCAACGTCGCCAAACTCTGCCTGCAGGTGACCTGGCACGTTGGGCTTGCCAATCTCGCGATACTTGCCCAGGAAGGTGGCGCTGATCGCATCGGCAGTGCGTCCGTGAAAGCCACCGCTGAAGGTAACAATATTTTCGCGGCCGGTTGACATGCGCGCCATGCGCATCGCGTTTTCATTCGCTTCAGTGCCTGAGTTACAGAAGAAGGCTTTCGTTAATAAGTCGGGCGCGACGGAAACTAGTTTTTCTGCCGCGCGCGCGCGTGCCTCTGAATAAACCAGGTTCGAGTAGAAGAGCAGCTTTTCTGTCTGCTCACGAATGGCCTGCACCACATGTGGATGACAATGACCGGTGCCGGCTACCGCGTGGCCGCCATACAAATCAAGATAGCGATCACCGTTGCTCGCAAAAATCCAAACACCTTCGCCGCGCTCAGCCACGATGGGCATCTTCTTGTACGTGGCGAGTTGGTATTGCTCTTCCAGTGCGATTGTGTCTTCCAAATTAATAGCTGCCTCTGCTTTCATTACGTCCTGATCCTGAGAGCGCGGACGTCCCGTCCGCACTGAGCGTGCAGCGCGAAAAACAAGTGGTCGCGATCCAAAAAAGCCTTGCGCCTTCGCCGCAGTGCGGACGGGACGTCCGCGCTCCCAGCAAAGCACTTGAGTTATCCTGCTCTGGTTCCGTTCGGGACCGGTCTTTCAGGCACAGCCAACACCGCCTTTATTCCATCCGCATAGCCTATGTCGAACAACATTCCTTCCGAAATCTCGCTCATCATTTTCTTTGGCTCGAGGTTAACGACGAACAATGCCTGCTGGCCTTCGAGCTCACGGGGGTGCTCGCGTTCCTGCTTCATTCCCGCCAGGATGATGCGGCGGTGATCGCCGAAATCAACCGTCAATCTAAGTAACTTGTTCGAACCGGCGATCTCGTCCACCGCAACGATGGTACCGACGCGAATATCAATTCGATCTATCTCAGCGAATGAAATGACAGGCTTGAGTGGCGCCGGCTTGAAGTGCTGATCATCCATCATGGATTACTCCCGGTCAGCATCAAACCCGTCTTTTGATCCAGGCCAAACATCAAGTTCATGTTCTGCACCGCCTGACCCGCAGCGCCCTTAACCAGATTATCGATCGCGGTGAAAACCACCAGTTGCCGGCCGCGAGCGGCGAAACCAATGTCGCAGAAGTTCGTCGTCTTGACCCAGTTAATGTCGGGGCTGCCATCGACCAGACGCACAAAGAACGACTCGCGATAGAAATCAGCGAACATTGCGCGTAAGTCGGCGGCGCCGATCTCGCTTTTCATTTCCGTGTAGATCGACGCGAAGATTCCGCGCGCGACCGGCAGCGAATGCGTCATAAAAATGAGTTCACTACTCCATTCGCCGACATTCTTCAGTTCCTGTTCGATCTCTGGCACGTGCTGATGCGTAAAAGGCTTGTACGCGTAAAAGGAGTTGCTTCGCTGCGGATGATGGGTGTTCGCGGCGGCCTTCGCGCCGGAGCCCGACGAGCCCGTCTTGGCATCGACGATTACGCGGCCACTCAATAGATTGTTGGCGACCAATGGCGCCAGGCCGAGCAAAGTAGCCGTAGCGAAACAACCGGGATTCGCAATGCAGCGTGCGGTCCTGATCACTTCGCGATTTGTTTCGGTCAAGCCATAAACGAACTGGGCCTGGGCATCCATGGCCGCGTGCTCACGCCCGTAGTGCTGGGCGAACGAGACGCTATCGCTGAGACGAAAATCTCCTGAAAGATCGATTATTTTTACGTTTGGTGGGAGGCGGGGCGCCAACTCCATAGCCTGTCCGTGCGGCAAAGCAAAGAACGCGCAGTCCAGATCAGAGAGCCCTTCAAGATCATCCGGCGCTTTGGTGAATTGCAGATCAGTCAGGCCGAGGAGATTGCGGTGGACTTCACTGACTGCTTTGCCGGCGTGTTCATTCGCAGTAACGAATTTGATTTCCGCATTCGGGTGCAGCAGTAGAATACGGAGCAGTTCCGAGCCGCCATAACCGGAGCCGCCAAAGATTGCGATCTTAAATTTCATGGTACGAAGCCACTTTGATACGGAACCGCTTGCGGTAGCAGGCGAGTCTCTTACGGAACGTTACCCGCTCGCTACCGGAGCGGTTCTGTATCGAACGTCACGCTATGCGATCGACACTTTCACATCGAACTTATCTCGAACGAGCTGAAACAACTTCGACCCGTTCCTTCTGGCGTTTGCGGCGCGCACACAGAACTCATCCTGAATATAGTCCTCGCCCATTTGCGAATCAGTAACCGAGCCGGCGACCAGATCTACCTCAATGCCGCGCCGGCGGAACAACTCGATGCCTCCCCAGGCGCCGACGTAGTCCGACGCGCAGAAAATGAGGGCCGTCATAGCCGCGCGAAACTCTTCATCTTCAAAAATCGATTCGACTGAATAGCCGCCCAGAATGCCGTCGCCCAGTTCGATTACGATTAGATCCGGCGCGCTTTCATTCAGTCGCCCGATGATCGCTTTGGCTACCGGAGCCAAATCACCCACGCCTACGGTCGAAGGCAATCCGCAATCAAGAAAACTCGCCGTCGCAATCGCGCCATGATCGGCCATGTTGAGCGTGTCGCGCAGGCAGGCGATCCCGGACAATTTCGCCGCGGCCACGCGCAGTCTGGCGCGCGTTCCCTGCTGAATAATTTCTGTCGCTGCGTAAGTCTTGCCGCTATTCATACAAGCACCGGCAATCACCACCAGGGGCGCTGTTTGTCCCAGGCTCTCCAGCACCGGCAAGGCCACGTCAGCGATATTTTTCACTACTCCCTGACCATCGCAGGCGAGGCCAATGACCTCGACCTTAATGGCGTCGTTGAGACTCGAATGATGACCACTACAAAACCCTATGACGCCGCCGAGGTTCAGAAGATGAAGTTCATCACCCGCAGAGACCGTCTCAGGAACATCGCCAACAAAACCCTTCAACGCACGACGTCGGCCCAGCACGCCTGCGAGCACATCGCCCGGATTTACCTTCGCTAACCTGCCGGTCGGCAATTCCAGCATGTTGTAGGTAGCGTTATCGGTAAGCACACGCACGACGACCACATCCCCGGCGTGGGGTGCACCATTCGCATTCGTAACATTTAATGTTCGCGACAGACCGAGCGGCGATGTCGCCGATCCGATCTTGTCTACTTCGATCCTATTGTTTTCCATTTTCCTTCACATCTCCTTCGCGAAGGAGTTCGAGGTACGGAACCGCTTGCGGTAGCGAGCGGGTAATCGCTTGTCGTGACCCGCTTGCTACCGCAAGCGGTTCCGTACCATTCCTGGTCATCCCGCTGACTTTCACAGAACGATTAATGCCGCCCACCTCGCAGTCTCAAACGCAGCGCATTCAACTTAATGAAACCTTCCGCGTCGCGCTGGTTGTAAACAGTGTCAGCCTCAAACGTTGCGATGCGTTCGTCGTAAAGTGAATTCGGAGATCGCCGCCCGACGACCATCACGTTCCCTCGATACACTTTCAGCCGCGCCTCGCCGGTCACCGGTTGCTGCATTTCATCGATCATCTTGCGCATCAAATCGAATTCGGGCGCGAACCAGAAGCCGTAGTAAACGTTGTCGGCGAACTTTACCCCCAGCGAATCGCGCAGGCGCACTACCTCGCGATCAAGAGTGATTGACTCGACCGCGCGATGCGCCGCTTGCAGGATGGTGACGCCAGGCGTCTCGTACACTCCGCGTGACTTCATCCCGACGAAACGGTTCTCAACCAGATCGACACGCCCAATCCCGTGCTCGCCGCCAATCTCGTTGAGCTTTGACAACAGCGCCACCGGATCCAACTGCTCGCCGTCAATCGAAACTGGTGCGCCGTGCGCAAATCCGATCTCGAGGTATTGAGCTTCATTTCTGGCGTCCTCAGGCGAACGAGTCATCTGAAAAATATTCTCCGGCGCCTCAGCCCACGGGTTCTCGAGTATTCCGCCTTCGTACGAAACGTGCATCAGGTTACGATCGGTTGAATAAGGCTTATCGATCGTAGCGCTGACGGGAATGCCATGCGCCTCGGCATAAGCGATCAAGTCAGTGCGACCCTTGAATTCCCAATCACGCCACGGTGCGATCACCTTGATGTCCGGCTGCAGAGCGTAGTAAGTCAGTTCAAAACGCACTTGATCGTTGCCCTTCCCGGTAGCGCCATGAGCCACGGCGTCAGCATTTTCCTGACGGGCGATTTCGATTTGCCGTTTAGCGATCACCGGCCGCGCCAATGAGGTACCCAGCAAATAGACGCCTTCGTAAAGCGCGTTGGCCTTGACCGCAGTCCAAACATAGTCGCGCACAAACTCTTCGCGCAGATCTTCGATGTAGAGCTTTGACGCGCCCGTCGCCGTGGCCTTCTCTTCGAGGCCGTCCATCTCGGCGCCCTGACCCACGTCGGCACAGTAACAGACGACTTCGCACTGGTACTCTGCCTTCAACCAGCGCAGCATGACCGACGTGTCGAGACCGCCGGAGTAAGCCAAAACGATCTTGTTAATTTTCTTTTCCGTCATTGTTCCGTTTGTTGGATACGTCAACCCCAGGACACCAAGGGCACAAAGATTCTAATCAGATGTTCTTAGTGTTCTTCGTGCTTCGTGTCTTTGTGGTAAATGCCTTCATCCAAATAACTCCCAAATCTTTTTAGTCGCGCCGCGCTGGGCCTTTTGATCACGCACTGCAATAAAGATCGTATCTTCTCCGGCCAGCGTTCCCACGATTTCCGGGATAGCTGCATCATCGATGTCCACCGCGACAGCCGATGCGCGGCCCGGGAGGCACTTCGCAATCACCAGCACATCACCCGCAACTTCGAGACTCAACAACCCGCGCGCCGAGTCACCGTTCGCATGCGGCAGAGCGTACGCACCGCGATGCTTCACTACTCCCATTTCCTCGAGATCGCGCGACAGGCTGGACTGGGTCGCCGGCACGCCCGCGCGTTCCAGATGAGCCCGCAACGCTTCCTGAGTTCCGATGCGCTTAGCGCGAATCAGATTAAGAAGCTTTTTCTGTCGCTCTCGTTTCAACATAATGTGGCATAGACTTCAGTCTGTGATTTAGTCTGCATATGACAAAACCTTCAGCCGAGAAGATCACAGACTGACGTCTCTGTTACTTTCAGACGCAGGTAAATGCAGATTAGTTGCATTTTCTTCGCATACCTGCATAAAATAGCCTTGTTATGCAGATTCGTCAAGTAACGGATTCTGTACTCTCTTTACTTCTGGCGACCGGGATAAGGTTGCGGCACAATATCCGGGGGGCTCGAGCTAACAAGATAATGAGCGATAAGCTGAAGGGAAATTTGTGGGGCGGGAGATTCAAGGGTGCAGCCGACCCGGGTTTTGCCGAGTTCAATCAATCATTCGACTTTGACCGGCGGCTGTTCGAAGTTGACGTGCGCGCCAGTATCGCGCACTGCGAAGGACTGGCGGCCTGCGGCGTGTTGAGCGCAAGCGACTCAGCGCAAATCACATCTGCCCTTGCGACTATTCTCGAACGCGGACGAACTGATGCCGGGTACTTCGGCGAAACGCCCGCGGAAGATGTACATTCCTTTGTCGAGGCGCGTCTGGTCGAGTTGATTGGCGACGCCGGCCGCAAGTTGCACACTGGACGCAGCCGCAACGATCAAGTCGCGACTGATTTGCGTCTCTGGCTGCGCGAGCAAATCGATAGCGTTACAACTAAGCTGCGCGACACCCAACAGGCCCTGCTAAACTTCGCGGAAGCGAATCGCGCGGCCGTGTTCCCGGGCTATACGCACTTGCAACGCGCCCAACCGATATTGTTTGCGCACTGGTGTCTGGCCTATTTCGAAATGCTGGCTCGCGATCGCGCGCGGCTGATTGAAGTTCGGACGCGGGTGAATGTGTTGCCGCTGGGCTCAGCAGCGCTGGCCGGGACTTCGTACCCAATCGATCGCGATGCCGTCGCCCGGGCGCTCGGCTTCGACGCGGTTTCACGCAACAGCCTCGATGCCGTCAGTGATCGTGATTTCTGTGTCGAATTCGCCTCAGCATCATCGATAATCATGATGCATCTCTCTCGTCTCGCCGAAGACATCATCCTTTATGCAACTGCTGAGTTTGGATTCTTTGAAATGAGCGACGCGATTGCGACCGGCTCCAGCCTAATGCCGCAGAAGAAAAACCCGGATTCAATGGAGCTGGTGCGCGGGAAAGCCGGGCGCGTATTCGGACATCTCACCGCACTGTTGGCGATGATGAAAGGGCTGCCACTCGCCTACAACAAAGACATGCAGGAGGACAAGGAAGCTCTCTTTGATACCCGAGCTGGCTGACTATCTAGCGCGCAAACACGTGCCGTTTCGTGAGGCGCACGAAACTGTCGGGCGCATTGTGATGCATGCGATCGAACAAAAGGTTGAACTGAATGATCTTTCACTCGAGAGTCTCAGATCCTTCTCGTCCTTGATCGAGCAGGACGTATTCGAATCCTTATCCCTGGAGCGAACTCTGACGACAAAGTCCCAGTTGGGGGGAACGTCGCCAGAGCGCGTTGATGAAGCACTCATTTTAGCCAGAACACGATTGTAATAGCGCAGCCAAATCGAAGTGCCGTAGGCACGGAATATTTATAGAGACTGAAGAACCCTTTTGATAGCTTGCGCGCGCAGCGCAATTCGAATTTTGCTCTTCGGTGCTATAAATATTTCGCCGCTAACGCGGCCGGGTACCCCGCCCTGCGTCGGCTAATTCCAGAATGGGAATTCTAATCACCTCGCAGTCATTGGATCGCAAGGACGCTGTGCGGCGCATCAATTTGCTCGCCGGCAAAGACTTGAGACCAATGGCCGACGAGTACCGGATTCCAGTGTGGAAGGATGGCCGCGAAAACAAGGGCTGGGCCGGACTGGTCATTGAGCGTTATCTCGGTTTGGCGCAAAACTCGCGACAGGCGCCGGACTTTGGTAACTGGGAGTTGAAGGTTGTGCCGCTGCGACGTGATGCTGAAGGAAATTTGCGAGTGAAGGAATCGATGGCGATTACGATGTTGGAACCGGCGGAAGTGCTGTCGAGCCGGTTCGAAGACAGTCATCTTTACGATAAACTGCGCAGCATGGTGGTTGTCAGCCGCATTTATGAGAACCCGCAGGAGTCGCATTCAATGTTGCACGCCGCGGCCGAATTCGATCTCGACAATCCAGGAATCCGCCAACGGGTGGCTGTCGATTATGAAACAATCCGAGGGCAGATTCGCTCTGGCGGGATTGACTCAGTCACCGGAGATTTGGGACAACTGGTCCAAGCGCGCACAAAGGGACGCGGCCACGGCAGCAAGTCCCGGGCCTTCTACGCGCGTGCGATATTCGTGGCTCATATTCTAAACCTGCAAAAGCTCGCGTCGATGCCGCGCGTTTTTCCGGCCGGACGCGAGGAGGGATTAATCTAGACAGCGAGCATGGAAGACACAATTGAGATCGACGAACAGAAGGTGAGCGCCGGCGAGCGCCGGACGGACGTGTGTCCGGTATGTGACCGCGCGGTTCAGGGAGACCTGATCGCGATCGCCTCCTTACCCGAAGGATTGCAATCAATCATCAAGCCGAACGCGGCGTCGGCGGACGCGGCAGAAGTCTGTGGTCGTTGCGTCGAGCTTTTTGATCGCGCGCAGCGCCAGATCGAATCGCACGCGACAATCTTCGAGCAGAATGATTTTGTTCTGCCGACTCCCTTGCGCATGGACGCGGACGAGCGGTTTACCGGCCGTGGGATAACCATCGCATTTCTTGATTCAGGATTTTATGCGCACCCCGATCTAACCACGCCGGAGAATCGCATTCTCGCCTATCACAGCATTTTCGCAGAGGAAGGCGACCAAACTTCACTGGAAACAAATGACCTGGCCAGTTGGCATGGGATGATGACTTCGGTAGTCGCGACCGGAAATGGCGGGCTGGATGGCTTCTACCGCGGCATCGCCTCGGAAGCTAACCTCGTCCTCGTCAAGATTGGCCGCACTGGCCGCATCAGTGAAGATCAAATTCAAAAGGGACTCGAATGGGTTCTGACCCACATGGAGGAACATCAGATTCGCGTGATTAATATCTCGGCCGGCGGCGACTTTGAAGAGAGTTATCTCACCAATCCCTTGTCGCAGGCGGTTGAGCGTTGCGCGCGCGCCGGGGTGACCGTAGTTTGCGCCGTCGGCAACGCTGGTCACGTGCCTGGACATTCTGTGCTGCCGCCCGCCAGCGCTCCGTCGTCCATTGCTGTAGGCGGCCTCGATGATCGCAACTCGCTGGATCGAGCTCGACGTGGCATGTATCGCTCGTCTTACGGGCCCACGAGTGACGGGCTGCAAAAGCCCGAAGTGATCGCGCCCGGCATCTGGGTGGCGGCGCCGATCTTGCCTCACACGCCGACTGCTGAAGAGGCCGAGCTTTACTCCAAGCTTGACGCAGCGGCTAATGACGACCTGCGCGTCATCCTTGAAAGCAATTCCGGAGTAGATAAGGATCTGGACGAGGCGAGTTCACTGCCGCTGCCGCTGCTTCGCCAATTGATTACAATCAAGCTGCGTGAAGGCAATGTAATTAACCCCGACTATAAATATGTCGACGGTACCTCTTTCGCGGCTCCAATTGTCTCTTCGATCATCGCCTGCATGTTGGAAGCGAATCCCCGATTGAGTCCGCAGCAAATCAAACGAATTCTGATCGACACGGCCGAACGCGTGCCGGAAGTCGAGGTCGATCGCCAGGGATGGGGAGTCGTTTCGGCGCGTCGAGCGGTTGAGTTGGCGCTTGAATTGAAGTAGCGGCGCGTTTTAGGCATATAGAACCTGTAGCGCCTATTTGACCTATCCCTCATCAACCTCCTCTCAACAGCTAGACATTGGCTTTGTGGCTGTGACAGAATCCCTCACGCCCAATCACCGAAAAGCGAAACAGGAGCAACGCAGAGTTTCTATGTCTGAAAGCGAGTCCGCAATCACCGATTCTCAGGAAGCGCCCGCGGCGGCTGAGAAGGAAGATATAACCTACCAGGCCGTGGAAAAAGACGGCGTCGTCACCGCAATTTGGGAAATGAAGGGGCGCAAACACCTGCGCACCATCGACCCGAGATCCCGTCAGGGCCGCGAGATCCTCAATCTTTATACAACCGAGGACGTGGAACATCCGGCGACGAGCGAAGCTACGACGTCGTAATTCATCTTCTTCAAATCAACAATCGCGTCGTCTAGACGCTGCACTTGTGCGGCGAGTCTGCCAAACGTTGCATTACTGCTTGTCGATTCGTGTGAATTCGTGGGTCCAGTATTTGGTCGAGCAAAAACGATCCACTATGTCACCCGAAATTGCGAAACAGACCATCAGTCACGCTGATTTTCGATAAGCCCCGGCCGACGAAACTTTATGATTCAGGTCAAAAGATTGCGCGGAGTGCCCGCAATGAAAGCTTCGATGTTATCGATGACCTGATCGGCGAGGGCCTGCACCGCTTCATTGCTGGCCCAGGCCACGTGGGGCGTGACGATGAAATTCGGCAGATTGAGATCAAGCAAAGGACTGGCCTGACGCGGAGGTTCTTCACGCAGTGCGTCATAGCCAGCACCGCCGATTAAACCCCTCTGCAACGCTTCAATCAGGGCGGCGTCATCAACCAAGGCTCCACGAGCCGTGTTAATAAGCAGCGCCCCAGGCTTCATCATTTCAAACTCTGCCCGACGAAACAGGTCCCGAGTGGCATCGGTCAAAGGGCAGTGCAGGCTGATCACATCGCTGTGCCGCAGGGTATCTTCAAAGGACGTCCGTTCCGGGCGAATAGTTTCAGCATTCCTGTGTTCCGAGATCAGCACACGCATGCCCAGTGAAGCACCAAGCCTGGCCATGGCTTTGCCGATGGAACCATAACCGATAATCCCGAGCGTACTGCCGTTGATGTCGCGTAACTCGTGATTCAGCAGGCAGAACTGTTTTGATTGTTGCCACAGACCATTCTGGACGTCGGCGCGATAGGCGAGCAAATTTCGTCGCAGCGCCAGGATCATCATGAGGACATGCTCAGGGACCGAATTGATTGCATAGCCACGCGTATTGGAAACGGCGATACCATGAGTGCGGCAGTATTCGAGATTGATATTGTCTGATCCGGTCGCGGCGATGGCGATCAACTTCAGCTCCGGCAGTTGGGAAAGCTCGGGCTCGCGCAAAGCGAGCTTATTGCTGACAGCAATCGTGCTCCCGCGCAACCTCGCCACGACCTGGTGCTGAAAACTTTCGCCGAACTCAATCCATTCGTGATCAAAGGCGGGCCGGCGAAAGTCTGCCGCGATGGTGTTGCGCTCAAGAAAGACTATACGTTCCATACTGACCTCGTGGCAGAAGCCCGACCGTCAGGGAGGGCATGTTACACCGAGCTAGCCCTGCCTGACGGTCGCGCTTCTGACAGCATTTTACAGACTCGTGATTTGGATCAAAAGTGCTAGACTTCAACTTGCAATGAGCATTCATATTCGCAGAGCCAAACCCGATGAAGCTGATGTGCTAACCGAGATCGCACATGCCGCCAAGCGCCACTGGGGCTATCCTGAGAACTGGATCCGCGAGTGGAAGTCCGAGCTGACCATTACATCCGAGTTTATTACCGAGAACGAAGTGTATGTCGCCACCAACGGGCGGGATATCGTCGGTTGCTGCGCGATCGCTTTCAACGCGTCGCTGGCTGAGCTGGAACACATGTGGATCAGACCTGAGCATATTGGCTCCGGCGTCGGGCGGGCGCTGTTTCTGCACGTCAAGGAACGCGCAGCGCAGCTGAAGATATCCGCACTCGAGCTTTCGGCGGATCCAAATGCTGAAGGGTTCTATGAAAGAATGGGCGCGATGCGCATTGGCGAGGTTCGATCAGAGATTGAAGGGAAGCCCCGAATCTTACCAAGAATGGCCATCGTTATTGGTTAGGAGTACAAGAAAGAACTTCCCCGGCCGCAACGATATCGCTGGCCAAGCGGGGCAGTAGCTCGACGGTAGGGTTGGGCTCCCGATGAAATTCGCATGTGGGATACGAAACGTCAGATCATCTGGCTGGTCGCCGGCGTCACGTTCGGAACGTTCATCGTTTACATGGACGCTCATGACGAGGCCGGCCAATTCGATCGCAGTGTGTTTGCTTTCTGGGAGATTATTCTGTTGGCGATAATCCTGACGCTCTTCTTTTTGTACTCGCGAAAGAAAACCTAGGCGGATTATCGACGTTAGCCGAACCGTACCCATGGATGAGAGGCGTCGTTTCTCATGCCCCTGATCGTGATATTAAGGTGCGTCGTGCCATTAGGCGTGATTCGGGTGGTCCTCCTTGAGGGGTAGAATCCATCGCGCTCCACTCTGACTGTGTATTTACCGCTTGGCAGATCAACCTCATAGCTACCGTCATCGCCGGACTTGAGCTCACGCTTGAAAGTCCTGCTCGCCACAATGATCTTAGCCGCCGGAACCCTCGCCACGCCGGGATCCAAAATGAAACCAACTAGTCTTCCCCTCGATGAAAGAGTCAACTTTCCGGTCGTCTCGGCCTTAGATGCGGCACCGCCAAAGAGAACCAGCACCAAGAGAGTTACTAAACAAAACGATTTCATAACGGGCACTTGCTATCTTCATTCCGGTGGTTGCATGGTCTTGGCGCGCGCGTTAACTCCCGGCTCTCCCAAAACCATCAGTCGTCGTTCTTCGCTGTACTGAACGCTCTGGGGCAGATAGGAAAGCACGTAGCGGTTCTTTCGCAGTTCATCGCAGATCGCTTTCGCCGCCGCGGTGGGATCTTCAATCGGAAAAATCCGGCCCCCCGTGCCTTCCGCGAGATCGTCAATCACCTGTCGAGGCTTGGGCACATCACGCCGAATGGCGCCGCGCGTACGATCCTGTGCCTGCACGCAATACACCGTAATGTCGAGTGCCTGCAGCGCGCTCAGCATTGTTGTCATAGCCGACTATCAGCAATTTGTCGCCGTCGAACATCTCATACGCAAACTCGAGCGTGGCTTTTTCAAGCTTGTCGACATCGGCGCGAATTGTCAGAGAGTTATCGACCAGGAGCACGATGCGCGCGGGCGACATATCCGGGGCAAAGTTCCGGATGCTTTGCTCGACGCCGTTATCGAACAGCGAAATGTCTTTGGATGTAATCGGCGTGGAAGCGCCGTTGGCGCGGGTCGCTACTACGTTCAGGACGGTCGAGGCTTCTGACGTAGGATGCGCCCGGCGGCCGGCCTGGGCCAGGAGCGAGCCGAAGAGACAGACCGTAGTAAGCAGAAAGACAAAGCCTCTCCACCAGCACCGCCCGGTGCGCTTCACTGGAGACTTCGCGTTGAGTATCGGTCGCATTGTTGACCGTCAATCAGAGCTTTTAGCTCTTGTCTGAACTGGTTTTCGTGGGCGTCGTCTTTTTCGGCTTTGCCTTGTCGCTGCTCGTAGGCTCGGGCGTCGAAAGTTCTTTCTCGACTTTCTCAGCTACGCCTCCCTTGCGAGCATAATCGGTCACGTACCAACCCTCACCTTTGAACTGCACGGAAGTCCTGGAGAACTGTTTCTCCATCCGCCCGCCGCACTTGCGGCATCGGGTGGGTGGCTTGTCAGACAGTTTTTGATAAACTTCAATCTGGTCGTTGCATTTCTGGCAACGGAATTCGTAAATGGGCATCGTTAATTCAGCTTCGTTCCACGGTTTACTTGAGTCACTTCCGAGTAGGTTGGAATTATACGAGACCGCTCTTAACCATTACAACCGGATGCAGTTTTTGCAGTCTCCTATCTTGAGAATTGCCTTGCCGGTCTAGTGAGATCGGTGCCGTCAGAGGTAGCGACGGGTCTCGACCCGCGATCTCGGACGTTTGGAGAGTTGAGACCCGGTCGTTACCGCTTCCGGTACTGATTCTCATTCCCCGAGCCGGCCGCAAGAGTTCGAAGCCAATTACTACACTGCCAGGTCTTCAGATGCAGCCAATCCCAAGACCGACGCCTTCTCAGATCGACCCACGCGGTTCTTTTTTGCAAGTTGCCTCACTGTTGGTTATGATCCCGGCCAGGTCCGAGAAGAGAGATGCCAGGTTAGTCCGCGGCGATCCCTTCTGCTATTCTATTCGTCGTTAACTTCGCACTAAATGCAATCCGCAGCCGAAACAGAACAGACCCTTTCCATCGAACGTAAGCTTAAGCTGCACGAGGCGCGCGAATCCATCATCGGGCGTCTGGCGGCCAACCTGCCCACCTCAATTAATCTTGATTCGTTTTTGAAAGTTGTGGTGGCCGAGCTGGGCCAGATGATGGAAGTAGATCGCTGTGACATCATCAAGCTGAGCCCGGAAGGCGAGCTTCGGATCAGCCATGAATGGCGTGCTTCTGAAACCGTGCCTTCCAGTCTGGACGCGCGCATTCCGGTTGATGCGGCGACGCTGGCACAACACCTCGACGTTAGAAAACCAATCAGACTGGATGACACCTCCGCGCCGGAACTCGATCACAAGGTGCGTTTTTTTGCCAAGAGTTTGGGAACGCGTTCCTTGTTGGTAGTCCCGGTGGTTCTCGATAATGAAGTGCTCGGTCTCATCGGTCTCCACCACACGCGCACGATACGTCACTGGGCCGATGAAGAGGTCGCATTTCTGGTGTCAATCGCAATGCAACTGGCGATTGGTTACCAGTACACGCGCATTTACACCGACAAGAAGCGCGAAGCCGAAACCACCAAGGCCTTGCTCGAAATCGCCAACGCACTCAACGCGCGTTCGGATTTTGGCGAAGTGACTTCGGCCGTTTTGGAGCGCGCGCTCTCGCTCGTCGGCGCTGACTATTGCGCGCTGGGGGTGCTGGACGCGGGCGAAAAACGACTTAGCCTGGCCGCTTTCAAGGCTGCTCCCCACGCTACCACCGACAACGTCCGAGGACTGATCGAAGCGCACGGCCAGTCGCTCGATATCACCGGAATTCCGGCGATGGTCGAGGTGCTGTCACAGGGTAGAACGCTGAAACTTCTGGAGAGCGATCTGCCGCTGCCAATGCGGATCATGTTCAATGCGACGCTCGGTGGACGCGCCGCGCTGGTGGCACCGGTGCGGATTGGCGGTCACACGTTTGGCCTGCTGGGTCTGGTCTGGAGCGAACCGCGTGAACAATTCAAAGATCATGAAGTAGCCCTGGTCGAAGGCATCGCCGATCAAATCGGGACGGCCCTTGAGCGCGATCATCTTTCGGCCGAAGTAATGCGTCTGAAAAGCGCTCTGCACGAGCGCTATGGCGAAGATCGAATCATCGGACAGGCGCCGGCGATTCGCCGCGCGATGGAGTTGGCGCTAAGCGTCGCTGATACTCAGACATCGGTAATGATTCAGGGCGAATCGGGCACCGGCAAGGAACTGCTCGCGAACCTGATCCACTTTAACTCAGGCCGGGAAGACCAGCCTTATATCAAGCTGAATTGCGGCGCGATCCCTGAAACATTGCTTGAATCTGAACTCTTCGGCCACGAAAAGGGCGCGTTTACAGACGCTCGTTCACGGCGACAGGGCCGCTTTGAAGACGCCAATAACGGTACCCTCTTTCTCGACGAAGTGGGCGAAATGACTTTGGCTGCGCAAGTGCGTCTGTTGCGCGTGCTACAAGATGGTGAGTTTACTCGCGTCGGAGGAAATGAAGTCTTGAAGGCCGACGTGCGGATCATCGCCGCCTCCAATGTCGATTTGGATCGCGCAGTGGAAGAAGGCCGGTTTCGGCGAGATCTTTTCTACCGGCTTTCAGTTTTCCCAATTACGCTGCCCGCGCTGCGCGAACGCCGCGAAGACATTCACCCGCTGGTGATTCACTTTCTCGAGCACTACAAACAACGGACTTCACGATTTGTCTCCGGCATATCCAAGGCTGCCCTGCGCGCGCTGATCAATTATGACTGGCCGGGGAACGTCCGCGAACTCGAGAACGCAGTAGAGCGCGCCGTAATCATCGCCGCAGGACGACAGATCGAGCTCGACGATTTACCATCCGCGATCGGCAACATCGCTTCAGAACGGCAGGCGATGGTTCGCGTGGAGCGCGCCCAAGCCGCCAGTGAAAGCCGCATCACCAAAATGGAGATAGACGTCCCATCCTCGATGGACGAGATCGAACGTCATGTGATCGAGGCCACGCTCGATTACACCTCGGGTGACAAAACCCGAGCGGCCCGGCTCCTCAATATTGGTCGCAAGACCATTTACCGGAAGCTGGAGCATTACAACAGCCAGCAGAAGCCTTCCGAGTCATCCGACGACTGATCGCATGCCTCTCGCTGGACTCGACTGCAAAACTTTGTGAGCACACCGTCAGAAACCGCATACTCGGCACCGGCGATCTATTCCCTGCCTTCCGCCAACGGATCCGATTTGCCGGCGGCCCCAACCGGAAGCCCTGAAAGTCCGCCGTGGGGGGTGCTGTCGGCACTCATTACCTGGTTCCTGAGTATCGCGGCGGTGGCGCTGGTCCCGGTTCTTTTCGTCCAGCCCTACGTCGCTTATCGTTTTAAGAACGGACCACCCCCGACTCAGGAAGTCCTGCTGGCCGATAAGACATTCGTGTTTCTGTTCGTACTGGGTTGGGTGCCGGCGCACTTGCTTACGCTGGCTTTGATTTGGGCGGTCGCGACGAGACTGGGCAAATACTCTCTCAGAGAGGTTCTGGGTTTTAGCTGGAGTCCGGACTTCAAACTGGGGAAAAGCGTGGGGGTCGCCATTTCGTTATTCGTTATGGCGTGGTTAATCGCGGCATTCTCCGGCGCGAAAAAAACCGATCTCGATCAAATCCTGGACAGCTCTCGCGCCGCCGCGCTGACCCTCGCTTTCATCGCCGTCGCTACTGCGCCGTTGATTGAAGAGATGATCTATCGCGGTCTGCTCTACTCGGCCTTGCAGAGAGTTATTGGCCGGTGGTTTGCGATTATTGTAGTGGCTGCGATGTTCGCGGGATTGCATGTCTATCAATACCGGCAAAACATCGGTGCGATTCTTTCGATCTCGTTGCTGAGTTTGGTTTTGACCTACATCCGGGCGCGCACGGGACGGCTGCTGCCATGCTTTGTCATCCACCTCGT
>WNFR01006046.1_pt1 | contig 22919 bp, 19 predicted proteins | sample 5400221 | NCBI WGS metagenome assembly WNFR01 (sample SAMN13153357, study PRJNA577476) | soil metagenome | isolation source: 40 cm soil under Madrone tree | place: USA:California | collected 2016-06-14 | reverse complement strand
GGATCCAGCTGCTATCTGGAGCCATACTATTGGCTTGCCTGTACCACAGGTTTCGGTTGACACTCCCTGTCGGAAATGATTACCGAGGCGGCGACTTACAAGGGTTGATCGCCAGCGGCGGACTATTTTTAGTCTTACAGGTCGCCGCGGTCATCGGCTGGAACATGGACGCGTCGCTTCTTTCTTCGCTGATTGGTCCAGCATCGGTGTCGGTCTATTCCTTAGCTCAGCGAATGTTCATGCTCGTTACGGTTCCCTTGTCCATGCTGAATGGCCCTTTGTGGGCGAGTTATGCAGACGCGCACGCGCGCGGAGAAATTGGTTTTCTTCGACGTGCGCTACGCCGTTCGCTCTCCAGCACATTCTGCCTCGCCGTCATTGGGGTCGTTCTAATTCTGATATTCATCGGTCCACTATCCGGCTTATTAGCGAAGAACACCCTACAAATACCGATGAACTTCGCGTTATTGTTCGGAGCGTGGACCGTGGTGAATGCGACGGGCGACGCGTTCGCGATGTACATGAACGGCGTGCATATCTTGTTGCCGCAGATTGTTGCGTGCATTATTTTTGTCGTTGTCACGCTGTCACTAAAAGTAACTCTGGTATCAGCCTATGGATTGGAAGGGCTGATTGCGATTTCTCTGGTCAGTTATCTCTCAACATTTGGTGCGCTATATTTGACAGTCTTTCGCGGCGCTCTCCTCAAGCCACTTCGCGCACGATGAAATATATAGGCGTTCGAACGGTGGAAAATGCAGCCTCATAAACCAATGAAACGTATATTTTATGATTATCAGATATTTTTGCAGCAGCAATACGGCGGGATATCACGTTATTTCTATGAATTGGCGCAAAGAATAAACGGATTGGACGGCTTTACTGCCCAAATCTTTGCGCCGCTTCACGCAAACGCCTATCTGGCGGCAGGTAAGGGCACCGCTATTGGGTTTCACGTTAGAAAAACGCCGAAAGTATGGAGATTCTACGAAGCGCTTGATATTGCGCTTTCTCAAGTCTGCTTCGCCGTTGGGAAACCGACGATTGTTCACGAGACCTACTACCGCAGCCGGGGACTTGCCCCAAAAACCTGTCCGATCGTGGTGACGGTGTACGATATGATTCACGAAAAGTTTCGTGATTTGTTTAAGGAAAGTGACAAGACTACGATACTGAAGAGGAAAGCGGTCGACCGGGCGGACCGGATCATCTGCATATCGGAGCACACCCGGCGCGACTTGATCGATCTATTCGACGTACCCGAGGAGAAAACCGTGGCTGTTCCATTGGGTTTTGGCCTTGAGCGATCAGTTGATCGTAGCTCAGGGCCCGCCAATCGAGACGGCGTGCCGTATCTTCTTTACGTGGGCAGTCGCGATTTCCACAAGAACTTTGAAGGGTTTTTGCGGGCTTTCGCTGCATCGCCTGTCCTTCGGGATAATTTCTCGATCGAGGCCTTCGGAGGGCCGCCGCTATCTGCTTCAGAGTACGAATTGATGGGACGACTCAACATTTCGAGGTCGAAGGTCGTCTGGCGCCACGGCAGCGACGGTCTGCTTTCGCAGCTATATCGCGGCGCGGCAGCATTCATTTATCCCTCTCTCTATGAGGGCTTCGGTATTCCCCCGTTGGAGGCAATGAGTTTGGATTGCCCCGTGGTTTGTAGTAACACCAGTTCAATCCCGGAAGTGGTTGGAGACGCCGCCGTGATGTTCGATCCCCTTGATACAGAATCGATGAAATCAGCAATCGAATCTGTGGTGATGTCCGAATCGACGCAAGCTTCGTTAATTGCGCGCGGACGGCTCCGTATTGAAAGATTTTCATGGGATCGCTGCGCGACTGCGACCTCGGCTGTTTATTCCGAATTACTGAATTGAGATGAAGGCACTCATATGCGGTATCGGAGGCCAAGATGGAGCATATTTGGCTGCATTGTTGCTCGATAAGGGGTATGAAGTCATCGGCACGTCGCGCGATGCCCAAGCTACCTCTTTCATCAATGCCAAACGACTGGGCATATTTCCGCGTATTCGCGGCGTATCCATGGCGGTCAACGACTTCCGCAGCGTCCTCACAACGTTGAAACAAGTCCAGCCCGATGAAATATATTACCTGGCCGGGCAGAGCTCAGTAGGCTTGTCGTTCAGCCAGCCGGTCGAAACAATAGACAGTATTGTTATGGGTACGCTCAACATGCTGGAAGCGATCCGCTTTCTGGGCCGTCCCGCGCGATATTACAATGCCGGTTCCGGCGAGTGTTTCGGCGATACCGGAGATATCCCCGCTACTGAGGACACTCCGTTTCGACCCAAGAGCCCGTATGCGGTCGCTAAAGCAACAGCACATAACTTGGTTTCTACGTATCGTGAAGCTTATAAATTGCATGCTTGCTCCGGAATTCTCTACAATCACGAATCGCCGTTGCGTCCCGAGCGCTTCGTGACACAAAAAATCGTTCAGCACGCCGCGCGTGCTGCAGCCGGTAACACGGAATATCTGTTGCTTGGAAACATCGGAATCATCCGAGACTGGGGCTGGGCACCAGAGTATGTCGATGCGATGTGGCGGATGCTTCAGCAACCTCATCCTTCGGATTATGTGATTGCTACGGGGAAGAGCTACAGCTTGACGGAATTCGTGTCAGCGGCCTTCGAAGAGTTCGGATTGGACTGGCGAGAATACGTGCGCACAGATGCGGAGTTACTTAGGCCAGCAGACCATTCCGTCGCTCGGGCGGATCCTGTTCGAGCGGAACACGAACTTGGCTGGAAGGCGAAGGTGTTTATGCCTGAAGTAGTAAGAAATATGGCGCGCTCCGTTCCCAATGCTGCCCGCCATTTGATCAATAAATGAACACCTTTTACCCATTAGATTTCACGAAGACCCATAGTTATTACCGTTTTCATATGGAGCTTGGGGTGTGGCTGCGTATTTGGGAACTCGAAAACTCATTGGACCGAAACGGCGTAATTGCTGAAAATAATAAGATTCGCGAAAGGCTTGAGGAAGTCGACCGGGAATTGCGTGTACAAAGAGGTATGAAATCGAGCGCAGCCGGCATTACAGTAGACCCTACTGCGCCGCTTTCTAACCGTTCTTAGCCCAGTGAGGTAATGCGAGGTGGCCGGGGAATATAAAGAGCGGGACTATTCTACTACCAAGCGCCTGATGCGCACTCCCCCGGTTATTCGCAACGAGATAGCTTCAAAAATTCAAACGAAACTCTATTGTTTGCACAGTTCGAAGCGTGAGGGTCAGGGTGGGCTTCGGTTGCATGGGAAGTTCAAAACCGGCGGATATTTTGAAGAGTCCTTGGCCGATTCGCATGTTCAACCGCTCGTTTCGATTATAACTGTGGTCTACAACGGCGTAGCCCACGTGGAAAAAGCCATCCTCAGTGTATTGGACCAAACATACGAGAACGTAGAATATATCGTTATCGATGGAGGCTCCACGGATGGCACGCTTCAAGTCTTGCGGAAATACGAGCACGCGATCGATTACTGGGTTAGCGAACCGGACGGTGGAATTAGTGATGCTTTCAACAAAGGCTTGACCGTTTCGACCGGCAAATTCGTCGGATTCATAAACGCGGATGACTGGTACGAGAGGAGTGCCATTGAACTCGCAGTATCGCAGTTGACTGAGCATGATGTGGATATTGTCCACGGACAATTGCAGTATTGGGCTGGGCTTGAGGCAACCGAACTCTTTTCGGGTAACCACGACCTCCTCGAACGAGACATGACGATAAATCACCCGACTGTGATATCACGGCTCGCTATATATCGAAGTGTGGGCGGATTCAGCTCTGATTTCCGTTATGCAATGGATTACGAATGGATTCGCCGTGCAAAGTCTTTCGGCGCCAAGTTTTATTATATGGCCACGCCTGTGGCGAATATGAGTCGCGGCGGCATATCAGATATTCGGTGGAAAAGAGCGATCCGTGAAGTTGCCTGGATCAGGGTGATGTATTCTTCAAACAACATTACACCGTGGATCAGTTACGGTTTTCGGCTGATTAGAGGCGTTGCGCGCAAGGTTTTGGATAAAGTGGGCTTAAATAGCGTCGTGCGCTTTTACCACGCGAGGATTTCCCTCATTTCAAAGAATATCAAGTGAACGATCGAGGATCTGCGCTTGATGCATCGAGCACAGGTTCCCGTGAGAACGGAAATTGAACAGAGCGCTTGGAGTTTTTCTGTTGATGGATCACTATTTCACTAGAGGGCGAAGGTTCGCGGCTTTGCAACAAGGAGCGGCTCCAGCGATACTGGTGCGTAATGTTACTTAACCCGGCGTTCATGTATGCAGCTACATGGACGTCTGTATTGCTTCTATATTCACTCGGCCTCAGCGACTTACTCGAACCGCTGAAGGCGTCCACCACTGTGCTGGTTGTCGGGACGTCTCTTTCATTCATACTTGGGTGGGCACTTGAATCGTTGCCGTATTATGGGCGGCTAGCTACTTCAAAAATAGATCTGAAACTGTTGGGTGACATGATCAATTCGGCTCGTGTCGAGCGTCGCCTGAAGATTATCTGGATTATTTTTGGCTTGGGGATATCTTTCGAGGTGGCGTATTTTCACGCCATACCGTTGTTAAGCTTGATCGGTATCGGCCCGGCGATCACCTATGCAGAGTTCGGATTTCACGGATTTCACGGGTTCGTGAACTCGATGTTTTTTGCAGGCTGCATCGTAACATTTGCTAGGACTCTGCTTGGTTCGTCCAAACGAAAACGCTTATTAGTATTGGTGACTGTGGGCTATCCGGTGCTCGTCATGAGCAGACAAGTGCTGATCTCCGTGCTTCTTCAATACTTGTTTGTCTATTTCAGCTTTAGACGGCCTTCTCCTGTGCTCTTCGTTCGCGCCGGGGTCACATTCATAGCGACATTTATGGCTTTCGGATACTTAGGCGATCTCCGGACTGGTCGAGACAATATTATTTCTGTCGGAGTACCTTCGTTCGAATATCCAGATTGGCTGCCGAGTGCGTTCATATGGGCCTATATTTACCTTTGTACGCCGCTCAACAACGTCAACTACAATATCGATATTGCACCGCACTATTTTCCTGTAGAGACAGCGGGGTCGCTTATTCCGTCGTCCATACGTGATGACTTTCTGAGTGAATTGGGTGGAGCGCGGCAATGGGACCTCGTGAGCGATGCCTTAAACGTCAGCTCGCTATTGCAGTCGCTTCTGACTGATTTTGGCGTGAGCGGTGCGATTATCGTTACGCTATTGTGCGGCGTTGGGTTTTCGCGGCTGCTGCGACGATCCACCTCAAGCGCGGGCGCCTTCTTCGCGGTGATCGTTCTCCTACATGGAGTCTCGCTCTCGTTCTTTGCCAATCTCCTGTTCCAGCTAGTCTTTATATCCGAGATCTTCGCGATCACTTGGGTCGTGGCGCGAGGTCGACGATAGTGACCGAGACCTATTCGGTAGTGATTCCCGCATACAACGCGGAAAAGACAATCGAGGCGTGTCTATTATCAGTGGTGGAGCAGAGCTTAGGTCCGCTTGAGGTTCTGGTTATTGACGACAATAGCTGTGACGGAACGGAGGCTGTCGTGCGGCGATGCGAGAGACAGCTTGTTACAGCGGGCATCGGGCTTGAATATTTTCGTTTGACGCACAACTCCGGGCCGTCGGTTGCCCGCAATAAGGGAATTCGCGAAGCGAAGGGGAGCTACGTTGCGTTCCTCGATGCGGACGACATTTGGGAAAGCGACAAGCTCGCGATTGTGGACCGCTTCGCAAGCGGTGCAGGCCTAGTGTGCCACGCATATACAGATGCACTGACGGGTTACGAAGACACGAACGAAGGACGCTACGACGTTCGCTGCTTGTCGATGTACAGAATGCTGATGCGCAATCCTGCGCAGACCTCGTGTGCAGTCGTGCGTAAGCAGTCCGGGTTAGTATTCGACGAAGGCATGCGTTATTGCGAGGATTATGACCTTTGGATGCGAATAGCAGAGGATTTCCCCGTAGTATTGCTCGTCGGTCGCCCGCTGACTCGCCTTGGCCGCCCGCAACTGTCCAAAGGTGGATTGAGTGGTGACAAAGTGCGCATGCGCGCCGGCCAAGTGCGTGTTTTCTACAATTTTTGCCGACGGGATTGGCGACGCCGCGCTTGGCTATTGCCCGGCCTTGTAATGTACTCGCTGCTAAAACATATGTATTCTTGGCTCCGTAGGACACTCCGCAGTGTATCGATGTGACGTGAAACCATTGGTATCTGCCGGCAACGAAACGGCAAGACACCTGGGGGTCCGCTGCGTGCAGGGTCAGCGGCAACCTCTTGAGCTTTGCTGTGACGTTCGAGGCTCGGACCCGCGACCTTAGTCGAGAACTAGTGCTCCAACCATTACCAGTTCGAATTCGGTTGAAATGTGTGTCGGACCACCGCGTAAGGCGTCAATTCGGACAGAGAGCACTTTCCTTTGGCAAGTTAGCCATGAATATCGTACTTTGTTTTCGCTATACTGATTTTCTGTGCCAGGCGCGCCCTTTAGAGGGCATCCATTTCTCTTAATGCTTTGAGGTCACGCCCAGATGATTATTTCTCCGCATGACCCGTTTGTCATAGGTGGAAAGCTGCTGCATGCGGGGGTGCTTAGACGGATCAATCCACTGGCCTTCACGAAAAAGTCGCGTGTTAAGGCGAGGTGGAAGCAGACAGATGAGCCTCTACTGCGGCACTGGTACCAACTGCAGGTCGTTATTGACCGCCTCAATCTACGAATCACTGGGGATCCGAGCGTTTCTTTTCACGATATGGTGTGCAAGCGGTATCTGAACGACGGCAAAGATCGAAGGGCATTAGCATTAGGGTGTGGCTCCGGCGGTCGAGAATTGGACTGGGCCCGGCGCGGGGTGTTCACGGAAATTCTAGGCCTTGACATCGTTCCGGACAGAATTGCCCGAGCCAAGCAAGACGCCGCACGTCAGAATCTTACCAACATCGCGCGATTTCAAGTTAGCGATGTAAATACTTTGGTAGCGCAAGGTGAGAAGTTTGATGTCGTGCTCTTCGAGCACAGTTTGCACCATTTCACGGATGTTAAAGGCACGCTCGCACGGATAGAGAGAATTCTTGCCCCGGATGGATTTTTGATCGTCGATGAGTATGTCGGCCCCCGTCGATTTCAATGGACGCCGGCGCAATTGAATACGGCCGATGGGCTATTGCATAGCATCCCTGCCCGATACCGACGGTTTATCAACAGTACCAGAACCAAGAATCGCAACCTTCGTGCCGGCACCCTGCTGATGTGGCTCAACGATCCGTCTGAAGCAGTCGAATCCGACGCCATAGTCCCGGAGGTTGAACGGCAATACGACGTGCTCGCGCGTCACGATTACGGCGGGACCATCACTCAGCTTCTATTTCAAGACATTGCCCACCATTTCGTGGTGGACGACGGAGACAATATCGTTTGGGCGAACCTAATTCTCGATGCTGAGGAGTACTTGATATCCAAGGGAATGCTTGCGAGCGATTTCACGGCGTTCATTTGCAAGCCCTCATTGCGAAAACACTAATGAGATAGCTGAATGGTTCACTGGGCACAGACGAGAGATCGTGCGGTCCATTCCGATGACGCGCCACGGGACGATTCCAGACGACTTCCGCGCTATTGGCCTGGATCCAATAGTCGAATCTGCCTATCCTGGCGCCTCGAGCGCGGCATCGCGGTCTCCAAACTTCTTAGAGCATCTAGCAAAATGAATCACGCCGCGGCCAGAGTGCGCCAGCAAATAATTGCGTAGCCGAGCTTTAGGTGCCGCGACTTCGAGCGCAACGGTGCACCGCTGATCCTGCGCCTCGATCGCGCCAAGGCCCACGATACCCCCGGGGTCGAGGCGATCCTGCGCGAGAACGCCGTCCTCGCATTGCACGGGCCTCCATCCTACCCGTGCTTCTATGGTCAGCTCGAGCGGCAAACCGCGAACACCGTGCATGGCTCGCTCCGTTGGGCGAGGTCCCGCGCCTCGACATCGACCACTATCTCGAGGAAGTGATCGAGGCGCTCAATGAGCTGTGGCCACGACGTAGCCTGGGGTGGAAAACAGCCGCGCAGTGTTGGAACGCACGTGCGCCGCTGCCCATCCATCGTTATGCCTTCCAAGAGGAGGTGCAGCAGCGCGCGAATAAAATCGCGCGTAGAATCACAGAAAGTCGACAGCCTGAAGATCTGGCCGAACGCCTCGCTATCGAGCAGGCGCTCGAACGTTTGGGATACCTCCGACAGGAAATCGGCGGATGGTGCTAGGTTGTTTTCACGTCCAAAAACGTGCAATTAGGGTGGCGCGGCACAAGTGACTTTCAAACAATGGTAAAAGCCACTAGGGTAGGTATTGTGCTGCCGACGCTGAACGCTGGTTCTCGCTGGCCTGTTTGTTTGGATGCCGTTAATAGTCAATCTCTGGCTCTTCAGCGGCGATTGGTCGTCGATTCCTCGTCAACGGATGATACTGTCGCTATAGCAGTCGCTGCCGGCTTAGAAGTTGCACAAATCAAACGAAGGGAATTCAATCACGGGGGCACCCGTCAGTGGGCCGCAGAATATCTGAGCGATTGCGAGATCATCGTGTTTCTTACGCAAGACGCTATATTGGCTGGGACTGACGCCATCGCTGATCTAGTGCGGTGCTTTGAGAATCCGAAAGTTGCGGTTGCCTACGGCCGACAGTTGCCACACACCGGTGCGACTCTCATCGAGGCACATTCGCGCATTTTTAATTACGGGCCTGTGTCGATCGTTAAAGATGCTGCTGCGACCCAGCGAATAGGAACAAAGGTATTTTTTTGCTCGAACTCTTTTGCTGCGTACAGGAGATCGGTCCTGTTGGCGCTGGGTGGCTTCAACCGGAACTTGATACTCGGCGAAGATATGGAGTTCGCGGCCAGAGCGATAAAGGCGGGATATGCAAACGTCTACTGTGCGGAGTCCGAGGCTTATCACTCTCACGATTATACTGCCTGGCAATTAGTGGAGCGATATTTCGATCTCGGAGTGTTTGATCGACGGAACGCTTGGATGCGAGAGCAGTTTGGCTCTCAAAGCGGCGAAGGCTTTCGTTTCATTTCATCTGAATTGGATTACTTGAGGAAGCGAGCACCATTGCAAATTCCCCGGGCACTTTTTCAGACCGTAGCAAAGCTGGTTGGTTATCGTCTCGGGCTGGTTGAAGAAATTCTGCCAAATTCCGTGAAGCGGAAGCTTTCGATGCTGCCAAATTACTTTCAGCCGCAAACAACCGAACGTTAGATATCAGAACTCCGCAGCCACTCAGTGGTTAGCGTGATACCATCACTCAGCGAAGTGGTAGCCTGCCAATCAGTAGCTTGAGTGAGCTGCTTTGCGTCCAAAACAATACGTGGCACGTCGAAAGCACGTGGTGCCAGCCAGTTCACGGACGGCTCCGTTCCTACTGCTTCAGCTACATGTGGCGGGCCGAGATACTGGCGCCCGCGCGACCTGCAATGGACTAGATGTCAGCATTTTGCAACCACTTGGCCGTGATCGCGATACCGTTGTCCAGCGATGTCACGCTGCTCCAATCGGTGGCTTTTCTCAATTTTGTCGCATCCAAAACAATTCGCGGAACGTCGAAGGATCTCGATGCCAGCCAAGTGACGGAGGGTTCGATGCCGACGACTTGGGATATGTGTGTCAAGATGTCGCGCAGTGAAAGTCCGGTCCCCGTGCCGACGTTAAAGATGCCCGATACCTGGTTTACCGTAGCAAGGTAGACCGCATTTGCGACATCGCCGACATAGATGAAATCACGGGTTACGCTGCCGTCTCCCCAAATCTCCACTGTTTGGCGCTTGAGTGTTCGATGTAAAAAAACAGTGAGCGCACCCAGCGCACGAAGAGGGCTCTGACGTTCGCCGTAGGGATTCGACAATCGCAACGCCACATAGTTGAGACCGCGCAAATGCTTGTAGACATCCAAGTAGTGCTCGATGCTCAGCTTGGATACACCGTATGAGCACATGGGCCGCACGGCATGGGTTTCGTCGACCAAGTCCAAATTTCCGACGTCCCCGTAGACGGTTCCACCCGAAGACAAGAACACCACCTTGCCGATATTGTGCCGTGCGCAAATGTCCAACAAATACAGAGTACCGATGACATTCGACTGAATGTCGAATTCCGGCGACTCGTTCGAACTCTTCGGGGTCGTCGTGCTGACGCAATGAATGACGGCGTCGAAACCGGTTGCGATCAATTCATCCAGGGCGCCGACGTTGCCGAAATCGCCGGTGACGAACTTGATCCCGGGAGGTGAGCGCCGAAACCGTTCGGGGTAGAGGTCGTAAACCGTTACGTCGTGCTTCTCGCCCAGGAACCTATCGACTATGTGTGACCCCAAAAAGCCCGAACCGCCGAGAACTAGTATTCGCATGTGTTAAGTGGTGGTTGGCGTGGGTTGTTGTACTCTGTAAAACTCCATCAAAATACGTCTCGGCGAAGTACCACGCCGCGGAAAGTTCGCCAAAGAATGCTCAAATCGGAACTAAAGCTCTGCCCGCGAATGTACTTGATGTCAAAGTCGATCGTTTCCCGTTTTGTCAGCCGGTCTCGGCCCGTGCATTTCGACAGGCATGTAACCCCGGGCTTCACCGAGAGATACTCCTGGCGGTAGGGCCCATACAGGGCCAGCACCTCGGGGATCTCAGGCCGCGGCCCGACCAGCGACATATCACCCAGCACGACATTCCATAGGTTGGGAAGTTCATCGATGCTGGTTTTCCGGATGAACATTCCTGCCCGCGTTACACGGGGATCTTCCTCATGATGAAAGCAGAAGTCGAGATCCTGCTTTTTCGAGTAATCGTAGTAGCTCGGAAAGCGGATACGCGCGTCAATATACATTCCGCGGAGCTTGCAGATCCTGAACGGCCTCCCATCTCTTCCCAGCCGGGTTTGAACGAAGAAAGGTGATCCCGGAGTTTCGATCCTGATTGCCGCGGCAGCGATGAGAATGATGGGAACGGCAATGATCAGCAACACCGAGCCGAGCAGGAGATCAAATGCGCGTTTTGCCGGCTCGTAGGCAGACCGGATCGCCCGGCTCCGTGGATTACCAATCCGCTCGGGTTCCGAATGCGTCGGCTCAACTCGCGATAAACTGGTTACAGGGCGACCCGAAACTTGTTCCGGTCCCCGTCCTCGTAGTGGAACAACCCTTGGTTGGGGCGCGAATCCACTACTACCCTCGAGCGAATGATCGGGTGGGAAAGCGATTTTCCTTTCAGCCTTCGCTCGAGAATTGCTCGTCATCCAAAATACCCCCGGTTGTCATCAATGACGGTTAACATCCCTTTACCCGATACGCCCTGATTCCGAGCAAACGACATGTCAAATAAAATCCCTATCCGATGAAGACCCTCAAACAGCCAATCCGCTGCGGTGCACCCTCTGGATGCCCACACGGAGGTTGTTATTTTCAATCAATTCAAGATATTCGCGATAGTAGCCCATTATCGATCGTATATGAAAATCTGTAGCGTCCGAGCGTCAATCGTCACGCTTTGGTGTACAAACGCGGACCCCCATCAACCGTTGACGGATTCTGCCGCACAAACCGGCCGGCGGAACTGCCTCGATCAATCGCCTGCCTCTCTCCACCCGTAGGTGCCCTGGCGAGCGATCGATGGGCCATTGCTCACGGCGATCCAGTCGGCTGTGCAAAATCTACACGGTCGCTGGCCATAATGACATTAATGTTCGGCAAGGTCGCATCGAATTTCGTGGAAGTACCGACGTTTCCAGTCTAGCCTGCGCGATCCCGTTCTTCGTGGGAATTGTGTACCGATTTGCAAAAATGCGTAGCGGCTGAATAGGGGCCATCGCGGGCGTGGCCTGGGTTCAAACCACCGATCCAGCATTCGCTTTCGATCGTGCGATATCACTATACTTTGCCTCAGTTCGCGTTCATGTCCACGAAGCACTCTTGCTGGAGTAGGTGCTGTCGGACGCCATGAAAATCACTTGGGTTGGAGGTAGACTTGTCTAAGACGGCATTGATCACGGGCATTACCGGGCAGGACGGCGCCTATCTTGCCGAGTTCCTGCTGGATAAGGGGTATAGCGTGCATGGCGATTTGACGGATTCGACCAATCTGATTCGGATCATCCAAGAGGTCCAGCCCGACGAGATCTATAACCTGGCGGCCCAGAGCCATGTCGCCGTGTCGTTCGAAACGCCCGAATACACGGCGAACTCCGATGCGGTGGGTACCCTGCGGGTGCTCGAGGCCATTCGCATTCTCGGACTGGAGAGGAAAACGCGGTTTTATCAGGCTTCCACGTCCGAGATGTTCGGCAAGGTCCAGGAGATTCCGCAGAGCGAAACCACCCCGTTCTATCCGCGCTCGCCCTATGGGGCGGCCAAGGTGTACGCGTACTGGATTACCGTGAATTACCGCGAGGCTTACGGGCTCTATGCCTGCAACGGCATCCTGTTCAACCATGAATCGCCGCTGCGGGGCGAGACCTTCGTGTCGCGCAAGATCACGCGTGCGCTCACCCGCATCCACGTGGGGCTGCAGGACACCCTGCACCTGGGCAACCTCGATTCGCGGCGCGACTGGGGTCATGCGCGGGACTACGTCCGCGCTCAGTGGCTGATGCTGCAGCAGGACACGGCGGAGGACTTTGTCATCGCCACCGGCACGCAATTCTCGGTTCGCGACTTCGTCGCGGCCGCCGGCACGCTGCTGGACATGAAAATCGAGTGGAAGGGCGATGGTGTGGATGAAGTGGGCATCGATGCCCGGAGCGGGCGCACCCTGGTGCGGGTGGATCCCCGGTACTTCCGGCCGACCGAGGTGGAAACCTTGCTGGGCGACGCCACCAAGGCCCGCCAGAAGCTCGGCTGGACCGCCGAAGTCGCCTTCCCGGAATTGGTCGCGGAGATGGTCGCATCAGACCTGGACCTGGCCAAACGCGATGCCTTGGTGGCCAAGGAAGGCTACAAGGTCTACAAACACCACGAGTAGGGTGCCATGCAACTCAATCAAGATTCGCGAATCTATGTCGCCGGGCATCGGGGATTGGTCGGCGCGGCCGTGGTACGGGCGCTTCAGCAGCAGGGCTACCGGAACCTGCTGCTGCGCACGCATCAGGAGCTGGATCTCACCGATCAGGGGGCGGTTCGCGAGTTCTTCGATCGCCAGCGCCCCATGGCCGTGGTCATGGCGGCGGCGCGGGTGGGCGGCATCCACGCCAACAACACGCGCCCGGCCCTGTTCATCCGCGACAATCTCCTGATCCAGGACAACGTGATCGATGCGGCGCATCGTTCCGGGGTGGCCAAACTCGTCTTTCTGGGGTCGAGCTGTATTTACCCGAAGCTCGCACCGCAGCCGATCAAGGAGGACTACCTGCTCACCGGTCCCTTGGAACCCACCAATGAGGCGTACGCGATCGCCAAGATTGCCGGTGTCAAAATGTGCCAAGCGTACCGGCGTGAGTTCGGATTCAACGCGATTTCGCTCATGCCCACCAATCTTTACGGGCCGGGCGACAACTTCGATTTGCAAAATTCGCATGTGCTACCCGCTCTGATTCGGCGTTTCCACGAAGCCAAGCTGCGCGGGGATGAGTCGATGTCGATCTGGGGCACGGGTACGCCGCGGCGCGAATTCCTGCACGTGGACGATCTCGCCGACGCCGTCGTTTACCTGTTGAAGCGCTACGACGACGAAGCCATCGTCAACATCGGGTGGGGCGAGGACGTGACCATCCGGGAGCTTGCCGAACTCGTCATGTCGGTATCCGGTTTCCAGGGTCGGTTGATGTTCGATGCGTCGAAGCCCGATGGCACACCGCGCAAACTACTGGACACGACGCGCCTCACCGCCCTCGGCTGGCGGCCGAAAATTCCGCTCAAGGCGGGCATCGAGAGTACCTACGCCTGGTTCCGGGAGCATGTCGCCGATGCGCGGCTCTGAGGCTCCAGGGTCGAAGCGGGGGAGCTAGCTTGTCCAAGGGCGCGATTTTGGTCACCGGCGGTGCCGGCTACATCGGTAGCCACGTCGTGCGTCAACTGGGCGAGGCAGGCGAAGACGTCGTTGTCCTCGACAATTTGGGGCGGGGCTTCAGGCAGGCGGTAACCTCCGGCGAGCTGGTGGTGGGCGATGTGGGCGATTACGCGCTGGTGTCGCGTCTTCTGGCGGAGCACCGGATCGATACCGTCATGCATTTCGCGGCGCATACCATCGTGCCGGAATCGGTGGCTCAGCCGCTCAAGTACTACGGCAACAACACCTGTTCGACCCGTGCTCTGCTGCAGGCCTGCCTCGAGAACCAGGTGGAAAACTTCGTCTTTTCGTCCACCGCGGCGGTATACGGGATGCCCGATCAGGGCTATGCGGACGAGGAGTCGCCGACCCGGCCCATCAACGCCTATGGCACCTCGAAACTCATGAGCGAGTGGATGTTGCGCGATGTCGCCGCCGTGAACCCGCTGCGCTACGTTGCGCTGCGATACTTCAATGTGGCGGGGTCCGATCCCAAGGGACGGATCGGTCAGGCGACGCCGGGGGCGACCTTGTTGACCAAGGTGGCGTGCGAGGCGATGGTGGGTAAGCGTCCTCACGTGGCCGTGTTCGGCAGCGACTACCCCACGCCGGATGGGACGGGCATGCGGGATTATCTGCACGTCGAGGATCTGGCGTCCGCACATTTGAACGCTCTCGGCTACCTGCGCGGGGGCGGCAAGTCGGTCACGCTCAATGTCGGTTACGGCCATGGGTACTCGGTACGCGAAGTGTTGCGCATGGTCGAAACCGTGGGCGGCAAGCCCCTGGTCATCCGCGAGGAGGCGCGCCGCGCCGGCGATCCGGCCTACCTGGTGGCGCGCGCCGACCGTATCCAGGCGGAACTCGGGTGGCGGCCGCGCTACGACGACCTGGAGGCGATCGTGACTCACTCGCTGGCCTGGGAGCGCAAGCTGCTGGAGGAACCTTGGAGCTGAGTCAGACCGGGAGTTCGTAGCGCGCCGCGCCCGGGCGCCGACCAGCGGAGGGCATCTAAGTCGATTTAGGAGTCACCTCCGGGCTGCGCCAAGTCAAATGCCTCGTTGACCATGGGTATGAAACGGGCGAGTTCATCGTCAGTGAGCCAACTGAAATGACTGGCACGTTTGGTTTTCGACAACGCCCCGCCGCCTTGACGCACGATATTGATGAATAGATCCAGCGACTGTGCTGGCCAATCGAGCTCATCCTGCAAACGATATCGAGCGCGATCGACTCCCAGAAGGTAGTCGATCTCCTCCTCGAGATCGTGCGTGATGGTTCGTTCCAGGGCTCGATAGAGAAAAAGCGCTTGTGGGGTCGCATCGAAGAATCGGAAGTAGATACCGTCATTACCGATCGCAGGCTTTTCTGGGTGCTCCGGGGCGAACTCCGTACGGGCGAGCCGCGGGTGCGAGAACTGCTCGAGCACTTGAACATACAGCTCTTGGTTCGCAAGGATGAAAGCGGACACCGGAAGTACGATTCCCGCCGGAGTGAACTGCAATGTTGACAGCTCTTCATGGATCAAATAACGATGCAGGCGGCCATTTCCGTCAATGAAGGGGTGAACGAACACAAATCCGAACGCTACCGCTGCTGCGTGCACGACCTGATCCAGCGACGCGTTGGTTTTCGCGGCCTCCCGGCCGCGGGCGCTCAATGCACAGAGACCGATCATCAGGGCTGGTACGTCGCCGGGGCGCGGCGGTACGAAGTCAACCATCTCGCGATAGCGATGCTGTCCTCCGACCCAGTTCTGTGTGGAGCGGTATGCAAACTCATGCCATCGAGGATCGATGATGGCGTTTTGCGCCTCGACAAAGTGCTCTTGAGATAATGGCTTTCCTGAAGGGGCGGTCTTCAAGAGCTCGATAAAGCGTTGAGTACGACCGAGGCTCGGGCGTTCCCTCTCGACCTCATAAGAAGATCGCGTCTCTTTCAGGTACAAGTACTGCGAGGCGCGGCGCAAGAGGCTCTGGTCATACTTTGAAAGTGTCTGTGCCGCTTGGCTTCGCAGATCTTTCGCCGAGTAGTCGCGCAGTGCTGCTGTCTTTCGCACGAGGGGACAATAATCGCGAGTACCAGGCAGGTTGTTGCGCACTCGAAATTTCCTGTCAACTTCATCGGTCTTTCCGAGCCCAAATTGCAAGGCTTCATCCAACGCGAATACGTAACTCACGCGCCGGTCGAGGGGCGCAACGTCAAGCGTCGCTTGGGTCAGCCACTCGTAAAGGAATCCTAGGCGGCGTGCATAAGTGGACTCAGGTTGAGCGTGTAACCACTTCACCAGGGGTTCGGTGCCGACTTTGGCAAATAGCAGCTCGAGTACCTGCAGGTTGACGCCCTCGTAGCGGAGCGCAAACCGTAGATCCCCGTCAAAGGTGGCCGCAGGAGTGTATGTAGAGTTGAAGGCTAAGATCTCGACGCCCCCGACCGCCCGGAATGCGCGGTACTGGGTTCCAGTATCAATCCGTGCAATTTGCTGAAGCGGCAAGGCGTCCAGCGCCCAAATGGCGACTAGTCGGGCGTAGCCCACATCGGATTCGGCCATTTCGCCCCCTAAAGTGCCCGCGGGTTCTGCAAAACACCCGCATTTTACAATTATATCCCTAAAGTGCCCGCGCTGCTAAATTCGACCGCGCACCCAATGTGGCTTCTGCAAACGACCCGCGTGTTCCCTAAGGTGCCCGCATTTCACGCATTCGTCTGTAATAAGCCCGCGATGCCTGTCCGACTCACGGCCGACTCACGGACCTAGTTCGACCTGTCCACGTAACCAGGGCACCAGCACCTCAAAACTGAAACCATTGGTCGGATACAAGTCCGAGATGAACGCAGGCTTTACTTGACCTTCCAAAACCGCTAGGCTTTCAAGTACTTTTCCCAGTTAAATCAGAATATTACGCATGCGAATTACGATTTTTGGCTCGGGCTACGTGGGCCTGGTGACGGGCGCGTGTCTGGCCGATGCCGGCAACCACGTGGTCTGTGTGGACGTGGACGAGCGCAAGATCGCCCTGCTCAAGCAGGGTGGCATGCCCATTCACGAGCCGGGTCTCGATGCGGTGGTCAAGCGCAATTTCGACGCGGGCCGTCTGCGCTTCACCACCGATGCCGAGGAGGGCGTGCGGCACGGGCTGTTCCAGTTGATCGCCGTGGGCACTCCGCCCGACGAGGACGGCTCGGCAGACTTGCGGCACGTCTTGGCGGTGGCCCGCTCGATCGGCGAGCACATGACCGAGTACAAGGTGGTGGTCACCAAATCGACCGTGCCCGTGGGTACCGCCGACAAGGTGCGGGAGGCGGTGGGGGCGTCCCTGGCGGCGCGGCAGACTGCCGTTGAGTTCGACATGGTCTCGAATCCCGAGTTTCTGAAGGAAGGGGCGGCCATCAGCGACTTCATGCGGCCCGATCGGGTGATCGTCGGCACGGACTCTGACCGCGCGGCCGAACTGGTCAGATCCCTGTATGAGCCCTTCACGCACAATCGCGACCGCATGATCGTGATGGATGTGCGCTCGGCGGAGCTCACCAAGTACGCCGCCAACGCCATGCTCGCGACCAAGATCAGCTTCATGAACGAGCTGGCCAATCTGGCGGAACACTTCGGCGCCGACATCGAGGCGGTGCGGTTAGGGATAGGGTCGGATCCGCGCATTGGCTATGCCTTCATCTACCCCGGTGTGGGGTATGGCGGCTCGTGCTTCCCCAAGGACGTACAGGCGTTGAAGCGCTCGGCGGAGGAGGTGGGCTACCAGGCCAGCGTTCTGATGGCCGTGGAGAGCGTCAACAACCGTCAGAAGCACGTGCTCTTCAACAAGATCAAGGCCCATTTCGGCGATCTCGAGGGTAAGACCATCGCGCTATGGGGCCTCGCCTTCAAGCCCAATACCGACGACATGCGGGAGGCGGCCAGCCGCGTCTTGATGGAGGCTCTCTGGTCGGCGGGGGCGAAGGTGCGTGCCTATGATCCGGTCGCGATGCCCGAGTGCCTGCGGATCTACGGTCCTCGGGAGGATCTCACCCTGTGCAAGACCAGCCCCGAGGTGCTCGCCGGCGCGGACGCGCTGGCCATCGTGACCGAATGGCGGGAATTTCGCAGCCCGGATTTCGACGCCATCAAGAGTGCGCTGCGCACGCCTGCGATATTCGACGGACGCAATCTCTACGACCCGGCACAAATGGCGCGAGCCGGCTTCAGTTATTATGCCATCGGCCGTGGCAAACGTTCTTTGGCGGGTAAATCATTGATTCCGGTGATCTTATCCGGCGGCGCCGGCACGAGGCTTTGGCCGCTGTCGCGGGAAATGTATCCCAAGCAATTGCTGGCGCTCACCGGCAAGCACACCATGCTGCAGGATACGGTCACGCGCCTCGCGGGCGTCCCGGGCGCCCAGCCGCCCATGGTGGTGTGCAACGAGGCGCATCGGTTTACCGTTGCCGAGCAGATCCGGGCCTTGAGTATGCAGGCCTCCGCGATCCTGCTGGAACCCGCGGGCCGCAACACGGCGCCCGCCGTGGCGCTCGCGGCACTCAGGGCGCGACAGATCGATCCGGATGCCACCCTGGTGGTGGCGCCGGCGGATCACGTGATCCGCGACGTGCGCACCTTCCAGGCGGCGGCCGAAGTGGCGGCGGGATTGGCGCAGGATGGCAAGCTCGTGACGTTCGGCATCGTCGCCCACGCGCCGGAAACCGGTTACGGCTATATCCGCCGCGGCGCTGGCACGGGTCCTGCCTATCCCGTGGCGCAATTCATCGAAAAGCCGGCGCTGGACCTGGCGACGCAGTTCGTCAAGTCGGGCGATTACTTCTGGAACAGCGGCATGTTCGTGTTCAAGGCCGAGCGATACCTCGCGGAACTCGCGACCTTCGCCCCGGATATCCTGGACGCCTCTCGGGCCGCATTCGACGCGGCCAAGACGGATCTGGATTTCGTGCGCGTCGACAAGGCTGAATTCCAGAAATGCCGCGGCGAATCGATCGACTATGCGGTCATGGAGAAGACGCGCGATGCGCTCGTCCTGCCGCTCGATGCCGGCTGGAGCGATGTGGGCTCCTGGTCCTCGCTGTTCGATGCCCTGCCGGCCGACGAAGAAGGCAATGTGCTGCAGGGGGATGTCATGGTGCACGACACCCACGACTGCTATGTGCACTCGACCAGCCGCCTGGTCGCGGCCGTGGGCATGAACGATCACATCATCGTCGAGACCAAGGATGCCATCCTGGTGGCGCCCAAGGAGCGCGTGCAGGACGTGAAGGACCTGGTCGCCCGGCTCAAGAAGTCCGGCCGCAGCGAATCGGCCTGGCATCGCGAGGTCTTCAGGCCCTGGGGCAGCTACGACAGCATCGACAACGGCGAGCGCTTTCAGGTGAAGCGCCTGTCGGTCAAGCCGGGCGGGGTGCTGTCGCTGCAGATGCACCACCATCGAGCCGAGCATTGGATCGTGGTGCAGGGCACGGCGCGCATTACGTGCAACGACAAGACGTTTCTGTTGTCGGAGAACGAATCGACCTATATTCCGATCGGCGCCACGCATCGCATCGAGAATCCGGGGAAAATGCCCCTGCACATCGTCGAGGTGCAATCGGGATCGTATCTGGGCGAAGACGACATCGTGCGCTTCGAGGACAACTACGGGCGTCAAGGGACCAATACTTGAAATCGATCACCTGCTTCAAGGCGTACGACTTACGCGGCCGGATTCCCGATGAATTGAACGAGGATGTCGCGTACCGGGTGGCGCGCGGCTATGGTCGATGTGTACGACATCGGGGTCTGCGGCACGGAAGGCGTGTATTTCGCGACCTTCCATGGCGGGTACGACGGCGGCATCATGATCACCGCGAGCCACAATCCGCCCGATTACAACGGCATGAAATTCGTGCGCGAGCAATCCAAGCCGGTCAGCGGCGACAATGGACTGCAGGCCGTGCGCAGATTCGCGGAACGAGCCGAGTTCCCCGCGCCGCCGCGCGCCGGCGAGCGCCGGCGCATCGATACCACGGACGCCTATGTGGCGCATCTCTTGTCGTATGTCGATACGCAGAAGCTCAAGCCGCTCAAGATCGTGGTCAATGCCGGCAATGGCGGAGCGGGTCTGATCATCGACAAGCTCGAACCCCATCTGCCGTTCGTGTTTCTCAAGGTGCACCACGAGCCGGATGGTCATTTCCCGAACGGCATCCCGAATCCCATGCTGGAGGAAAACCGCGCCCCCACGGTGGAGGCGATCCGCCGGCACGGCGCGGACTTAGGGGTCGCCTGGGACGGGGATTTCGACCGCTGTTTCTTCTTCGATGAGCACGGCGGCTTCATCGAGGGATACTACATCGTCGGGCTCCTGGCCTCGGTGCTGCTGCGCGGCCGTGCCGGCGGCAAGGTGGTGCACGATCCGCGCCTCACCTGGAATACCATCGAAGTGGTCAAGGCCAGCGGCGGCGTGACGGTGCTGTCGAAATCCGGTCACGCCTTCATCAAGGATCGCATGCGCGAGGTCGACGGCGTCTACGGCGGCGAAATGAGCGCGCACCATTATTTCCAGCGATTCGCGTATTGCGACAGCGGGATGATTCCCTGGCTCATCGTGGCGCAAATCCTGTGCGAGTCCGGGCAGACGCTTTCCCAGCTGGTGGGCGAGCGCATCGGCTTGTTTCCGGTCAGCGGCGAGCTCAATTTCCGGGTCCCCGATGCCAAGGCGACCATCGCGGCCTTCGAAGCGCGCTATGCGCCGCAGGCCGTCATCCTCGACCGGACCGACGGCGTATCCTTCGAGTTCGCGGAGTGGCGCTTCAACCTGCGGAGCTCGAATACCGAACCCTTGATACGGCTCAATGTCGAGGCGCGCGGCTCGATGGAGCTCCTGCGCAACAAGACCGACGAGTTGCTGGCCGTTCTGAAGGTCCAGGGCGCGGTCGCTGCGGACCACTGAGCATAAGTCATTGGCCGCTCCACCCAAGCTCAGCGTCGTCATCCCGGTCTACAACGAAGAGGCGGTATTGCCGACCTTGTTCGCGCGGCTCTACCCGAGCCTCGATGCCCTGGGCGCCTCGTATGAAGTCGTGTTCGTCAACGACGGCAGCAGGGACCGCTCGGTCGCCTTGTTGCGGCAACAGTTCTCGCTGCGGCCGCGGCACACGCGGGTGGTGCTGTTTCACGCGAACTTCGGCCAGCACTCGGCCGTGATGGCGGGCCTGGCCTACGCGCGCGGCGAGTACGTCGTCACCTTGGATGCGGACCTGCAGAATCCGCCGGAGGAGATCGGCAAGCTGGTCGGCATGCTCGATCAGGGCTACGACTACGTCGGCACGATTCGTGAGCAGCGCCAGGACTCATGGTGGCGGCGCTGGTTCTCCAAGCGCATCAACAAGCTGCGCGAACGGATCACGCCGGTGCGCATCACCGATCAGGGCTGCATGATGCGCGGTTACGCGCGCTCGGTGGTGACCGCGCTCAATCAGACTCGAGAGGTCAATACCTTCATTCCCGCGCTGGCGTCGCTGTATGCCATGCGGCCCATCGAGGTGCCGATCGCCCACGAGGAGCGCTTCGCCGGCCGGTCGAAGTATTCGATGTATAGCTTGATCCGCCTGAATTTCGATTTGATCACCGGCTTTTCCGTCGTGCCCCTGCAGCTCTTTTCCATGGCGGGCATGACGGTGGCACTGCTCTCCGCCCTGTTCGTGCTCTATCTGTTCGTGCGCCGCCTCGTCGTCGGCCCGGAAGCGGAGGGCTTGTTCACCCTGTTCGCCATCGTGTTTTTCCTGATCGGCGTGGCGCTGTTCGGCATCGGGCTGCTGGGTGAGTATGTGGGACGCATCTATGCCCAGGTACGCGAGCGCCCGCGCTACATCGTCGAGGCAGTCCTGGAGGATGAGGACGGAGAGTACGCCGACGATGCCTCGACCCTGGAGTTGTCCCAACGCAGCCAGGCTATCCGGCAGTGACCCGCGCAGTGGTATTCGCCTACAGCGAGGTTGGCTTTCGCTGTGTGCAGGAGCTATTGGCACAGGGCATCGAGATTCCGCTGCTGTTCACCCACCCCGATGATCCCGGTGAGACACAGTGGTTCGGCAGCGTGCGGACATTGGCCGAAGAACACCATCTCCGGATCGAAACGCCGGCCACTCCCAACACACCGGAATGGATCGCCGAGGGCAGGGCGGCGGACCCTGATTTTCTGTTCTCGTTCTATTATCGATACATGCTGGACAAGGCTTGGGTGGAGGTGCCGCGCCGCGGGGCCCTCAACATGCACGGATCCCTGTTGCCCAAGTACCGGGGCAGGGCGCCCGTGCACTGGGCCATCCTCAACGGCGAGCCGGCGACCGGCGCCAGCCTGCACTACATGGTGGAAAAGCCCGACGCGGGCGCACTCGTCGATCAGCAATCCGTACCCATTTTGGACAACGACACGGCGCTCGACGTCTCGCTCAAGGTCGCCGGGGCGGCCGGGCAGGTTCTGCGGCGCAGTTTGCCGGCACTGATCGCCGGCACTGCGCCCGCGCACCCGCTCGACTTGAGCAAGGGTTCCTATTTCGGCCGGCGCCGCCCGGAAGATGGACGCATCGACTGGCGAGGCACGGCCCGCAGCGTACATGACCTGGTGCGGGCCGTGGCACCGCCGTTTCCCGGTGCCTTTACCGAGGTGAACGGGTGTAGGCTTGCCGTTCTGGAGACGCGCGTGGATGGGGAGCCGGCGCGACACCTGCCCCAAGCACCCTGTCTGTATGCCGCGGACGGCGAGTGGTACGCCGACTGCGTCGATGGGCGGCGCCTTCGGATCGTGCGGCTGGCGATGAATGGTGAGCCCGTCCCGCCCGGCAGCCCGCCGGCACCCTTGGCGAACCAGCCCGTG
>WNFR01001715.1_pt1 | contig 22928 bp, 22 predicted proteins | sample 5400221 | NCBI WGS metagenome assembly WNFR01 (sample SAMN13153357, study PRJNA577476) | soil metagenome | isolation source: 40 cm soil under Madrone tree | place: USA:California | collected 2016-06-14 | reverse complement strand
TAGCGGCTGATCATGCCGCGCGTCAAAAAGCCGAAGGGAGGCACCCTAGGGTATGAGCCGGACCCCGGCGCTCTGTGCCGGTGGTGTAATGGAGCGCCGGGGCGCGCGCGGTCGCGGGGGTGCGCTACACCGCGCGCACTCCCGAGGTAGCAACAAACGGGCCGCGCGCAGCAGTCGTACAGCTTTCACCATGCGTTATTCCGAGCTGGCCGCTAGCTAGGTAAGGTCGCCCCGCCGGATTCCGGCGGGGCCGCCGAGACCGTTGTCCAATTCGAACGTAGGCATGCCGGTCAGAAGCTGACCAAGTCCTTGATGGCTGCCTCAGCGTTCGACGGGACGACCTTGCGGGCAACGAAATCGTCCCAGTTCTTGAACTTGCCTTTGGCTCGGGCCTCGACAATGGCCTTGGCGCGCGCGGGGCCAATTTGCGGGAGCGTATCGAGTTCCGTTGCCGTTGCCGTGTTGAGATTGACCTTGTTGACGACGGGTGCCGGTGTGGTGGGATTCGCGGGTTTTGCCGGAGTGGTGACGGCAGGTGCCGCGGGCTTTGGCGGTTGTGGCGTTTGAGCGAAGACCGGAGCCGAGATCGCACCAAGAGGCGAGGATCATGCTGAGCATGGGTCTGTACCTTGCGGCAATACTCCTGCCGGTGCAGCTCTACTTCGGGCATCTCAACGGCGACTACATCCATGAGTATCAGCCGGCCAAATTCGCCGCCATCGAAGCCCGTTGGCACGACGAGCAGCCAGCCGCAGAGGTCCTGATGGGAATCCCCGATCCGGCAACGGAGAGCAACAAATACGCGCTCTCGATCCCCGTCCTGGGCAGCCTGATCGCCAGCATGAGCTTCACCTCCAAGGAGGTGGGCCTGACCAACTTTCCACCCCAGGATCGGCCTCCTGTGCTCATCCCATTCTTTGCCTTCCGGATCATGGTCGGCTGCTGGCTGATCATGCTGGTGCTCGCCTGGGCCGGGTCGTACTTGATCGCCAAGCGCCGTATCGAGGAAAATCGATCGCTGCTGTGGGCGACGTTTCTTAGCTTTCCCCTGCCGTTCATCGCGATCTTGACCGGCTGGTTCACGGCCGAGGTGGGTCGCCAGCCCTGGACCATTTACGGCGTGCTGCGGACCGCGGATGCCGTGACGCCGTTCCTGACAGCTCGCACGGCGATGGTCTCGCTCCTCGTCTATTGCGCGATCTACATCTTCATCTTTGCCTTCGGCAGTTTCTACATCCACCGCCTGCTGCGCACAGGACCAGTCGGGCATCTCGTTCTGCCCCCCACGGCCGCTATCCCCAACCGGCCCATGTCGGTCGTCGAGCCCCATACGGTGGATGGTCTTCACGCTCCGGCCGGAGAATAGCCATGGCCATGTTCTGGATAGCGGTCCTCGCTATTAGCATCCTCCTCTACGTCCTGCTCGACGGCTTCGATCTCGGCGTCGGCATGCTTTTCGGCGTGGCGCGGGGCGAGCCGCAACGGCACGCCATGATAAGCGCGGTGGCGCCGATCTGGGACGGCAACGAGACCTGGCTCGTGGTCTCGGGCGTGATCCTCTGGGGAGCGTTTCCGATTGTCTACTCAACGCTGATGTCAGCCTTCTATCTGCCGGTTCTGTTGATGCTGGCGGGGCTGATCCTGCGCGGCGTGGCGTTCGAGTTTCGGCGCAAGACCGAGCGGATGCGCTGGATCTGGAACGCGAGCTTTGCGGGAGGCTCGCTCGTGGCGGCATTCATGCAAGGCCTGATGGTCGGCGCCCTGGTAGAGGGCCTGCCGCTTCCCGACGGTCGCTACGCCGGCGGCGAATTCGGCTGGCTCAGCCCCTTTGCGGTGCTCTGCGGCATCGGCCTGTGTGTCGGCTACGCGCTTCTCGGCGCCTGCTGGCTCGTCAGGAAATGTGAAGGCGAGGTCCGTGACGAAGCCTACCGCCTCATCCCCCATCTTTCGCTTGGGCTGCTCGTCTTCCTGGTTGCCGTGTTCGCCTATGCCCTGGCCGAAAATCTTGCTGTCATGAAGCGATGGCTGGAGCGGCCGTATTTGTTCGTTTTCCCCGTCGTCGGCGCGCTTGCCGCGATCGTGCTCGCTGCAAGCGTTCGCCGTCGTCAGGACGGACCGCCCTTCGTCATGGTGGCCCTCATTTTCGTAGCGGCATTCGGGACGCTCGCGATCTCGTTCTGGCCCTACATGATCCCGTTCGCGATCACCATCGCGGATGCCGCGGCCCCTCACTCCAGTCTCGCCTTCATGTTCTGGGGAGAGGGGCTTTTCATCTTCCCGCTCATGCTGATTTACACGGTGATCAGCCTGAGCGTGTTCAGAGGCAAGATCAGGGGAACGGCAGACCACTACTAGGCGTGTCGCTGGCTAGCCCAAGAGGAGCGTAGCATGAAGGTCGGAGTCATCGGCGTGGGTGCGGTCGGGGTCGCGACTGCCATGGCGATCGCGCTGCGCGAGCGCCCGAGAACCGAGATTTGCAACTCAACGAATGCGACAGCTTATCCCCCGAAAGCTTCCGTGACCGGCGGATGCCGTGCAGAGTTGGGCCATTTCCGGAAATCGGACGCCAGTAGCCAGGTGCATCATCCGACCTGCCATCGTCACCATCAAACGAAGCGTCTCAAAGGCCGCACGGCGCTTCGACGCGATTATCAATGCGCGTGATGCGGCTCACTGTGGCCCGATGCGTTCATCATGCGCAGCATGTGCATGCCACCTGTTCGGGAGAAGCGCCAGACAAGGACGACGGCCAAAGCAAGGAATGCAATATTGAGCCACGTGGTGTAGTTCCACGTAATGGATGGCTCGACCACCTGGGCATAACGTTCGCGCGGCATTAGGCCTGCGAATCCGAACAGCACCTCCACCATGAGCGCGGAGATCGCCATCGCCGCATAGAACGTAAGGAGGAGGAAAATCGCCATCTTCAACCCGTAGTACTTGCGGTAAATGTTCAGCACGGGCAACACGATCAGATCAGCCAGGATGAACGCGAGCGCGCCGCCGAAGCTGATTCCTCCGTTCCACAAAGCCGCCGCGAGTGGGATATTTCCGACTGAGCACACGAAGGAAATGATCGCGACTAATGGTCCGACGATCGGTCCCCATAGCGTTGCCAATACAGGGTGATCGGTCAGGAAAAAGGCTCGCCAGAATTCGGGCGGTACCCAGGCGGCAATTGCACCAGCAACGAGGAGACCGCCGACGATGTCCATCCAAACGGATGCCCAGTCCATGACGAAGTAGTGGCTGATTGAGGTCAACCCCCTCTCAGACATGATCCGATGCCACAATGAACCTTCAGTCGGAACCGACATATCCATCTCGGCGTGGCCTTCCATCCGCCCTGCGATACCAACTGATGAGCCTGCTGCGGGAACGGCCAATCCGCGGGTAGGAACCGAAGTAGCTGCCTAGTGGCGGAACGCGCTTCAGCATCACAGTGAGTTGGCCACTCGGGACTCCAATTGCTGACCGTTCTCGTTCGCGGTTGGCCCTGCACAGTTTCAGGCTGGGACCACTGCTAGCCAGAAACCGGGTTTCCCCCGAATTAATCGGCGCTTAGGCGCAAGCAACGAACAACGCCGCGAACGACTCGGCTAGTGCGCCGCGTCAGCCGGTAACAACCGGTGCAACGAAGGAACTGATCCTATTAGGAGCGTGGTAGAGCACCAGCGTCGGCCGCAGTAACGAAGCACCGTGGGGTTTTGTTGTCAGTCGGCTTATCGACGCGCTCGACAAAGAAAGACTGCGTTTCCGTTTGGCTCGCCGGAATCCCGCGTGTACCGCATCATTGGTGCCTTCGCGGATGCAGCAGAAATCGGTCCAACGCCAGCGGACCGGAACCGCCAAGGACAAGGGCAACGAGCGCGGCCAGATAGAGCAGGGCCGTCTCGAAGCCGGGCTGACCGAAATACGCTCCAACGGCATCGACGGACAGCAGCTTGATCGAGCTGAAGCCTTTCGGCACATGGACCGTAAGGATTGCCACGAGCAGCACGATCGCCATCGGTATGCTCGCCAGCGGGATGAACGCGCCTAGAAACACAGCCAGACCGCCGAACAACTCGACGAGAATTGCCACCCAAGCCAACAGGTCGGAAGCAGGCACGCCCAGCGCATGCAGGATCGATGCGTACTTCTCCGGTCTGCGCGCAATCTTCGCGTAGCCGTGCTCCATAAAGCCAAAGCCCACGATCAGGCGGAGCGGGATCGCGTACCCACGACTCATAGGCGGTGACGTCAGCATGCGTAGATGGCTATCAAATTTATCATACTTTTCAATCCGCCCCGAAATCGGGCCAAGCGGTGCTCGTCGACAGCACCAATCGTAAATTTCGACATCGGTTCCGTATCGGCGTTTCATTCCGCCTCCTTGACGACAAGCTTGTCGCTGGGCTTCGGGTGCTCTTTCCGGGCGAGCTCGAACATAGGAGTTATGGCGCCCGAGGCAGATAGCTAAACCGCTACGGTCGACACCGTACCAACGCCCGCCTAGCGAGTGTGGAGACCCCTAGGAGTTTCGAGAAAGGGCGGGCTCCGGTAGAACCCTGCGTTAAGGCTAAGCGTTACATCGGAAGCAACTCGCCGCATCGCGTCGGCACTACCCACACGTCAAGCCAACACCAAGAGGCAAAGAAACCACGGATCTCGTCATCGGTTCAACCGGTCGTATCGGCAGCAGAGAGTCATCGCTCAGATCGGTAGGGTAGATGCGGTTGAGCCGGACGGAAGCCTTCTTCAAATGATCTTCGCAGCCGCGACGTCACGCCGCCCAGATTTACCGGGTAATTGCGTCATCAGCGATCCGTTGGGCTGAGCTGCACGATGAAACCGGCAGTGTTAGCCCGCGACCACGCGGCGGCAAATCCCGCTCGCCTCTGGAGCCACATGCAGCCTGGGTGTTGGCGCTTATCGCCAGGGAGCCTGATCTGACCATGCAGGAGATCGAGGAGCGGATCTTCAGGAGAGTTGAATTTGGGGACCACGGATGCTTACGCGTCCGAAAGGGCCATGACTGGATTGGGTCAAAATGAGCCGTGCCACTCACTTCGTCGGCACGGCAGATCTACCTCAGTAAGCGGACCCGCCGGGACGGCGGTCGGCGCTTTTCAATTGACGGCGAAGAACAACATCGCCATTCGCACCAACGCCATGGACTTGAAAAACCGACTTCGCGATATCGAGACCGATAGTCGTAATTGTTCGCATGATCTGGCTCCTCCGAATCATTGGCGCCTAACAGCACCCACATCCATGGCGCTCTCGCGCCGGTGGAGGAGCCGTCAACAGCATCAATTCCGGACGTCGCCGAGCTTCCTTCGATGATGCGTAGGCGGACTAATCAGCATCCTGCTGGTCGCAGGAATTCGATCGGACTGTCACACGCGGTATGCTGACGGATTGACTGCGGTAATGGCGGAGTTGATCGGCGGCTCTATCGCCTCAGCGGCGGGTATCCGGCGACATAAACCCAATCGGACGCTCGTGCCGGCACGTGGCACGGTTGACAATCTGTCTTGTAGTCGGTCGACGTTGTCTTTGACGGGTTGGCAGCATCAAACCACGACCAGCCCCAGCCGTCACCCCACAGCTTGTTGCCCGCGTAGCGGCCCGTGCTGTCTTTCATCATGACGAACCAACCCTTCAGCATTTCGGCACGGCTAACAGTGCCTGTCGTCATTTTTCCCGTCGCTGCGTGAAACACTTCTTTCACCAGAATCGCTCCATCAGGAAAGCGTCCGTTCCCGCGATAGGCGGTGATGGTTCCGGGTGATGCGTAGACGATATGGAGCTCTTTGGAGCCCTGACCATGCTCATCCGCCACCGCCCAGCTTCCCAACGACTGGTAGGCGGTGCGATAGGTGTCCGGGACGTGCAAATTGCCATTAGCGTCGACCACGTTCCGCGCTTCCGATCCGTTGTTCGACGCAGCCGTGTTCAGCTGGCCATGCGCGGCGGCGGCGATCGCAATCGATATTCCCGCTATGCCGATACCTACAATGTTGACGGTCTTCATGGCCCTGTTCTTACTGCAGACCAGACTATGCCGAGTTTGTGGAGTCACTTGTCCAACAGGGGATAGAACTGCGTCCAAACCTCATCTTTCTTGGCGCTGGCCATATGGCAATACGCGCATTCCGTCTTCGCTCTCAATTTCGCAGTTGGAGCTTTTGGCTCATGATGATTGAAATTGTAGTACCCCCATGCGCCCGTATCGGGATAGCGCTTGGAATCGTTCACGGTTACATCGGCACCATTCCAAGGTCCGGGAAAATAGCCCCTGCCTGAAGGCTCGGTTCGCGAACCGTCGGGGTTCTGCCCCGGCAGCGTTAGTTGCAGTTCCTTGAAAAAGATTGTCCCTTCTGGAAATACGTTGGTCTTCTTGTATGTCGCGTAGGAGCACGGCTCGATGTAAACGTTGTGAAACTCCGGAAAATGGGCTTCACCGTTATTGAGCGCATTTGGCGTGAGTGGCGATCCGACGTACACCCATTCATGGAAGTTCTCCGGCAGGATCAGATCGCCAGAGGCCGTATATTTGGGTGGATAGCAAGACGTAGATTGCGCGCGGCTACCGGAGAGCGACTCTGCGAACACTGCTATCACAATCACGCCGCTCGCAATTGCCGCACTTACGGCAAGATGAACTCGCGATAGTCGTGTTGCCATGCGAACCCTCTCATTCGTCAACAGTCGAGACCACATGCACAGATTGCGCGCACTATCCTGGCGCCTTAACTGCGGATTTTTTGAAACTGCTGCGAATTTGCAGATATGCCTTCGGAAGGGTCGTAATCGGACCAGAGGCCTATGCGCTCCGTCGCCTGAATAAAGTTCGTAAATCGAATTTTGTTCCGTCCGAAGTCCTACCTTCCGTGGTAATTTATTCCACGAATGCAGATTGGCCGGTAGGTGCCAGCCAGCAATTCGAGTGCTCGGCTCAAATTGCAACCCCGTCATCGGTCACTGTAGCCTCCCCCAAAGTTACGTTGCGATCCTAGTCGCGCCTTGTAGTTATCGCGGCCGCAACCACTGAAAGCGGAACCCCAGGCATCGTGGTTATAGTATCTCGGTCCCGCCGAACTCACCGAGTGCGGCGAGATTTTGCTGCAAGTTGTCCGGTGCTCTCGCCACCGAGCGTGTCCATCACGAGCCTCGCCCTCGATCTGGGCTTCACCGACAACAGCTCCTTCAGCGGACGTTCCGAAGATTTTCGGGTTGGATCCGATGGGCTTCCGGCGAACTCTGCTCTAAGGCCGCGCGCCGATTAAGAGGGCGGCCAGGACTGATCCTGACCCGACGCACGGCGCCATTGCGCCGGGGTCATGCCCATGCGTCGCTTGAAGACGCGCTGGAAGGCGGCCTCGGACTGATATCCGACCGCTTCCGCCACCGCCGTGATGGACACGGACGAGTTTCTCAGTTTGTTGGCCGCCAAAGTTACGCGGATATCCGTCAGGAGGTCGTTGGCCGTGCGCCCCAATTTTTGCTGGAAATGGCGCGCTATAGTCGCCCGCGACATGTGGCACAGCCGCGCCAGCTCTGGCAGGGACCAGGGGCGGTCCGGCTCGTTAAACAAGGCCGCCAATGCCGGTGCCAAGCGAGAATGGCTAGCGAGCGCCAGCAATCCGGCCGGCGTTTCGGGCGATTCGCTGGCGATGCGCCATATCAGCGCGAACATGGCCGTCGACAGCGCATTCAGCATGGCTCGACCACCCAGGTTGTCGACGGCCGACTCGCTCCGCATCAGGTTCACCAGGCCCGCCAGTTGCAAATCGGTTCCGGGCCGTGCCGTGGAGGCGCTCCGGCCGGACGCGCTGACCACCAGGATTGGCGCGACATAGGTGCGCAACAGGCGGTCGTGGGTGGGTGTGAGCGCGAAGCGGCCGCACAGCATGTCCAAACGTTCACCGGTGCCGGCGTTCTCGCTGATGGTGAGATTGAGGCTTTCGCGGTAGCGCGCCGGGGCGGGCGGCGCCCCACTGCCATCGTGCAGAGAATACGGGCCGCCGTGGGGCAGCATGAGGATGTCGCCGGCCGTGACGCGCCGCACACCGCCCCAAGGAGCTTCCAGTACCGCCGATCCGCCGACCACGACATGATACGGGATCTCCCCTTCTGAAGGACCGAAGTCGATACGCCACGGCGCGCCGTAATGGCAGCGGATGTCGAGATGACCGCTGACGGGCGTCATGTCGAGGAGGCGGCTCAGCCAATCCATGGGCGGTAGATCTCATACGCAAAGATGACGCGTCGTCTCATACCTTAGGTGAGACGAATGAGCATAATATTGAGCCATTCGGCCCTTATCAGTCTCACGCTCGCTCCGTAAATAAGTGGCGTTGGTTCAATCGAGGAGTGCGACCAATGTCCCACATTTCATCCCCTACCCCCGAAGCCGCCAGCGGCCGCAAGGCCGAGATGTTTGCCCAGCTACGAAAGAGCGTGGGCGAGGTACCGAATGGGTACGGCACCGACGGCGCCCTCGAGCCCGCTGCACTGAAGTCCTTCAGCAGCCCGATGCCGTGCTCGCGGCGACACATTGAGCAAACAGGACCAGGAAACGATTAAGCTGACGGTCAGCGCAGTTGCCGGCTGCGACTACTGCGTGGCCACGCACTCTCTGGTCGACAAGCTGCGGGGCTCGCGCCTGAGGTCGTGAAGTAGATTCGCTCAGGCCAACCCGGGGATGACCCCAAACGCAATGCCTCGCCATTTGGAAAGCTGCTTGAACGCAATGGAGCCAGCGATGAGAACTCTCCTCAATGCATTCGCCAAGTCCGGTCTCCTCAGAGAGGACCTTGATTACCACCTGCTCCGGGCATCGATGGTCATCATCTTCCTGTTTTTTGGCTACCAGAAATGGTTCGCCTACGAGGCGCAGGTCTTGATTCCATACATCAGCAACGGCCCGCTCATATCTTGGATGTACCCGATCTTCGGCATTCGCGGAGCGAGCTGGTTCTTGGGAGCTTCGGAATGGTTATTCGGCGCGCTCTTGTTCTTAGGCTTCTGGAATAAGGAATTGGGAATTCTGGGAGCGCTCGGCTCCGTCGTGACGTTCGTCATGACCGTCACCATTATCCCATTCATGCCTGAGGGCTGGGCTGCGTCCGCCGGCGGATTTCCAGCAATGGCTGGCAACGTTCCGTTCCTGATGAAGGATGTGGTTCTTTTGGCGGTATCGATCTATTTGCTGAAACAGGATGTGATGAGAGTAATCGTTTCCGCAAGCGCGGCGCCGATAGGGCGGCGCTGTCCCATCAGCCAGCCAATTGAATTGGCCTCGGGCAGAGCAGTCAATTCTGCCCAGGCAATTCAGGCGCCGACTTCTCTGAGCTATCGCTAAGGACCCTATTTCGGCCTTCGTGCAGAAGCCAGTCCGCCTGATGTTTGGAGTCTCAATCAGAGGGCTGCTCAAGAATCGCCAAATCGATGGAGACCATCATGCGATCTCGCAATCGCCGCTTCCTTGACTATTTCGTTAAGAGCCGCTTCGATGCCGAGATGCTGAGGCGTGGGATCAGCAACGCCGTGCGTCACTTCCGGTTGATTGAAGTTCAGCACACAGCGAAGCGGTGCAACGCCCAACTCGCGGCAATCGTTGCCGCCTCCGACGATGCCATCATCAGCGTCGGAACCGACCTCGCGGTCCAGACCTGGAATGCCGGTGCCCAGCGCCTGTTCGGTTATAGCGAAACCGAAGCGCGCGGGCGTCCGATCACCGAACTGATCGGTCCCGATGTCTATGAGGCCGAAGTTTCCAAAATCTATGCGGCCGCGATGAGGTGCGGCACCGCCGTGTTGAAAGAGACGGTGCGCCGGCACAAGGACGGCCGCCTTATTCCGGTGGAGACCAAAATCTCGCCGATTCTCGTTGGGTCGGCCAGGATTATCGGCTTTTCCGTCATCCTTCGGGATATCGGTGAGCGCCGGCGCGCCGACGAGGCGCAAGCGCGTCTTGCTGCCATCGTGACATCGTCGACCGATGCGATTATCAGCCAGACGCTCTGCGGTATCGTCACAAGCTGGAACGAGGGTGCCGAGCGCATGTTCGGCTATCCGGCTAGCGAAATGATTGGGCAGCCGATGCGGCGTCTGATTCCGGCCGACCGGCAGTCGGAGGAGGACATGATCGTTGCCCGCACGGCTCGGAGCGAGCGCATCGACCGCTACGACACTGTGCGCCTCACCAAGGATGGACGAACCTTCAACGCGTCAATCAGCGTCTCACCCGTACGAGATGCCGAAGGCCGCGCGATCGGTGTCTCGGAGATCATCAGCAACATCACGGAGCGCAGGCGAACGGAGGCGCTGCTTGCTGAGCGTGAAGCCCAGTTGGCACTGTTTGTTGAACATGCGCCGGCCGCCATCGCCATGTTTGATACCGAGATGCGTTATCTGGCCGCCTCGCGCCGTTTCGTTTCCGATTATCAGGTGCCGAACACCGTCCCGGTCATCGGCGTCTCACATTATGAGACATTCCCCGAAATCCCGCCGCGCTGGCGGGAGGTTCATGCCCGCGTGCTGGCGGGTGAGGAACTGACGGCTGACGAGGACTCTTTCCTGCGCCCGGACGGTCATACCGACTGGTGCCGGTGGTCGATGAAGCCCTGGCGCACCGCCGACGGCCGGATCGGCGGCGCGCTGCTGTTCACAGAGGTGGTAACTGAGCAGGTCGAGGCGCGGCGCGCTCTCGCCGATAGCGAAGCGAGGTGCCGGGCCACATTCGAGAATGCCGCGGTCGGTATCGCACACCTCGGCCCCGACTTCAGGTGGCTCAGGGCCAACGGGGTGCTGTGCCGCATTCTCGGCTACTCGCTCGATGAACTCATCACCAAGTCGTTGCAGGGCATCACCCACCCGGACGATCTCGCGGCCTGCCGTGCTAATTTTGAACGTATGCACGACGGAAAGATCGACGGCTCTAACTTCGACAAGCGCTATCTGCGCAAGGACGGCACGATCGTCTGGACCAGGTTGACCGTCGGGAGCGTGCGCAAGAGCGACGGGTCAATCGACTATTTCGTCCTCGTGGTTGAGGATATCACATCGCGCAAACATGCCGAGGAGGAATTGCGCAAGAGCGAGGAACGCTTCAGGTCTTCGCTCGTCCACTCGCCGCTGCCCGTCCTGCTGTTCGATGATCGCGAGCAAATCCTTGCCCTCAGTAAAACCTGGCTTGAAGAGAGCGGCTATTCGGGAGAGGAACTGCACTGCATGGAGGACTGGACGGTTCGCGCTTGCGGCGAAGGCTCGGGCCAAGTGCTTGAGTATATCCGCCAGATCATTTCGACAGAGCCTGAAGTGCAGCGGGTCGAAAGGATGATCCGCACAAAAGACGGCCGCGAGCGCCTTTGGAGCATTGTCAACTCTTGCCTGGGAACCCAGTCGGATGGACGACGCCTGTTCATTGCCGTGGCTCAGGATGTGACTGAGCGGAAAGCGCACGAGCAGCAGATTCACCTTCTGATGCGTGAGGTCAATCATCGGGCCAAGAACATGCTCAGTCTCGTGCAGGCAATCGCTCGCCAGACAGCGGCTCGTGAGACTGAAGAATTTATGGATCGCTTCACCGAGCGAATTCAGGCGCTCGCGGCCAATCAGGATCTGCTGGTTAGAAACGAGTGGCAGCGAGTCGATGTCGAGGATCTGGTGCGCGCCCAACTTGCCCTCTTTGCCGATCTTGTCGGGTCTCGGATCGCGGTGCATGGTCCGAAGCTGCGTCTGAACGCAGCAGCCGCCCAAGCCGTCGGTCTCACACTCCACGAGCTTGCGACCAACGCCGGAAAATATGGGGCGCTCTCGACGGATAACGGTCATGTCGATATCGGTTGGGGAACCGATGGTGACACGTTGACCATGAGCTGGACCGAACGCGATGGGCCGCCCGTGTCTCCGCCGGAGCGGCGCGGGTTCGGCACCATAGTTATGGAAGCGATCGCGGAGCGCAGCGTAGGCGGTACCGTCGATCTTGATTACGCCCCCTCGGGGGTGACCTGGCGCCTGACATGTCCGGTGACGAACGCGCTTGAGTCGGGATGGGGGATGGTCAGCAACTTTCACCCCGGTCCTTTGCGTGCCGCTCGGGTCAGGTGGGCTGACCCAGCGCGAGCAGCACGACGGACTTGAGCGGTCTCAAGTCCAGGAATGTCCGGGATCGCGGCACGAGAATACGGACCTTTGGGACTGCGGGCATAAGGGCCGGGACGAGGAGTTCGTCCAAGATCGCTAGCTAGGAGAGATTGAGGCCGGAACGGCTGAGGAGGCGATCAAGATAGCCTCAGAGAGGTTCGGGCAAGAGGCGAAGAGGTTGATTGCAGTGAGGCGGGGCTAGCCCACAGGGTAATCGGCGCATGTGGTCCCGACACCAAAAGGGGATCGAACAAATGCAAGCACCAAAAAGCGTGAATATCTGCAAACGCCCCGAGGGGACTTTCGTTGAACTCGACGACGGGACCCGGATTGCCGAGCTTCGCCAAGGCGAATGGACTTCCCTTCACCCGGATTGGGTCGTGGGCGGCGATCTCGCTAACCTTGAGATTGGCTACATCGAACGCGACGTCAGCTACGATCGCTTGAGGGAAGTCCTTGGGATGAGCCTTCCACCGAGCCCTTGACCCGCGCCGGCCTGAAGCGGACACGCAAGCGGATTAGCCTCAATCCCTAATCAACTCGAACTTCACCACCTCAAAGGTGAGGTCGGACATTTGAAGCATCGTCATCCAAGCTTGCTCCTCCCGCTCCCGCAGTTCCTGCAAGCTCAGGCCCTCCGGCCAATCCAGTTCGTATTCGATTGTGACGCGGGCTTTCATTCCCCTGCCTCCAGCCTAAAGCGGCCACGCCAGTCCGTCACGATAGGGCCAGCCTCCAATTCGCCTCGTTTATGGCGCCCATTGCAGGCGCCAAATGAGCGAGCGCCTCCGCCTCGGTACCGATGCGACCTCCCATTGCCGACCAGTATTTGCCGTCCGGACCGAGCAGCACGTAGTCTTCCTCAACCCTCGATCTCGTGAAGCCATCAGCGGGATGATCGTGGTGGTGATGATCTCGTCGGATGAGCGCCGCGCTGACGTTGACCTGGTGGTGTTCTGCTTTGCCAAGCCGGAGGACGCGGACACATTCTGCGAGCGATTCAGCGGAGAGCGCTTGCCGGGCGACGGCCGCTGTTGGCGATAACCGCCTCAGCGCCGAACAACGCCGGGCGCTAGAGATTCTCGCCGGCGGTCCACGCGGCTACACCAAAGCGCGGCTTCTCGCCGATGGCTTCACCGTCGACATGTTGGCCGACCTGGTCGGCGAAGGGCTCGCCACGGCGCAACGCGAGACCTTGAGAGTCGGTGGCCAAAACATCAGGGTCGAGCGCCACCGCATCACGCGATCGAAGGCTGATCGAGCTCGGCCCAGGAACGCGCCGCTATGGCCCGGCGTTGGATTCCTGCGTGGGGCTGTCGAGTGTGCCTCACGTCGCCCCGGCCCTTGCTCCGCATTCTGCCGGGCCGGGGCTCCCAGACGTGATCCTGGTCCCACATGTGCAAGCAGCCCAACGGCACGCCCGGCAAGAAGCTGCCGGCGCCATCGGTCAAGGTCTCGCTGCACAAGTTGGGAATAGCTGAGGTTGACACCGCCCCCATACCGCTCGTCACCACCACACCTCGTGGCCACTAACAAAAGTCGCATATCGCTCCCATATCAACGTGGGGGAGAATAGCGAGATTCTCCGATGTGGCTCGATCTCCAACCATGGCTCCCGTTGCTGACCATCAGCTTAACCATCACGCTATGCTTCCTGGCAGGCATTGCGCTCGGCCTGCGATACAAAGTTTTGATCCTTGTGCCCGCGGTTACATTAGCCATGATATTTGCAATGATAATCGGAGTTGCCCGCGCCGACCACTTCTGGTCGATCGTCTTGGCAATGGTGGTACTCGGGACGGCCGTTCAGTTCGGCTATCTGGCTGGAATCGCGATACGCGCGGCAGTCGGATCAGTCATCCCGCTCCCACATGTGCAAGCAGCCCAGCGGCGCGCCCGGCAAGAAGCCGCCGGCGCCATCGGTCAAGGTCCGGTTCGACGAACCGATGAGCGGGCCGCCGTCCCAAGCCCGTTCCGGTACGTCGCAGTCGGGGATAAGGTGCCTCGATGATGCCCCGCTCTGACGAACCGACCAAGCCGACGACGCTCGGTTGGAGGCCGTTGAACTGGTAAGTAATGGCAGAATCTCACACGGTGCGAGTAGCGTTCTTATTTTGAAAACGAATGCGCTCTTACGAAATCGAGGGTTGATACCCTAGGTCGCAATGTGTACCACCTTCCCACTCGTGGCTGGCGAGCAAGGCGCTCGCTTCGCTTCCTCAGTTTGATTATGGCGGCCCGATGGCCAATAGCTTGGCGATTATTGAGAGTCCTTGAAACGAGGCAGTAATGGATGCGGCTAAGGCCGCACGCGCATTCATTCGGGACTGTTTTTTCAGTGCACGGTCCAGTCTTTCCCAGTTGTCACCCGTATGTGAAGGCAGTTCAATTCGTGATGCCCTAAACCACAGATACGCGGCCAATGCTGCTATCGCAACTGAGCCTAAATTAAATAGCGTTTCCCATCGTTCGCCACCGCTCATTATTTTCACCATTGCCAAGCTTAGCGGTAAGCATTAGCCGCGCAGCGCCTCCCGCCGACCCGATCTGGCCGTCAACGCACCTTCGGTGCCTGCGCCGACCGCGGAACGGGTTTGCGTGCCGAAGCTGGGGCCGGCCGCGGCGGAGGCTCTGAATTCTTGTGAAGGATCTGTTGTTCGACCGCCTGCAGTTTGGTGATCTCGCGCGTCATCTGCTCCTGGCCGGCCGTTAGTCGGTCGACGCTGCGCGTTATCTGCTCTTGAGTAATGGCGATCCGGTCGACGTTTTGCCGCATCGCGTCGAGATCGAGCGACATTGCGTTGAGCCGCTGCTGATCGGGAGAAGGGGCAGCTTGCGCCGCCAGCCCGATCGTGCCGGGAGCGCTATGCGCAGATGGCGCGGGCCGCGGCGCTAACCAGGCAAGCTGTGGGTACGAGTTTGCGATGATTTGTCTGGCCGCGTCGCCGTAGGACTGCCAGGCGAAGGTGGTAGCTACTCCGATGCCAAACGCGATCAGTAAGCCGTTGGGGCTCAGCATGGCATTCGTCCTGCACCGCCGCTCCGATGATGCGATTGCGGGAGATCCCGCGCTCGTCAAAGCAGCGCCGCCTCCAGCCGCATGGGCGTATAAACCCGAGAGACGCCGCGGGTATCTAAGACCCATGAAATCACGGTTGAAACGTACAAACATCGAGAACGTTCCGCGTGGCGATGAACGTTCATCACGGATCCCGGGGAGAAGGACTCGGAGTGATCGGCAACCCGCGACGCCGAGATCCGCGCTTGACGTCAAACGAGGAATTCGGAACGCGCCGATGTGGCTGGCGTTAGAATTCCAGCGTAAGGTTGCGACAGCCTCACGCGACCCCGGCCCGCTGCTCCGCTATTTCCTCCCAGAGGGCCGGGGCCTCAGATGTGATCCTGGTTGATGCGCAATCGGCGTTACCGCCGTAGAAGGACGTACAGCAGGGAGGTTTCGCGATGAACAACCTGCTCATCGTCGCTACGGCCGCTTTCTCGCTGCTCCTGCCGCAGTTCAACAATGCCGACGCCGCTGGTCCATATGACGGCGAATGGTCGGGGACCGCGACATCAGCCGGTGAGCGATGCAAGCAAGCCGTTGTCAAGCTCACCGTTGAAGGCCAGGTTGTATTAGGCCAAGCACGGTTTGGGGCCGACGCGCTCAATATCAACGGAACTGTCGACGAGAACGGGACATTTGGGGGGACGTTAGGCTTTCAGCCCATGCGGGGAAAATTCGTGCGGGATCAGTTTGAAGGGACCTTCAAGAGCTTCGATCGCGAATGGAGGGCTCTTCTCAGGCGCAGGCGGTAAGGCCTTTCGATTGAAGACGCGCTCGACCGCGAGCAGGTGAGGGCACCGAACCGGTTCAAGGATTTCTGGAATCGCTTTTCCGCCCATGCGATTACATCATCAGGAGTGCGCAATGGGCGCGGCCCGCGCCAGAGCGCTATAGGCGGACCTTTGTTGACGGACGCGCGCACAGCTTGTTGATTTCACTGGTACTGTAGGCATATCCCAAAGCTCGCAGAAACGGTCCGATATCCTGTTGAAAGAGAAATTCTTTTTCTTCGCCATCAATGGAAATCTTGGTTGGCTTAGCGTATTGGCCATAAAGACTCGATCAAGCCCCCATTTTTCGTCCCCACTGAAAACAGGCCCAGATATATCACGTGGCCATCATCTCGGCGAGGGTAAGTGCAGTTTGGGAAGCCGCGGCGCAGAGACTAGGCGAGAAGGCGAATCACTTGCCGAGTAAGCGTGGGCAGGGCCTTGTAGGCCCTCGCTGCCGCCTTTCAGCAAGCAAGATAAAGACGGCCAGGTCACCCCGGCCGTCACTTCACTTCAGAGAAACCGTCTAGCTCGCTGGCACTGGGGCCGCTCGATGAGCGGCTTTCAGGCTGCGCGCGGTGGCCTGGTTAAAAGCGGTAGTTGATACCGGCTTTGATGGTGTTAACGTCGAGGTTGCCAGAACTAAGGGCGCCAAAGAAGGTCTCGCTGCCGAACCCGTAATGCAAGTATTCAACTTTGGCGCTCCAGTTCGGCATAAACGCGTATTCGATGCCCGCGCCGGCGGTCCATCCACTCAGCCACGCGCTATCCGAAAACGGACCGGCGGAAACCTTAAAGTGCCCCCATCCGCCGCCGCCCGTTCCGTAGAACAGCGCGCTTCCGTACGCGATGCCAAGGCGACCGCGTACTGATGCCAGCGTATCGAATTTGACTGAGACCAGGCCGAGGAACGTCTCCGAGATATCAGCCCAGGCGACGTCGCCCTCAATGCCCCAAACGAAGTTGTTCATTTGGTAGTTGTAGCCGACCTGGCCGCCCCCGAAGCCACCCTTCAGGTCCAGCCCCTGAGAGTCTGACCAGCCGTAACCGCCGTGACCGCCCACATAAAATCCGGTCCAGCTGAAGATGGGCGCCAACGGTGGTGCCTTGTAGGCGGGCGCCTTGGTACCCAGATCGGCCCCAAGCGCCGGGCCGGCGAACAGCAATGTGGCTCCAACCAGACCTAGTGCTTTTTTCATTCGCCCCTCCATGCCGGCAGGTGCCGGAAATGCCTAACTCGGCGGCCCGAATTGCCGCATGTCAGAGCAAATAGCGTATGATTCCCGACTTTGCTGTAGCAGGATTGCAACGATCGGCAAAATACAGCGTAAGCGAGAGGAGGCGTAATTATGTCGGATGTTGATTTTTTGTGCGGCAGCGAAGATGCATGGGGCGGGGATAAAGGGCAAGCAGTGCGCGACAGTACGAATGGATGAAACGACTTTTCCTCTTGGGCCGGCGCCTTTTGTCTCGCCAACCTCCCCGGTTTACGATCTTCCTCTATCAATTCACCGATGCAGCGCCCGGCGCGTTTCTTGACTTCGGCAGCCTTGGCGGCAAAGATTCTTATTCTTTTGCTCGAAAACCGTAGACCGCCATCGCGAGCGACTTGTCGCGAATATCTTTCACCTCGTTGTTTGCAACGTAAGCAGATCATTGCGCAAGGCATGACGAGCCAAGACCCGCGGTCCGGCCGCAAGCGAGGCCGAGGTCAGCCGACCAAGTTCCGGGAGGAATACGTCGAACAGGTTCGCGCGCTCTGTGAGGCCGGTGTCCGCGATGAGGAAATAGAGGCCTACCTTGGTGTGAGTAGCCGAAGTTTGCACCGGTGGCAGGACCGGTGGCCGCAGTTCTTCGAGGCGCGCGAATTAAAGCATCAGCCTACATTGCGCCAAGTCCGGAAGCCTCAGCGGCCACGTTGAGGCAGTGGATCGGCCCGCCTGCGCGGGGCCCAGACGTCGAAGTCGTCGTCAAGCTCGCGTTGGAAACCGACCGTTTTCAGCACCGGTGTCTCGCCGGACGAGGCCCGACCTTCGCGAGGAGGCTGGGGGTGGGCAGCATAGCACGGGAAACGGCGGCGCGGACTTCGATTGCCAGCCGCGCACGGAAACCGGTGCGCATCCCATTTGATGTGACAAACAATATTTATTGGCAGTATGATCAACTTTCCGCGGGGGCGGCCATGCCAATTCGTTCAATCATACAACCTGGAGCGTTCGAACCTGAGGTCATTGCGGCGATGAGTGAAGTTCTCGAAGCCGCCCTCAAAGAGCTTCAAGACACCGGTCAACCTAACGTAGCGCCCGAGGTCATCGCCGGTCGAATTATTGCAGCGGCAAAACTTGGGGAGCGTGATCCGGTTCGCTTGCGGGAAGCTGCGCTCCGCAAACGAGACTAGCGCAGCGGGTGCGAGTCAGGCGATCCAGGCGGGTGACGATACACCGTGTTGCAGGAGAATGACCATAATTGATGCCGTGCCTGAAGATTGCTGATCGCGTTCCCGTCACGTGGAGTCGTCAGCTTATCCCCCGGTAGCTGCCGTGCCGGATGGGTGAAAGTGACATCAGAGTCAGGCATAGAAGCGGGCGAGTCGAGCATAGAAGCGGGCAATTCCTTGACCTAGATCACTGCGCCGGGCGCGGGAATGACTTTTTTGCGGCTGGAACTGCGCCGTCCGCAGACGATTTATAGTCCAAAATGCCAGCCATTTACGGGAACCTGATCAAATGCCGTGGACTCCGAATGATGCCGAAAGGCATACGCACAAGGCCGCAACGCCGGCGCTGAAAGAGCTCTGGGCGAAAGTCGCCAACGAAAGCTTGGAACGAACTGGCAACGAAGGCCGTGCTATCCGGGAAGCGAACGCTGTGGTCGCGCGGCAGGCGGAACACAGCCACTAGCGGAGCGAATCTAGCAGCTTGGTGCCCACGTCTCCCCGCGTCACGATGACGTCTACTTGCAAGCTCACCAATTCGCTCGCCAGTTCCGCGAAACTCGCGTTGCGGCCACTCGCCGAACGATATTCGAAGGTGAGGTTCTGCCCCTCGGTATAGCCATGCTCGAGAAGCACTTGCTGGAAGGCGGCAAAATTGACGTTACGCTCGCGGGGGGCCGTGTCCAGAAACCCGACACGATAGCGTCTGACGGGCGAGACAGCCGACGCGGCCCACGGCTGCGCAAGAAAGCTTCCTATTCCCGCTACAAATGCGCGTCTCCTCATGCGCCCTTCCATGATGCCGCCAAGTTGGCGTTGGCCGATCTGGGCTTCTTCGGTTTGAATGCGGCGGTTAGTTGAAGATTGGCTGCTCACTCGAATTCCACGATCATTTCTACCTCGATCGGCGAGTTGCCTGGAAGGCCCGCCATACCAACGGCGGAGCGCGCATGTTTGCCGGCCTCGCCGAACACTTCCACCATGAGATCGGAAAATCCGTTGACCACAAGCGGCTGGTCGCCGAAACCTTCGGCCGAGTTGACCATGCCAAGCACCTTGACCACGCGCTTGACCCGATCGAGGCTGCCTAGCGCGGTGCGGATCTTTGTCAACATGATGAGGCCAGCTTGCCGCGCCGCCTCTCTGCCCTGCTCCACAGTGAGCTCCTTGCCGAGCTTGCCCTTGCCCACCCACGCAGGGCCTGCGGTGTTGCCCGACAGGAACAGGAGCTTGCCGCTCTGTACCGAGTTCACGAAGTTAGCGGCTGGAGCGGCATCCGGCGGCAATGTGATGTTCAATGACTTGAGGCGCGCTTCTGCCCCACCCGGCGCCTGAGCGGATGCGGGGCTGGATAACGCAAGCAGGCTTGCGGCGAAGGCGGCGAAGATGGCTTTCATGTCGGCCTCCTTACGGATTCGCGGATGCGCTGTCATAGAGTAGATTGCAATGCGGATTTCGGCGACGGATGTTCAAATCTAGCACCCCAAGGGACTACCGCTGCAAAATTGGTAAAGAAAAAGGCGCGCCGCCGCGATCGTTCAATTTCGGCATTCCAGGCTGTAGGATGGCGGAAAGAGCATCAAAGGGAGGTCGCCATGCGGTCGGGTCATCGGCATTTGCACTATCGGCATTCGCTTCACTACCATTCATTACGCAGTCTGCTGCTCTCGGGCGCCGTCATGCTGGCGGCGCCCGTCGTCGCGGCGGAGGTCACGCCGCAGCGGCTCGCCAATCCAGAGCCGCAGAACTGGCTGATGAACCACCGCACCTATGACGGCCAGCGGTTTTCGCCGCTCGCCCGGATCAACCGCGACACCGTCAAGGCCCTTCGACTCGCCTATGCGGTTCCGCTGGGCGGCGGCGCCGGCAACGAGTTCAACGAGGCGACGCCGCTGGCGGAGGACGGCTTCATCTACATCACGGACTCATGGGGCGTGGTCTACAAGATCGACGGCACTTCCGGCGACGCCGGCCGCATCGTCTGGCGCATGGACCCCAAGCAGGAGCAGCAGCGCCAGAGCCGGGGCGCTACCTTGTGGGGCAACTTTGTCATCACTGCCGCCAACAGCCCAGGACGGGTCATTGCCACTGACAAGGAAACCGGCAAAGTCGCGTGGGAGACCACGTTCCCGGATATCGCGAGCGTTGTCATCACCACGGCGCCGCTCGCCATCAAGGACAAGATCATCGTCGGCGCCGCCAACAGCGGGGCCGGCATCCGGGACTGGATCGCGGCACTCGATGCCGCGACCGGCAAGCGCGTGTGGCTGAAATACACCGTGCCGGCGCCGGGCGAACCTGGCGGCGAGACCTGGAAGGGCGCCAACAACGCCTGGCAGACCGGCGGGGCCGCGATCTGGGTCACCGGCACGTATGACCCGGACACCAACCAGACCATCTGGGGAACCGGCAACCCGGTGCCGATGTTCGATCCAACCTACCGGCCAGGCGACAACCTCTACACCAACAGCGCCATCTCCTGGGATCCCGACACCGGCCGTATGAATTGGTATTTCCAATACACGCCGGGCGACCAGTGGGACTTCGACGAGGCCGGAACCCACATCCTGATCGATGCCGAGGTGGCTGGCCAGCCTCGCAAGCTCATCACCCATTCGGCCCGCAACGGCTTCGTCTATACGATGGACCGCAACAACGGCCAGATTCTCGGCGCCAAGCCCTACATGGACAACATCAACTGGACGAACGGCATCGACCAGAAGACCGGCAAGCCGCTCGACTACGACCCGGCCAAGGACATCCAGACCTATTCGGGAGTAGCCATTCACACCGCTCCGAACGATCCGGTCAGGAAGGTGTGCCCGACCATCCTGGGCGGCAATAACTACTGGCCGTCGAGCTACAGTCCGAAGACGAAGCTCCTCTACGTGCCGGCCCTGACCGGCTGCGACGACGTCAAGATCGACACTGCCATGCACTCCAAGGAAAGGGGCTGGAACGGCGGCACGCGCTCCACCGCCGATCGCCTTGAGAGCAACCTGACTGCATTCGACCCCGTCGCAGGTGAGATCAGGAAGAACATCCACTTGCGCTATCCTAACGTCAGCGGCACCTTGGCGACCGCCGGCGGCTTGGTGTTCGTGGGCCTGACGGACGGCACGGTGGCGGCCCATGACGACACCACGCTGGAGGAGCTGTGGAAGCTCAATGTGGGCTCCGGCTTCAACGCTCCGCCGATGACGTTCGAGGTGGGCGGCAAGCAATACGTCGCCATCGCGTCCGGCCTCTACGCCACCGGCCGGCGCACGCTCGTGAACTCGCCGGAGGTCAAGGAACAGCGCAACGCCACGGTGTTGTACGTGTTCGGGCTGTGATACGTAACTTTGTCCGTAGGTGAGTTGAGCGCAGCGAAACCCACCGTCGGCTTCGCCGCTGGAAGGCCCTGATGGGTTTCGCTATCGCTCAACCCATCTTACGGCCCCGCAGTCGAGCCTCGCGAGATTCACAGCATGGCGAGAACGGGCACCATTTTCCGGTTCAGCGTATGTAGCTCGCCACGCCTGATCGGTGCCGCAGTCCCGACCACGCGATCGATACTACGGTCACCTCCCCCACAGCCGCCGCCGCTGTTGTCGTGGGACCTCTACCGCGCCGCCTCGGGGTAAGTTGAAATCTAAAACCAGTTGCCGAAACTACCGATTGGAGCACGCCTCGACGTCTCGGGACGGCGCAGGCCAACGCAACCGCTAAGTGAAAGCCATGTCATCGAAAATAACTTGAACGGTACCGCGAACACCGTGCGCGCCTTTGCTCCGAAATTGGTCGCGCGGCGACGGCGGAAGCCGGCCTCGGTCGAAAACCCGAAGCGTCGCGTTGCCCCTGATCAGCCATTCGGTGTGGTATGTATGTCGCGGGGCCTAATGCACCATCGCGGCGCTCCATTCGGGCTCGCCACCCCAATGTCCTCGCCCCGGACGCCGGCTACCCCAGCGGCCCCGCCGCGCATCATCAGGATGCGCCTATCATGCAACAGAGCGGCCGATGGCGCACCTTGGCGACCTCCATGCACACCTTCAATCCGCTCCTAGTGCGTGCGTCCTCTTGGTTCCAGCGATATTCGTCTGCCATCGTCCCATTGCGAGCGGCGCCCAGAAGGGTGAGCCGCGATCCCAGCGAACATTGCTTTCTTTGGGGCAGCCACGCCTAGGGGGGCACACGCTCCCTTAGCTGCACTTTTTCTCGTCTTCATCTGGATTCGGCAAGATGCCTGTGATCCCGTGGAACAGGCGCTGTTCCTTTAGGCGCGCGCCGCGTATGAGTTCATTCAAGTGCTCCACAAAGGAGCGGTCGCACAACGTTAGCGGCCCCTTTCGATCCTTAACCTGTTCACGGGTGTAATCCCGCAAAGCCTCCAAAACCGGAACCGGCAGCATCTGAAGCATCGCGGCGGCACTGTGCATCAGTTCGTATGCCGCAGCCGCCTTGCGCACGTCGTGCAATTGAAGCGAATAGCTCGTTTGGGTTTTCAGGTTTTTGGAGTCAATCATGGCCGCCCAACGCA
>WNFR01004549.1_pt1 | contig 22933 bp, 19 predicted proteins | sample 5400221 | NCBI WGS metagenome assembly WNFR01 (sample SAMN13153357, study PRJNA577476) | soil metagenome | isolation source: 40 cm soil under Madrone tree | place: USA:California | collected 2016-06-14 | reverse complement strand
GTCGTTGCCGACGAGCAGGTTAGCCACGCGCAACCCGTGCGGATCGAGCGCGCCGCCAGGCGAGACACCGAATTGCCGCGAACCGGTGCGACCAAGGTCCTGAACACTGGTTAAAAAGCCCGCGCGCAGAATATCAATCTTCATTTGGCAACGCGGTCAAATTCTTCGCGAGTGATAGCGCGAAAACGGACGCGATCACCTGCGCGCAGAAGCGAAGGCGGATTTTTTCCCGGATCGAACAAACGCAGCGGTGTGCGGCCAATGACATTCCAGCCGCCCGGTGATTTGATCGGATAAATTCCAGTTTGTGCTCCACCGATGGCGACCGAACCGGCGGGGATCTCCTTGCGCGGAGTCGATCGACGCGCAGTCGCAAGTTTACCCGGCAAACCGCCGAGAAAAGGAAAGCCCGGCGTAAAGCCGAGACAATGCACGCAGTACTCAGCACTGCAGTGAAGATCGATAACTTCCTTCCAATGAACACGCGCGTGTCGCGCGACTTCGTCGAGATCGAGCGCGAATCCAGTTTCGTAACAAACAGGAACCTCTATAGTGCGCGTTTCGATCTTGCCATTCTGAACGCCGGGCGCATCTGAAAGCGCTTTCCCAATTCGGCCCGCTAACCAGTCGAACACTCGATCTTCTTTTGCCCCGGCCGCAATGACGCGCACCGGATCAAAAAATACCGCGACGGTTGTGTAAGCGGGCGCAAGCTCAATCACACCCGGAATGTCTGCAGTTTCCAGGCAGTGCTGCGTGCCCAGCACCGCGTTCAGAGTTTCGTCGGGCGCTTGCTCAAATTCTTCGACAACACGAATGAGGAGAGCGGAATCTCCGAGCGGCGTGATTTGCATGGGTAAATCGACCGATTGCTACCATTCGCAGCGTGGATGCGAAAGGATCAAACTTGCGTAAAGCGAGTACGGCAAAATAAAGCGGCTGGTCTGGTTCAGAAGTAGGCCAGGGTTGCTCTAAAATAAGCCCATACCAAATCGATCCAACCTGCGTTGGTCTTGAAACGAGCTTTGTAAGTACCTGACATTTAGCCAGAAGCGCATAAAGGGCCCCGCCCAAACCGGTTTCCGAATTCCTGGCATAAGTCGTGGTAAAGGATGCCGGAGTGAATGCAGTAACAAGTGAACGAACCTTTCGATTAGGAAAACAAACAACAACCAAAGGAAATTACATATGAAAACATCGGCGAAAAAACATATCAGAATTCAGGATTTAGCGCCGCTGAAGAATCCCCAGGGCGGCAGGGGCTGCAGAAACCATGGTGGACAGATCCTACCGATCAATCCCGCAGGCCTCCCACCCCACACCATTCTTCGCTGACGCGCAGAATAGCCGCACTGTGGGTTCGACCGCAGTGCGGCTCGTTACGTACAGGCGCGTTTAGATCACTGCGCGCGCGTTGCTTCGATCTCGATGTTAATCGAAACGGTCTGGCTGATTCCGGAAACCGTTTCGGCGCTTTGGCTAAACATTAAATTGAAGTCGCGGCGTTTAAGCGGCTCAGTCGTGACCACCCAGCGCGTTTGTTTCATGTCGTTCGCCGGCGTCAGCAATTTCACATGGAGCGTGATCGGTTTCGTCACGCCGTGCATGGTCAGATCGCCGAGGATATCGCCGGTCTGCTGACCGGTTTGTTTCACGCTGTGGCTCCTGAAAGTCATTTCGGGATATTTCTCCACGTTAAAAAACTCCGGACTGCGCAAATGATTGTCGCGTTTTACGATTCCAGTGTCGATGCTGCGAACGTCAATTCTCGCTGTCACTGAGGAATTTTGAGGATGCTCGCGGTCGATGTCGATCTTGCCCTCGAATTTCGTGAATTTTCCGTGGGTCGTGCCAAGAAACTGACGAACGCTGAAACCGATCGTGGAGCGGGATTGATCGAACTTGTAGGCTTCATTGGCAAGCGCGCTTGAGCTGAGCGCGGTGAAGATCAGCGCAAGCGGACCAAATCGAATCTGCGTTTTCATTAAATTCCTTCCCGTCTGTACTGTAGGGGAAGCCGTTGGCTTCGTCCGAGCCGGACTGGCAGTCGGGACGTTAACAGCGTCCCCTACAGACTTCTGGTTTTCGTCTCTGCTGCCAATGTTTTCAAGAGCGGTGTGCGCGAGAGCGGCAATTTTCCAAACAAGTTGCCGAGCGCAAAAGCCGGATCGGCTTTGAGTTTTTTGGCGTCGTGCACGCCCGCGATGCGGGCGAGCTCGGTCTCGAAATGCGCGACCGCGCGCAGATCCGGATCGTTCCGATCGAGATAACCGAACGCCCGGCGCAACAGAGAGTAAAGTTCCGGCTCGCGATGATCGCGCTCCGTGCAAATCTCGATCAACTCGACAAAGTAAGAGGCCGTTTGGGTGCGCAGGTAATTTTGCCGAATGCCGGCGAACGGATTCTTTAACACCACTTCGGTGAGAGTGTGCAGAGTTGATTTGCGGCTCGGCAGGATTGAGATCTCCGTTTCAAAAAAAAGATCGAGCTTACCGGCAAATGGCGTCTTGGTCCGGCGCGCGCCTTTGGCCACGGTTTGAATGCAACCAAGCGATTCAGTGCACCACGAAACGATCAGACTCGTGTCGCTGAACTTGCGCTTGCGCAAAAGAATCGCGGCGGTGCTTTGCACGCCGCGAACCTAGCACGTTGTTGTAACTGCGTTTGTGTCAAACGCCGAACTGAATAAACAGGCGCTCGCCGGCGGCGAGCGCCTCTACAAGGCGAGGGGTAATGCGCCTCTTCCTTTAGTGAAAGGGCCAGAGCATGACGTTGACCTGGAACGTAACCTGGTCGGCGCTCACCCCAATGTTCGTGTTGCCGGGAAAAACCGGCCCACCCGAAGAGAAGTGATCGGTCTTATCGCCCCAATCAACACGCTTATAATCCACGCCCACATTTACGTTGTTGGTTAGAGCGTACAGGACGCCACCTCCACCGTACCAGCCGGTGAGTACGTCTTTGTGAGAGGAGGTCTTCTTGCTCACTATCTCGCCAATGAAACCTCCGATATTATCCCCCTGGCTCGGCTGCACGGTGCGAGGGTTCTCGGGGCAAGGCTGCTTGCCATCATCGCACGGCGAAAAGAAACTGGTGTCCGCTTTGTCCATGGCGGTGAAGTGAACATCGGTAAAAGCGGCGCCGCCCGACCCATAGAAAAGAAACCGCCACAAGGCAAAACCGACGTGGCCGCCGATGAACCCGTTCCAGTCTGTTTCCACTTTGCGAATGGAAGTGAACTCGGTCTCGGCCGTCACGTTCATCTGTTCGGTGAACAGGAAAAGCTCTTTGGTTTGAAACCCACTGGACTTCTCGCCCGCCTCGCTTGTGTTGCCGGAGAAACCGCCTTCACCGCCAACAACGAAATGGCCAAACTGAAAATTGAATCCCATCTGGCCGCCACCGATCGGCTTGTTGTTGGTCTTGTCGTTCTGCCCGGGAAAATCGAATGTGGCAAACGTGTCTACTTCCATGACGCCCTGCACTTGGGGCTCGAGCTCGTAGAACTGGTCTGTGAGGTTCACCTCACCCATGTGCTTGCCGATGTCGAAATGGTTCCAGGTCGCGCCGACGTTAAAACCAGCGTAAAATCCGCTCCAGATATTGGGTTCAATCGGGTCGCCTGGGTGCATGTGCTCAAAAATATTGCCCGCAGCACGCGCATTCGGCGCGGCAGAAAACGCGAGAAAAATCGCGCACAAGATTATAGCGGCGGTTGTTCCCAGCCGCAGGGGCAAAAATGTAATTCGCATGGTTGATTTCGTCCTTGGCGGGCAGGTTTGCCACAAACGCACGGCTACGCCAAGCAAAATATCGATGTAGCCACGGCCCCATGGGCCGTTGAAGTTTATCGGCTTCCTCCTGGCAAGCAGGCCGGGGGCCTACAACTTCACGATTTTTTAGTGAGGAAAGGACCACAGCATGAGGTTGACCTGGAAAGTTACCTGGTCCGCGCTCACGCCGATATTCGTGTTGCCGGGAAAAACCGGCCCGCCCGATGAGAAATGATCGGTCTTATCGCCCCAATCGACGCGTTTGTAATCCACGCCCACACTCACATTGTTGGTGAGAGCGTAGAGAGCGCCGCCGCCGCCGTACCACCCGGTAAGCACATCTTTGTGAGAAGACGTTTTCCTGCTCACCACTTCCCCGACAAAAATTCCTCCGTCACTCTGAAGCGGTTGCGTCGGCGCCGTTCCACCGCACACTATTGCGCGGCATTCCTCCTGAAAGAAACTGGTGTCGGCCTTTTCCATGGCGGTCAACTTGACGTCCGTAAACGCAGCGCCGCCCGACCCGTAAACGAAAAATCGGCCCCAGGCAAAACCGAGGTGGCCACCGATAAATCCATTCCAGTCTGTTTCCACCGTGCGCGAGGAATTGAAGTTGGTCTGAGTGGTAAATTCGCCGCCCAACGGCTGGGAAAGGCCCATCGTTTCGCCAATGAAAATGGTGTTCTCTTGAAACCCTTCAAACTTCGACTGGCTGTCGCTCGTGTTGCCGGAGAAACCGCCCTCACCGCCGACGACAAAATGGCCGAACTGAAGATTGAAGCCCATCTGCCCGCCGCCGACAGGGCTGTTCTCAGTATTACTGTGACCGGGCGCAGAAAATGTCGCGGTATTGTTGAATGGGACGCCGACAGCGAAAGGCTCCAGTTGGTAGAACTGGTCCTCGAGATCGACCTCGCTGGTGTGCTTGCCGATGTCGAAATGGTTCCAAGTCGCGCCGGTATTAAAGCCGGCGTAAAAGCCGCTCCAATTGGTCGGCTCTTGTGGGATCGCGATGTGCTCGAAAATATTCCCAGCTGCGCGACCGTTCGGCGCGGCAGAAAACGCGAGAAAAATCGCGCACAAAATTGCGGTGGCAGATAAAAATCGAATTCGCATGGTTGGTTTGGTCCCTAAGGAGTAGTTCTTGTCAGAAATGTAGGGCTCCGCCAAGCAAAAAATTTGCAGCCACGGCCCTATGGGCCGTCGGGTTTACCGGGTTTGGTTTCGTCTGACCGGCCATCAGCCTTCGCGACGCTTCGGTCTGGCAAGCAGGCCGGTAGCTACAGCTAAGCGCGAACAAGATCGAGAATCTCGTACAAAGCTGCGGCGGAGTGTTGCCTCCGCCGCAAAAGTAGCCGGATTTCTTTTAGGTTCCGGGTTTTAGGGGTTTCAGTCTCAGCGACCCCGAAAGAAGTTACAAAGCAGGACGTTGAATTTCACGATCACCATGTCGTTTTCCAAATCGACCTTGGTGGAGCCGGGAAACTCGAACGTGCCGTTATTACTAAAGTGGTAGGTATGACTGCCCAAATCCGAATGCCGGCCTTCAATGCAAATGGTAAACATGTTGTTCGCCGCCCACTCAATTCCGCCGCCAACCGTGTAACCAACTTGGATATTGTCAGCCCGGGCCACATTCCTGTTGGTGGAACCGACTGTGGGTTCGCCCAATGGGCCGCTGAACCCGACGAATTCCACCGCGGCCGTGTCGATCGCCCAGACGTTAACATCGGCGAATGCTACGCCGCCGGTCGCGTAAATCAGAAGAGGGCCACGCGCATAGCCGAGCCGGGCCCGTGCCGAAGCCATCCAATCTGTTTCCGCCTTGCGATAGGCGGTGTACTCGATGTTCGCCTGCTCATTACTAAAAGCGACCTGAGGGATGATAATGTTATCAGTAAAGGTCTCCGAGGCATTCATCGCCGTGCGCTCAAAATCGCCTTCCACGCCGAAAACGAAATGATGGTATTGAAATTGGAAACCCACCTGGCCACCGCCCATTAATGAATCGTTCGAACCCAAATCTCCCAAGCCTTGTGCTTGGCTAGAATTCGGGAAGGTGAACGACTGAAAATCGAACTCTGTATCGGTGGCATTATCCAGCTCGTTGTCCAAACCTTGGAGGTCAAGACCATCGGTAAAACGACTGAACGTATAATTGCTCCAGTTTCCGCCGAGGTTGCCGCCAACATAGAAGCCCGTCCAGGAAAACTCTTGTTCCACGGGAACCGGTGCGACTTCCTTCGAAGACAATCTTTCTGGGCCAGCACTGGCTGACGTTGCAATGAATAAAGCCCCGGTGCAAAAGATGGCCGCGGCAAGAATAAAATTGATGCGTTTCATATGGTTAAGATGGCTAATAAGTCTAGGTTTTGGCGGGGCAAGGCTGACAGGCTGTCCTTGGGGCTGGCAAGCAAAAATTTGCCTGGGTCTATTAGAGTTTCTGGAATCCCCATCGTCGCCCTTCCATGGAGAAGATCGAGCCTCGCGACCCTACCGATTCATTATATGCAGCGCGCGTTTTTCCACGTTCATCGCCGCTTCCTTGACCGCTTCGCTCAGGGTCGGATGCGAGTGGCAGGTCCGGCCAAGATCCTCCGAGCTGCCGCCAAACTCGATCACCGAAACGGCCTCGGCGATTAGCTCCGAGGCCGCATGTTGCAAAATGTGCGCGCCAAGAATGCGGTCCGTCTTCGCGTCGGCCACGAACTTGACTATTCCATCGAGGTCATCGTTCGCGATCGCCCGAGCGTTGGCCCGAAAGGGAAATTTGCCGACGCGATAATCGATCCCCTTCTCTTTCGCCTGCTCTTCAGTGAGACCAACGCCGGCCAGTTCCGGATTCGTGTAAATGATTCCCGCGATCGCGTCGTAATTTATGTGGCCGGCCTTGCCCGCGATTGTTTCGACGCAGGCAATCCCTTCATCCTCGGCTTTGTGCGCAAGCATTGGGCCCGCGATCACGTCGCCGATGGCGTAAATGCCTTCGACATTTGTCCGGAAATTTTTGTCGATCTTGATGCGTTTCTTTTCGTCGAATTCGACGCCGACCTTTTCTGCGCCGAGTCCTTCGGAAAATGGACGGCGGCCGACCGAAACCAGCACCTTGTCCGCGTCGAACTTGAGTTCTTCTTTTCCTTTCGTCGCAGTCGCGGTAACACGGCCATTTTCGATCTTGACCGCGCTCACCTTGGTTTCGAGATGAAACGTGATGCCCTGTGCGGTGAGCGAGCGTTGAAGCAAATTTGAGAGCTCGAGATCGAAGCCCACCGCGATACGCGGCAAAAATTCGAGGATCGTCACTTCGGAACCGAGCCGGGCCCAAACCGATCCGAGCTCCAGCCCAATCGCGCCCGCGCCGATGACAAGAAATTTGGGCGGCGCTTCAGTAAAGGTGAGCGCTTCGGTGCTGCTGACGATTGTTTTACCATCGAACTTCGCGAACGGCAGCTCGATCGCCGCGCTTCCGGTCGCAATCACAATATTTTTTGTTTCGATCTCCTGCTGCTCGCCTTTCGATGATTTAACCGAAACTTTTCCGGGGGCGGTGATTGTTCCGAATCCCTCAAAGGTCGTGACCTTGTTTGTCTTCATGAGCGCGCGCACTCCGCCGGTCAGCGTTTTTACGACTTTGTCTTTGCGCTGCTGCATCTTCGCAAGATCGACATGTGCGTCCTCGATAACGATGCCGTGCTTCCCCGCTTCCTTTTTTGCGAACACGAAATGATCGCTGGAGGTAAGCAGCGCCTTGCTTGGAATGCAGCCGACATTCAGACAAGTGCCGCCGAGTTCCTTGTCCTTTTCGATAATGGCGGTCTTCAGGCCGAGCTGCCCGGCGCGAATCGCGGCGACGTAGCCGCCCGGTCCAGAACCGATGATAACAACATCAAATTTGTCCATTTAGAAATCCTAATTCTGTCATTCCGACCGGAGTGGAGGAATCTCTTACTGTTTTCTTCGGTTCCCCGCTTCGCTCGACATGTATGTCAGCAATCGCTGAAAAATCTAGAGACGCAACTCACGTTAACAATCCCTCACCTTGGTCCTCTCCCTTTGCGAAAGGGAGAGGAGAGGTAAACTACTGCCAGCATTGCGATGCATTGCGGCCAGCATTAATCCGCCTCTCCCCGACCGCGGGGAGAGGATTGAGGTGAGGGGCTCCTCGAGTCGTCGCGCCCTGCCTCAAAAATCGAGCGGCAATTTTTTCGGGTCTTCGATGCATTCTTTCACTTTGATGAGGAACGTGACCGCTTCTTTGCCATCGATGGCGCGGTGGTCGTAGCTGAGCGCGAGATACATCATCGGACGTACCTCGACTTTTCCGTCAATCGCCACCGGTCGCGGCATGATTTTGTGCATACCGAGAATCCCGCTCTGCGGCGGATTCAAAATCGGCGTGCTCAAGAGCGAGCCGTAAACGCCGCCGTTTGAAATGGTGAACGTGCCGCCCGTCAAATCTTCGAGCTTCAATTTTCCTTCGCGTGCTTTCGTGGCGTAATCGGCGATGTCGCGCTCCAGATCGGTGAAACTTTTTTGGTCAGCGTCGCGCACGATTGGAACAATGAGGCCGCGCTCGGTGCCAACAGCAACGCCAATGTCATAGAAATTGTTTTGGATAAAATCTTCGTCTTCGATGCGGCCGTTAACCACTGGCACGGCTTTGAGCGCTTCTACACTTGCTTTAATGAAGAACGACATGAAACCGAGCTTCACGCCGTTCTTTTTCGTGAACGCGTCCTGCGATTTCCCGCGCAATTCCTGAACGGCGCTCATGTCGCATTCGTTGAACGTGGTGAGAATCGCCGCGGTTTGCTGCGCCATGACCAGCTGCGCCGCGATTTTTCGGCGCAACGGCGACATTCTTTTGCGAGTGAAGCGGCCGTCGGGCGACTGTCGATCTTCTGTAGGGGAGGTCCGCGACCGCGGCTACAGACGCTTTTTCCGGCGCGGGCTTTTTCTCTGCCTCGGATTCTTTCTTTTTTTCCGGAGGCTTCTCCACCTTCTTTTCCGCTGGCGCCTTCTTCGAGTCGTCGATTGTTGCCACCACTTCGCCGATTTTTACTTCCTGACCCTCAGGAACCAGCGTGTCGAGCACGCCCGCTTTTTCGGCGGTGATTTCGGTAGAAACTTTGTCGGTTTCGAGAGTAAAGAGAGCATCGCCGGCATTAACAAAGTCGCCGGATTTTTTGTGCCAGACGGACACAATGCCACTCGTAATCGATTCGCCAACGGCGGGAATTTTTACTTCGATAGGCATCTCCGCCTAACTAAGCGCAGAAAAAAGCGCCGGTCGAATCAAACGTTGAGCTTCCAGCGCGTCATTTCTCCATGGAGGCCCGCCACAACGCCGCGCTGTCGATCTTATCCATTTGCATCATCGCTTTCATCACGCGCTCCGCTTTTGCCGCATCTTTAGTGCTTAATGTCTGCGCCAAATCCGTCGGCACCACATGCCACCATACACCGAACTTGTCTTTTACCCACCCGCCCCGCGACCTTTCTCCACCGGCGGAAAGTTTCTCCCAGTAGTAATCGATTTCCTCCTGCAAGTCGCAGTTCAACGTCATGATGTTCATCTGCGTGCGCTTGAATTTCGGGCCACCGTTCAAGACCAGAATATCCTGTCCCTCGATCCAGAGTTTCACTCCAGCAACGTTCCCCAATTCGGGGACGACGTCCCGGTACCGATCAACGTTGGGATCTTTACGCGAGTCCTTAAAGATCGATAAATAAAAATTCGCTACCTCTTCGGCATTGTTATCGAACCACAAGACTTGAGTAACCCTTTGCGTCAGGCTGTTCACGGCTCGACTTTCGATCATCGCACCGACAGCTGTCGCGAACCTCCGTTGCTCGTTTGCAGCGTGATTCAATAGCGCGACAACGCACTCGCGAACGCTCTTCCCCTTCAACGATTCGAGATCAAAGTATCCCGTTGGCGAGGCGTCAGACGAGCTGATCCATACTGCGTCACCCTCGCAATTTTCGTTTTCGAAATCGACGGGCAGCGGCTTGCCATTTTCGTCATGCGTGTGAGTTCCAGGTCTATTTAGAAAAAGCAGATAGCGCCCGGTCGGGATAAATCCTTGCGTCAGTCCCGTTATGTCATGCGGGCCAATTGTGAAAGATAAGTCCCTCAAGTAGGCCGTTGATCGTTTGCCCGGTTTGGCGTTGCCTTTGAGTGCTTTAACTACTTCGATCTCAAATGTGGCGCCGCCCCCCATATCAAATTCTTCGATGGGCGGCCGCTTTATGATCTCGGCAACGACAATAAACTCCGCACCATCTATCAACTTATTAAGACCCGGAAAGGTGCCGTAAATCGGGGCGGGCGCCTTGTCAGGCATTAAAATCAGAAAAAGCGCCGTCAACGCCCAAATTCTTTTCATACTTTTAACCGGTGAACTGAGTTCAAATCGAAAACGCGTCGGCGACAAGCGCAGCCTGTCTGCGTTTGTGAAGGACGAGCGCACCGACAGCCGGACTGGCGCTGGGGGCACGGCCGGCGTAGCCGATTTCGCGGCCAAACATTTTGCGTAATCGCGGCTCGATGAAACTCCACGCGCCCATGTTCTGCGATTCTTCCTGGCACCAGACGAGCTTCGCGGTCTTGGGATAAGGCTTGATCATCTCACGCAGCTTTTTTTCCGCGAGCGGATAAAGCTGCTCGATCCGAATGATGGCCGCCGCGTTGTCGATCTTTTTCTCGGCACGATAATTCAAGAGGTCGTAATAGACTTTGCCCGAACAGAGAATGATCCGCTTCATCTTCTCGGCTGGGCCGACCTTGGGTGAGCCGAGAATCTCTTCGAACTGGCCACTGGTAAATTCTTCCGCGCGCGATGACGCGAAATCGGCGCGCAACAGACTTTTCGGCGTCATGATGATAAGCGGCTTAATGAATTTGCGTTTCATCTGCCGGCGCAAGAGGTGAAAATATTGCGCGGACGTTGTTACGTTGCAGACCTGAATGTTGTCTTCAGCGCACGCTTGCAAAAAACGTTCGAGCCGCGCGCTGGAGTGTTCCGGGCCCTGGCCTTCGTAACCGTGCGGCAGAAGCAAAACAATCCCGCTCGGCCGTTGCCATTTCGATTCCGCCGAAACGATGAACTGGTCGATGATCGTTTGCGCGCCGTTTACGAAATCGCCGAATTGCGCTTCCCACAAGCAAAGCAAGCTTGGGTAATCGAGCGAGTATCCGTAGTCGAAACCGAGGACACCCGCCTCTGAAAGAGGGCTGTTATAAATGCAGATGCGCGCCTGCTTTTCCGCCAAATGCATGAGCGACGTGTAGGGCGCACCGGTTTTTGCGTCGTAAAGGATCGCGTGCCGCGTGCTGAACGTGCCGCGTGCACTGTCTTGCCCGGATAATCTCACCGGCGTGCCTTCGAGGAGGAGCGAACCGAAAGCGAGCAATTCGGCGTAATGCCATTCGTAGGGACCGCCGCTTTCGAAAACTTTGCGCCGATGCTCGAGCACGACGCGTTTGATCTTCGGCTGAACACTAAAATCATCCGGCACACGCGTGAGCGCATCGACAATTGTTTTCAGCGCTTTTTCGCTGATGGCGGTGGAGACGGCCGCGCCGGTGTATTCGGGTTGGAAAACTGCGGTTGATTCCTTGAACTTTGCCTGCTTGCCGGTCTTCTCTTTTTCCAGCGCTTTGACGTCGTCGAGCGCCATTTCGAGCCGGAGATCGAACTCCGTTTCCAGCGAAGCCGCGTCGTCATCGGTCAATGTGCCGGCTTCGAGCAGCTCGCGCTTATACAACTGCGTAACCGATGGGCGCTTGTCGATCCTGGCGTAGAGATCGGGTTGGGTAAATGCCGGCTCGTCGCCTTCATTGTGTCCATACCGGCGATAGCAATACATGTCGATGACGACGTCGCGTCCAAATTCCTGACGAAAATCGATCGCGAGCTGGCTAACGAACAGGACTGCGAGCGGATCGTCGCCGTTCACATGAAAAATGGGCACCTCGATCATCTTCGCGATGTCGGTGGCGTACATGGATGAACGCGCATCTTCGGGCAGCGTCGTGAATCCGATCTGGTTGTTCACGACGATGTGCACGGTCCCGCCCGTTCCGTAACCGTGCAGTTGCGACATGTTCAATGTTTCGGCCACGACCCCCTGCCCCGCGAAGGCGGCATCGCCATGTATTAAGAGGGGCAAGACTTTGCGGCGATGTTCGGTATCGCCGCGAATGCGCTGCCGCGCGCGGGCCGTCCCTTCCACCACCGGGTCGACCGCTTCGAGGTGGCTCGGATTTGCGGAGACACGAATCTCCACTTCCGCGCCGGCGGAAAGTTTTCGGACGGTGTGATAACCGAGATGGTATTTCACATCGCCATCGCCGGATACGAGCTCGGGAATGTAATTGTCGCTGAACTCGGTAAAGATGACGCGGAGCGATTTCTTTAAAAAATTCGCCAGCACGTTAAGGCGCCCCCGATGGGTCATGCCCATGCAGATTTCTTCGACGCCAGCGGCCGGGCATTTGTGCAGAATCGTGTCGAGAATCACCATCAACGCCTCTGCCCCTTGCAACGAGAACCGCTTCTGCCCGACGTAGCGGGAATGTAAGAAAACTTCGAACGATTCGGCTTCGAGCAACGCGCGCAGCAAAGCGATTTGCACCGCGCGCGCCGTGTGCCGTTTATCCGGGCGCGATTCGAGACGATGCAGCACCCAATTGCGAATACGCGTGTTCTGGATGTGCATGAACTCGGCGCCGATCGAGTCCGCGTAAATCTTCTCCAGCCGCGCGATCATTTCGCGCAGCTTCATCTCCTCATTGTCGAGGAAGAACTTCGACGACACCCGAAGATCGAGATCTTTTTCGCTGAAACCGAGCTCGCGCAATGTGAGCTGCGGATTTTCCGGGCGCTTTTCCGCCAACGGATTGACGCGCGCGATGGTGTGCCCAAGGATGCGATAGGCGTAGACCAGCCCGTCGACACGCGTTTGCAGTGGCCCTTCTCGAACTTCCGCGCGTGGCGCGGCCGCGACCGCAGCGCCATTTCGCTGCGGCAGATTGCCCAGCTCGAAACCTTCGAAAAACGCCGACCAACTCGGATCGACCGACGCGGGATTTTCCTGCCAGCGCCGATAATTTTCGTCGATCAATTCGAGATTGGCCCGGGCGGCAATGGATGTGCGCATGGCAAGTTCAATCTGCAACCATTACGCCGAGCAGCAAGTGCTGTAGCCACGTGCCTGTGGCACGTCAAACACGTCGCGCAGCGACGCGGCTACAGTGGCGCAGCAAGTTGACAGTGCCAATGCAGCCTCGTTATTTGCTGCGCAAAATGGCTTATCATCGAGCACGCGTCTTGGGAATCATTGGCGTCTGGGCTGTCCTCTTCGCAAGATCGACGACCTGCTTTGGGCAAGGCGACCCGGCGGCGGAGCCGGCCGTCCTGGCGGTGGCGAAAGTTTTGCCGGCGGTGGTGAACATCAACACCGAGCGGGTCGTTCGACGGACGGTGCGCGATCCGTTCGACGAATTTTATTCGCAATTTTTTGGAAATTATCGGGGCCGGCCCCGGGAAGTTCGCCAGACCCTGCAAAGCCTTGGCTCGGGTTTCATTGTCAATCCGGCGGGCTACATTGTGACCAATCAACACGTGGTCGAGCGCGCGGCCGATTTGAAAATCCAGGTGACGACGAACGACGGCAAAACTTATAACGCGCATTACGTCACCGGCGACGACAAGAAAGACCTCGCGTTTATTAAGATCGATGCCAAAGCGGCGTTCCCGTTCATCAGCCTCGACAATATTTCGCCGAATCTGCTCGGCGAAACCGTGATCGTGGTTGGCAACGCAGTTGGTTACGGCAGCTCGATCAGCCGCGGGGTGTTGAGCGCGACCAAGCGCGACATCAGCATCGACAACATCGAATACAAAGATCTGGTGCAAACAGACGCCGCCATTAATCCGGGCAACAGCGGCGGACCGGTGATCGATATTTCCGCGCGGCTCGTCGGGATCAGCTCGGCGAAAATGGCGTTCACACCGCAAGGCGTGCCGACGCAGGGATTGGGCTTTGCCATTCCCGCTGAAATAGTGCGGGAGAGCGTTGCGCAATTCAGAAAAGTCGCGGAAAAGCAACCGGCGCCGAAAAACCAGCCCCGCACTGCGGCCGAAACATCGACATCGAATGCCGAGCGTTTGTTTGGGATGCAATTGCAAGATTTGACGCAGGAATTAATCGACGCGCTTGGATTTGAAGCCGGTCGCGGCGTGCTCGTCAGCGCGGTGGAGCCGGACAGTCCAGCCGACCAGGCCGGCATTGAACGCGGTCTGGTCATTTATCGGATCGGAAAATATGACGTGAATTCAGTGAAACAGGTGGAAAGTTTACTTAGCCGCGCCGGCAGCGGAACCAGCGTTGCTTTTGCCCTCGGCATCGTGCGCGCCGGGGGTGGCGATCAGCGTATCGAGACGGTCACGCTGGCGGCCCGTTAACAATCAGAAAAAATTTCGCAACGCAAACGTCCATTCGATTGTCGTAACTTCCCAATGATTAAAGTCGAGAATCTCACGAAGCGGTACGCCGGTCAGACTGCGATCAAGGATTTGAACTTCGAGGTCGGCAAAGGCGAGATCATGGGATTTCTCGGCCCGAACGGAGCGGGTAAGACCACGACGATGCGGATTCTGGCGAGCTTCATGCCCGCGACTTCCGGTCGCGCTACCATCGCGGGGTTCGACGTTTTCGAGCAATCGCTGCAAGCGCGCGCGCATCTCGGTTACATGCCGGAGAATGTTCCGCTCTACAGCGACATGCGTGTGAACGAATACCTCGACTATCGTGCCGCGCTCAAAGGCGTGCCGCATCGGCGTGTGGCGGAGCGAGTCGGTGACGTGAAGGAACTGTGCGGGTTGCGGGAGGTGGAGAAGAAACTGATCGGCGCACTTTCCAAAGGTTACCGCCAACGCGTCGGCCTGGCTGATGCGCTCCTGCACGAGCCCGATCTTCTTATTCTCGATGAACCGACAATTGGTCTCGATCCAAATCAAATCCGGCAAGTGCGAGAGTTGATTAAGAACCTCGGCAAACAGCACACGATTTTACTTTCCACCCACATTTTGCCGGAAGTCGAAATGACCTGCAGCCGCGTCATCATCATCCACAAAGGACGGATCGAAGCGTGCGATACGCCGGAAAATTTGCTCGGCCAAATCCGGCAGGCGGGCGGCGTTGTGGTCGAAGCAAAAGTCGGAACAGACGACGGCATCGAGCAATTAAAGAAAATTTCAGGCGTGCGCGAAGTGACAAGCGACACGGAAGGCGATTGGAAGATATTTTCGTTGCGAGTGGAATCCGGTCTGGATGTGCGCGAAGAAATTTTCCGGCTGGCCACGACGCGGCGTTGGACCGTGCGCGAGTTATCGCAACGACGCGCCACGCTCGAAGACGTGTTCGTCGAAATCACGCACTCCGACCAAGTATGAGTCACATGTCGAGGTACCAAGATGTCGATCTAAGATATGCGTAAATTTTACACACTGCTCTTGCGCGAGGTGCGCGGCTATTTTCACTCGCCGATTGCCTACATCGTCCTCGTGTTTTTCCTGCTGGTGAGCGGAGTCGATTTCTATTTCCAGATTTCGTTCATGAACCAGCGGCCTGTCTCATACTCGGTGCAGGAAGCGTTTTTCAACTCCGTGTTTTTCTGGTTCGCGTTCGTCCTGATTTTTCCGCTCATCACCATGCGCCTTTTCGCTGAGGAATTTAAGCTCGGCACGATCGAGCCGCTCATGACCGCACCGGTGCACGACTGGCAGGTGGTCCTGGCAAAGTTTTTCGGCGCGCTGGTTTTTTATATCGTTCTTTGGATTCCGACGCTGCTTTATTTCGCGATCTTCCAAAAGATCACGCATCAGCCGGCGGCGAATTCGACCGGCGCCTACTGGGGGTCGTATCTGATGCTTTTGCTGCTCGGAATGTTTTATCTCTCGGTCGGCTGCCTGGCATCGGTGTTAACCAAAAACCAAATCATCGCGGCGATTATCTCGTTCAGCGCGATCACGCTCTTGTTTTTCCTGGGACTTACTCAGTTCATTTTGCTCGATGTCAGTGGCGGGACGCGTGACTTGCTCGGTTACTTCTCCGCCATCGAGCAGATGGGAACGCTTTCGCGCGGCGTGATCGATACCCGGCCGATCGTCCTCTATCTGAGCATGACCATCGTGATGTTGACGCTCACCTATCAGGCGTTCCAATCCCGCAAATGGAGACTGTGACCATGGCAACAGAAGAAAAACCCAAAGCAAAAGGCATCCGCCGCCTCCAAATCGGAGTAAATGTCATTGTCCAGGTCGCGCTCATTTTGTTTATCGCCGTGATCGTGAACTCAATCGGCATAAAACATTACAAGCGCTGGGATTTTTCGCGCGACCAGAAATACGCGCTCTCCGATAAAACGAAACGCTTTCTTGGGTCGATCAAAGGCAAGGTGCGCATCACGGTTTTCTTTTCACCGAACACGCCAATCACCGCTGATGTGCAGAGTTTGCTGACTGAGTATCAGTACGCGGCGAAGGGAAAGGTCGACATCGAGAATATCGACCCGGAACGGAATCTTTCTCGGGCCAAGGAGATGTTCGACAAATATAAAGTGGTCAGTGACGAGAGCCTTGTCGTTGTCGATTACGAAGGACGCAACAAGACCGTGAAAGCGTCCGAAATGGCCGAAATCGATCAGAGCGGTATGGCGTTCGGCGAGGGCCCGCGCGTGACCGCGTTCAAAGGCGAGCAGGCAATCACAAGCGCGATGATGGATTTGGTGGAAGGCAAAAAGAACACGCTTGGTTATGTCACGGGCCATAAAGAACCGGCGATCTCCGTGGCATCGTCGCCGGCGACGTTTGGGCAACAGCAGCCGGCCAGTCCGATCTCGGTGCTAAAAACATTCATCGAGAACGAGAACATTAAGTTTCAGGAGCTGAACTTTTTCGACGTCGGCGCAATCCCGGCGGATTTGAAAACAATCGTGATCGCCGGGCCGCAGTACGATTTCTCCGATCGGGAAATGAAATTGCTGCGCGATTTCTGGGATAAACAGGGGCGGATTTTGCTGCTGCTCGATCCGTCAGCGAAAATACCGAAGCTCGATGGTTTTCTCAACGAACTGGGAGTGAAGGTGAATGACGACCGTTTGATGGTTTTCATCAAGACGGGCATCCAGGAGATCGCGGTCACGCGCGACGTGCAGGCGCGCTTCTTGGCGGACAATCCCATTACAAAAAGACTCGCTGACGCGCGCGCACTCTTTTTCGGGGGGACATCGTCGATTGCGCTCGATCCTAATCGCGTGCGCACAGCGAATATTAGACTCGAGCCGTTGATCCAGGCCGAGAAAGGATATTTTTCCGAAACCGACTACAACACGGAGAACCAGGCGAAATTTCAGGCCGACGCCCAGAAAGGCGGCAACGCTCCGTTAACGATTGGCGTCTCGATCGAAAAGGGCGGCAGCGCGGACGAACGCGTCCAGGTGAATTCTTCACGCATGGTAGTGGTAAGCAACGCGACGTTCATACAAGATAAAGCTCTCACTCAGGACCAGCAGGCGCTCGATTTCATCTCCGGAAGCGTGAATTGGCTGCTCAGCCGCGAACAACTCATCGGGATTGCGCCGAAAGTTCCGAAGACGCTCACGTTCACTCTCAATGAAGATGCGCTGCGCAATTTGCGTTGGATCATCCTGGTGCTGATTCCGCTGATCCCGGCCGTCGTCGGCGGCGCGGTTTGGTGGCAACGCCGCGTCTAAGTTTCAAATCTAATCATGAAACTGCGGACAACGCTTATTTTGCTCGCGATCGCGCTGGCCGGTTTCGTCTACATCAAATTCTACGAAAGCAAGAAACCGGGAACCGAAGAAGCAGCGCGCCAATCGCACAATGTCGTCAATTTTAGCCGGGAGAAGATCGAGGGCGTCGTCATCCAAAATGGCGACGACAAGATCGAGATCCGGCGCCACGACAATAAGTGGCGACTGGAAACGCCGATCAAGGACCAAGCCGACAGTGCGCTGATCGATGGTTTGCTTTCGGACCTGGAGAACTGGCAAAAGGCCGCGACGATTGCGGCAAAGGAAATCGAAGCAGATAGAAGCAAATTGAACGAATATGGGTTGAGCAAACCAAAGCTGCGCCTGAAGTTGCTCGGACCGGATGCGCCGCGGGAGATTTTGTTCGGCAAAGACGCCGCCCTCGAGGGCAAGATGTATGTGCGCTTCGACAATTCGAAAGACGCCTTTGTTGCCGATCAATCCGTCAGGAAAGCAATCGAGAAGAAACCGGAGGATTTTCGCGACAGGAAATTGACGGACCTGATCATGGCGCAAGTCTCACGGGTTGTGCTCAAGACTGCGGCCGGGGAAATGGAGCTCCAGAAAAAAGGCGATCATTGGGAAATCGTGAAGCCGTTGCGCGCGCGCAGCGACGATCAAAAAGTTGGCGACCTGATTGCGCAAGTCACGACCGCGCGCATTCAACAATTTGTGGCCGACGATCGCGGCGACCTTCATCCCTATGGTCTGGCTGAACCCCGCGGTTCCATCACGTTGTTCGGTCAGGACGATAAACAAGGGCAAATGCTGCAGATCGGCGGCGTCCCGGAAAAAGAAAAAGACCAGGTCTACGTTCGGTTCTCGCCGCGCGGCTTTGTTTACACGCTTCCCAAAAAAATCGAAGAAATCCTGAGCACAAAGCCGAACGATGTACGCGATCGTCATCTCGTTCGGATCGACACAAAGATCCTCGACCGGATTACGATAGAGGCACCGGGCAAAGGCAAAACAGTTCTGGCCTGGAAAGAGGAAAACTGGACGATCGCCAGCCGCAACAACGCGCCGGCAAATTCAGGCGAAGTGCGGCGTTTGATCGACACTCTGCAAAACGAACAGGTGACGAAATTTGTTGAGGACGTCGCTTCCAATGTGTCGAAGTACGGCCTCGATAAACCACAATTGCAATTGACCTTTAGCTCGTTCGCATCCGAAAACACGGCCGAGACCAAGGCAGGCGAGCAACCCTTCGCCACACTCGCGTTCGGAAAAATCGAGGGCAATGAAGTATACGCGCGGCTCGGCGATGAGCCGTTCATCGTGGCGGTGCGCCGTGGATTGCTCGATCAAATTTTTCCCGACCCGTTGCAATGGCAGGAATTGTCGATCTTCAAATTCAAACCGGAACAGATCCACCGACTGGACATTGTCGTCACCGACAAAGAGCTCTCGCTTGTCCGCGGCGCCAATAACCAATTGACCTGGGTGAAAGGAAGCGGCGAGATCAATCAAACAAACGCGCAATCGTTTCTAAACACATTGTCGATGTTGCGCGCAGTCCGCTGGGTTGAATCGACCATGCCGACAGATGGGTTCGACAAGCCGCAATTTGTAATCGTGTTCACGACATCGCCCGACGATAAAGCGTCGCATAAATTGACCGTTGGCGGCGCGAGCGGCAACGGAATGTGGTTCGCGAAAGTAGACGAGCGCGAGGGGACATTTGTTGTCAGCAACCCGGATTTGAATGGGCTGAAACTACCGCTGGTCAGTCAACCTTCGCCATCTCCATCCCCGTCACCGTCAATCAGCGCTTCACCAACTGCCGCGCCGAGCGTGCATTAATCGATTTTCGTCGCGGTATAAATCGTGACGATGCCGCCGGTGAGCGGTTCGGCGGCTGCATCGCGAAAGCCATTTGCCTCCATCAGGCGGAGCAATTCTTCGCCGCCCGGAAATTCCTCGATCGAATCGCCCAGATAATCGTAAGCGCTTTTCTTCTGGGTGAGAAAAGACCCAAACAGCGGAAGCAACCGATGCAAATAGAACCGGTAAAACGCGCGTAAGATCGACAATCGCGGAAGGGAGAATTCGAGAACGAGCAAGTGACCTTGCGGATTGAGCATGCGCGACACTTCACGCAATGCCGCACTCCAATCCTCCATGTTCCGCAGACCGAACCCGATGGTTACACAATCAAAGGAGCGATCAGGAAACGGAAGCGCGAGTGCATCGGCCACAACGGTTTCGCCCAAACCTTTGCTCCGCGCGATGGCCAGCATTTCCTCGGAAAAATCGACGCCTACGATTTGAGCGCCGGGCAAGGCGCTTTGGATGGCGAGGGCCAGATCTCCTGTTCCAGTGGCAAGATCGACAATCTTCTTCGCGCTCCAGCTCGCCACGATGTCGGCGGCGCGCTTTCGCCAATGGAAATCGAATCCACAACTTAAGATGTGGTTCGCCAGATCGTATCGTCGGGAGATAGCACCAAACATCGCGCGGACATTTGCCGGATCGCGCGAACCAGATACGAGATTATCGTCGATCGGACTCAGAACCGAACCTTTAAGCTGTCGCTTTTTGGCAAAGGCAAAACCAGGCCGATCGCAAGCCATGCGGCCGGGACGACATGAAGTAGTAGCCGTGGAAATGATGAAGTCATGTGTGCTGTGTAGCTCGGCCAGGTGCTAAACAAATAGGTTGAAGAGTAAATTATGATTGGTAGAAGAATCGCACTAGCCAGGAGCAGGTTTCGCATGTTGCGAAGTAGAAACAAGAGATAGACCAAGGCTAACCCAGTAAGTAACCAGAAAATACTCCAATGGCTCGTCTCCACGATTTCTGCGAGGAACACACGAATGATGGGAACCGTTCTATCGACGTTGTCATGTAACGTTCGCAGAGTCGGTAATGCAAAATCAGAAGCTGAGACCACATGCATTAACTTGAGGTAAAGGCGCCAGCTCCCGAGTAGGAGTAGGCCCGGCCCAAGCGCTAGGAGAAAAACGCGCAGTTTCCCTTGTCTCCAACTGACCGCCAGGCCGAGTAGAACCAGGATGAACCACAGGATTACGCCCTCATGCTTCACCCATGGCAGGAGAGCGAGGCAACTCGAATAGATCAGAAATGGGTGAGGCTCGTTCTTATCCAACGAGTAAAGCAGGTAGCCGAGCGCCGTCAGATAAAAGACGCTGAGCGGAAAGTCGGCGTAGGCAACGATCACGCCGCCCGGGCCTTGCGTCAGAAACGGAATGAAAGGAAGCAGCGCAGCAATCAGCAAACCGATCCAGCGTCGACCGGAAAGCCGAGCTGCCAGCAACGCGAGTAGAACCGCGCCCGCGGCGTAAAAGACCGGAAAAATCGTTTTCCCCCAGAATTGATGAGGCTCGCCGATCCACAAGTACAACCAAAGCTCGGTGAAAGGAATCCCGAGCGGATATTTAGGATGGCTAAAGGCTCGACCGGCGTCTGAATAGTATGCGGCCGGAATAACTCCTCCGTTCAGAAAGGCATAACGCGCCTTGATTTCCCAGTTCAGTAATCCATCCCAGCCAAGAGTATGTTTACAGGAAACAAAGAAAATCGTCGCAATCTGAATTATAATAAGGCTAGCAAGGAACCATTCGATTGCGCTGTGCGGCCGGGGCAGCGCGAACTTCGCACCCGCACGTTGACTTGCCCGCCAACCAATCACTCCGAGAGCTAGGCATACAATTGTAACAACTGCCCGCAAAACGAGACCAGAGGCAAATATTCCGCAGATCCATAAAAGCAAAGAGATGATGCCAGTGCCGAATAGCCATGCAAGACAACCGCACTCGAGCAGATTCAACCGGCCTACACCTCGCAGGATTAGTAGCGTAGCGCCTAGACCTGCACTGAACAAAATTAGATAAGCAGCTATCAATTGAAGTAAGATCACGGCTTAACCTCGTGCGCTGGCACCGCCACCAAGAGAATACTAGAACCAAGACGAACTCCTTTTCCCAACCACGGCGGCGGATCCACAGAGCAAAACATAAGCCCGGCTACGGAACGAGGGTTGATCGCCGCAATTTCGCGTTCCTCGGTCGGGCTTTGCAGCTCCACTATCCGCACTTCACGCGGCCACGATAGATAGGCGATAAGCATGCCAAGAAACTCGCTCTGCGAATTTTGATCGCGCACGAAAATCACGAGCGACTTCCCTTCAGGCAAACGCCTAACAGCGTCGTTAAGCCGTTGCGAACCGTTACTAATTCCGTTGAGGGCTTCAAGATACGCATCGATCGAACGACTCGCTTCGATTGGACCGATTTTGCTCTCGGAAACTGCACGGCCCACGATCGGAGCGCTCTGAAAAAGAAAAATACCGAGGAGCGCACTCCAAACGGAGACGTGAAGGATCCCCTGCCAGCCCCGGAAATTTCGCCAACTCATTTGCTCACGAGAGGACTCGAACCTCCACGGGTTTCCCCATACGGTCCTGAGCCGTACGCGTCTACCAATTCCGCCACGTGAGCGAAGAAGAGCTGATTAAATTGCGCGCGAGACTTAGCTGCGCAAGACGAAATCATGCTTGTCGATCTTACATGCGCCGCCTTTTGCGAGCGCGGGCTTCGAGTTGTTGCGCTTTACGGGCCTTGCCTAACGAACGAAGCAAATCGGCATAATTGGCAGCAACGATTTCATAATCTTCCGGCGGCGTATCGGTGGCTTCTTCCCAGCTCTTGAGCGAAGCGCGATAAAGCTCCGCCGCTTTCGGGTAATCGCCGCGCGAATGGTAAACGACGGCCAGATTACATTTTGATTGCGCGATATCCGGATGAGTGGGCGGAAGCACTTTCTCGCGGATAGCGAGCGCGCGAAGATGCGTTTTCTCCGCCTCGGCGTAACGACGTTCGTTGGTGTAAAACACAGCCAGATTATTGAGAACAGAGGCGACGTCGGCGTGCTGCGGTCCGAGTTGCTTTTCGTAAATCTGGAGCGCGTGCAAATAATACGGTTCCGCCGCTTTTTGACGGCCCGATTTCCGGAAAATGAGGGCGACGTTGTTCAACATCGTGCCTAAGTCCGAGTAAGGCAGGTCCTCCAACTGCGTGCCGGCCGCAATCGCCTTTTCATAGTAGCGGATCGCTTCTTCCGGTTGCCCCAGGTTATCGCACAAAAAGGCAAGTCGTCGCGCCGAACGATAGAGCATTCGTTGATCCGGCGGCTTTGCTTTTTCCAAAACCGCATGCGCCTTGAGCAGATACAGCTTTGCTTTGGCCCGATCGCCGCTTTGATCGAGAAGTTGGCCGAGCTTCTCGTAACTTAAAGCCAACGCATTCTCGTCATCGCCGAAAGTGCGTTTGGCCAACTCGAGCAACGTCTCGGCAAC
>WNFR01001713.1_pt1 | contig 22936 bp, 27 predicted proteins | sample 5400221 | NCBI WGS metagenome assembly WNFR01 (sample SAMN13153357, study PRJNA577476) | soil metagenome | isolation source: 40 cm soil under Madrone tree | place: USA:California | collected 2016-06-14 | reverse complement strand
AAAGAAGCAGCGTTCAGCAGGCCATAAGACAACTGGATCGTGAGCGCATTCAAGCGCAGATCAGTGCTGATGCTGTGGCCCTTGACCGCATCTACGCTGATGATTTTATCGGTGTAGGACCAAGCGGCACAGTGAGAACCAAGGCGCAGGTGATTTCGGATTTCACGTCGGGTGATTTGAAATTTCAGTCTATTACCACCGACGAGGTTCAGGTGCGCGTCTACGAAAACACGGCTGTGGAGACTGGCCTCTCAACAATGAGTGGTCAAGACAAAGGCAAAGCTGTTCCCCGTGACACTCGGTTTACCAGGGTATGGGTAAGGCAGCAAGAGCGCTGGCGGTTGGTTGCCAACCACTACTCATTACGGATTACGCAGCAATAACGTAAACTAACGGGGCTATGATTGTCGTTAAAGCGGGCCTAACCAGACAACTGAGGTAGTCCGTTAATGGTTTTTGGGGAAGTTATTCAGTCGGCTTGGGGGGGGTGATGATGAGCGAGGTATTCGAGCAAAGGGGAGCGGCGTTTTTGCAATGACTTGAGGTAGCGGAGTTCATCGTAGGGGGAGCGTCCGCGCTCACCCGCAGCAGCTCATCTTTGTCTCGTTGGACGAATTCGCGTCGTCTTAAACTCAGCTCACTCGTAGCTGATCGGTACGAGGACTTGTGACACTGTTCCGGGTTTGAATCGCCAGCTTTTGAAAGTTTGGACAGTGAGTTTGTCGAGCATGGCGCTGCCGGTGCTTTTGGACATCTTTGCGTCGGTGACTCTCCCAGTCGCGACTTCAACGCTCACAACACAAATGCCGTTACCGGTAAGGTTGCGGCGTTTCGCTTCGTACGGGTACTCGGGCAAAGGCGCGCTGATTGCCATCGATTGCGCCACGGATAGGGACATCGGAACCGGTTCCGATACGCTGCCCACTTCGGATTCGACACGAGGCGGCGGCTTCCTTTTCGGTCGAGGTTTCCTTGCCGGCGCGGTCGCCGGTGGAGACTCTTCCGGAGAGACTGCTTGCTCAACCGGATGCGGTGACGGCGCCCCTTTCGACGCCATCGTTGGAGGAACCGAAGCTGCCTCGCTCTTTTTCTCGGGCGAAGGCACAACCAGCGGCGGCAATTCTTCCGCAGCCGGCGGCTGGTCGGGCACGGGTGCAGTGTTTTGCTTTGGTACCGTTGCTGGACTTTGCGAGTTTGATTCGGGCTTTTTCTTTTTCGACTTTTGAATTTGAAGCATTTCACCGGTCTGAAATTGGTCCGGCAGATTTGCCGAAGTCGCCTCCTGAGCTGGCGCAAGCTCCCCACCGGCTAACGCAACGCCAGTCCACGCAACGGTGAGAACCGCTCTCCGTACACGCATCGGGCAAAATCTCCGCCCCGCATCTCCAACGTCAAATTGACTCCGTCGGCCTTTTGCAAACCGAGAATGTGTTTCGTAGGTTCTCATCAAGCGTTTCGATTCTTATGCTTCTGGTCACTACGACAGACATTACGGTCTGGATCCTCTCACTTCTGCTTGCCCTCGGGATTGGCTCGGCCAAATACGCGAAATGGAAAGCGCGCAACCAGCTCGTGCGCGAACTCGCAGCAATGGACCGGGAACGTCGTGAAAAAATGCTCAGCAGAATGAACCCCCAGCAAGCGATGGAGGCGCGCCAGGAATTGATGCGGCGATTTAATATTTTCTGAACCTTGCCTGTTGCCGTTGTAGGGCAACGGCCTCGGTTGCCGCGGGCGGCAGGCGGAGTGCCTGCCCTACAATCCATCTAAACGCTTGTTCCCATAAGAGAAACAAAAAGTTTGATTCATTGTCCAATGTCGTCTGCGGCTTTTGAAATGATTGTGTCCGTTCTGCCCGAGGATATCGACGAGCAAAACCATGTGAACAACGCCGTTTATCTGCGCTGGGTCCAGGAAGTTGCCACTGCGCATTGGCGGGCGGTTGCGACCGCGGATGCCCAGGAGAACATCGGTTGGGTGGTGCTGCGGCACGAGATCGACTACAAAACGCCGGCGTGTGTGGGCGACGAAGTTGTGCTCCGCACCTGGGTCGGCAAATCAACGCGGCTAACGTTCGAACGATTTACCGAAATACGCAGAAGCGGCGATGATCAGCTATTGTCAAACGCGCGGACGCTCTGGTGTCCAATCGATGCGCAAACCGCGCGGCCGACCCGCGTACCGGCGGAAGTACGCGAGCAGTTCTCGATTTGAATTCTTAAGCCGCAGCCCGTTCCATCCGACCTCGCGATGAGGCCCTTCTTAGGGAGTTGAACATTGAGCGGTGAGCGTTGAGCGTTGGGGTGTTGCAACCTCCATCTGCCGAGTCACGCCCGGTCGTCGCTTGTTACTGCGCTACGTTTCTCAAACCGGAGATGCTGCATATCTACCGGCAAATCACCGCGCTAGAACGATGCGCTCCGGTGGTGATTACGCAGAAACGCGAGAATGCCGAGCGCTACCCGTTTGCTCCTGTTTATATCGTTCCCAAACCCGCAGCCCATTTCCTGCGTCGCTTTTGGTTCAGGCAAGTGCGCGATACGCCGTGGCAGATTTCGGATGCCGAGCTACGCGCGTTACTCAGGCTTCTAAACGAAACACGCGCGCGCCTTTTGCACATTTACTTTGGCCAAATCGCTGTCCATCTGCTGCCACTGATTCGGACGTGGGATAATCCGTCGATTGTTTCCTTCCATGGCGCTGATGTGATGGTCGATATGAACAAAGCCGCCTATCGAACCGCGACCCTAAAAATGCTTGATGCAGTGAAGCTGGTGCTGGTTCGGTCAGAATCGCTGCGATGTGCGCTCATCGATCTCGGCTGCGAACCTGAGAAAATTGAAATCCAGCGCACAGGAATTCCACTCGAGGAATTTTCATTTCGCGAACGTGCTGTCCCGAAAAACGGCGAATGGCGATTTGTGCAGGCCGGGCGGTTGATCGAGAAGAAAGGGCTGCCGGTAACCCTTCGCGCTTTCGAAGTCTTCGTTCGTCAATACCCAAACGCAAGGCTGACGATTGCGGGCGAGGGGCCGTTGCTCAGGGAACTCGAGACGTTGGCGCGCGAATTGAAGATCCGCGTGTCATTCACTGGGTTCATTTCGCAGGATCGATTGCGCGAGATCTATTATCAATCACATATTTTTGTGCATCCCAGCCAGACCGGCCGCGACGGAAATCAGGAGGGAATTCCGAATTCAATGCTCGAAGCGATGGCTACTGGCCTTCCCGTCTTCGCAACCGAGCACGGCGGGATTCCCGAGGCAATCGAACATGGGGTGAGCGGCGTGCTTGTGCCTGAGCGTGATGAATTCGCCTTGGTGGAAACGTTGCTGGATGCGGTGCAGGACCCCGGCTTTCTCTCGCGCATCGCGCAGAGCGGCGCCGGAGCAGTGCGAAAAAATTTCGATCTCGCCACGCAAGCTCGGCGACTGGAAGAGATTTATCTTCGAACGATTGGTAGCGATGATTGACCTCAATCGCCCGCGGGCTGTTCAGGTGAACCGCTCCTACCTCTGATCTTTATTCTCTATCTGCTATTTTTTCGTCCAAGGCTGCGTCACGTTTTGAATGCGTGGTTTACAAACGTCACTGACCAACATGAACGTCAAAGTGTTTGCGTTCGGCCGACTGAACTTATAAACGCCAGGGCCCTTGCAGGACTTGGGGATCGGCCCAACGCGGCGCGTTTCTTGAACGGTGATTTGATCGCCTGCGACCGTATAGTTGCCCCAGATTTCTGCCTTTGGCTTGGTAGCCATGACATGAAATGTGCCGTCGGCATTAATTGTCCAGACAGCCCCCAGTGAGTTGGTCCATGTGCCGGTGAGCGCAGCTGGGCCAGATGGCGTGGTCGCGCAAGAACTTACCAACACGACCAGAATGCTTGCGAGAATAATTCGGAGAGGATTTTGTAATTTCATGCTCTGGATGCTGCCTCAGAGCGACTAAAGCCGTCAAGCTTAGATCGCTCGCTAAGAAGACTCACCGCTGCCCAAGTCCTCATATCCCTCGACGGATTTGAGGCCATCGTTTCTTGAAAGATGGGTTGCAGAAACCTTTGCATTCCGAGTAGAACACCCGCGTGGATCAACCACTGACGCAGGCTGCAACGCCGAAGCCAAACTGGTGGAGACGAAACTGGAAATGGTTCGTGCCGCTGTGCTGTTTCACTGTAGCGCTACTGTTTCTCGTATTCGTTGGATCGATAGTCTTGATCGTCTTCAGCGCGATGAAATCCACCGACGTTTACAAAGAGGCGTTGGCGCGAACAAAGACGAATCCTGCTGTGACCGAAGCTCTCGGCTCACCTATCAAAGATGGATTCCTCGTCTCAGGGAACACGAACGTCAACGGCGCATCCGGTGAATCCAACCTGGCAATTCCAATCTCTGGTCCCAAGGGAAAAGGAACAATTTACGTTTCAGCAACCAAGTCCCTTGGGCGCTGGATTTACTCGGGGCTCGTTGTCGAAGTCAGCGGCACACATGAACGCATTGATCTGCTCCAGACTGCGGCCCCCGTGAGTTCACCTTGAGCGGTCCGATGCAAGCCGCGCCGAAGAAACTTCCCTTCAGCGCAATTCTTCTCGCGGCGGCTGTTCGTTCTCAAATTTCCGGCCACGAAGACCGGATTTTCAATCTTCATCTCCCGGCGAACCCAATGAAGTCGAAATATGGGAATTGGTCTGAATGGCAAAATCCAGATTTCGTGGCGAAAGCCGGCCAGCAACCGACTCGTTTTTCCGGCGGAAACGATTACCAGATTCGATACAAGGTGGATTACCAGGACCGGTAGTCGCCGCTATCGCCACCCGCGAAGGCGTAGCTAATCGTGCTCTTCCTCGCTCTCGTCCTCGTGAACCGAATGTGCCGAATCGAGGACGAGGAGAAGTAGGAGCACGAGCAGGAGAGTCTTCACGAGAGGTGGATCAGTACGGTTTACGTCCGGCACCACGCAAGTAAGCTTTGTGTATGTCGATTTCAGAGGAACAAATAAGGAACGCGTTGAAGACCGTGAAATATCCGGGCTTCACTCGTGACATTGTCTCATTCGGTCTGGTGAAAACGATCCAGATCGATAATGGCGACGTTAAAGTGCAACTCGCAATTGCAACGAACGATCCAAACGTCCCCGCAACAATCAAGAATGATGCGGAACGCGCCTTGCGCTCCATCGAAGGCGTTCGTAACGCCAAAGTTTTGATCGATATCCACGCGCCCCCTGGAGGCGCAGGGGCAGGCACAACCGCCATGCGGATTCCTGGCGTTAGACACATTATCGCCGTGGCGAGCGGCAAAGGCGGCGTAGGCAAATCAACAGTCGCGGCAAATCTGGCGGTGACATTGGAGCAAACCGGCGCGCGCGTCGGCCTTTGTGATTGCGACATTTATGGGCCGAGCATTTCGCTAATGTTCGGCACGCGGGAGCGGCCAACGGCAACGGACGAAAACATGATCGTGCCGATCGAGCAATACGGGTTGCGTCTGATGTCGATGGGATTCCTGCTCGACGATACTTCGCCAGCCATTTTGCGCGGGCCGATGGTCACGCGTTACACCCAACAATTTCTGCGCCAGGTCGAATGGGGAGAACTGGATTATCTGGTGCTCGATCTTCCGCCCGGCACCGGCGACATTCAGCTTACAATTGTGCAGACTGTAGCATTGTCCGGCGCGATCATTGTCACGACGCCGCAGGAAGTCGCTTTGATCGATGCGCGCAAAGCCGCAACGATGTTCGAAAAGGTCAACGTGCCAGTGCTCGGTTTAGTCGAAAACATGAGTTACTTTGTCTCGCCATCGGACAACAAGCGTTATGATATCTTCGGCACAGGCGGCGGCGAACGGGAAGCCAAGCGGTTGCGTGTTGCATTGCTCGGGCAAATTCCGATCGACATCGCCACGCGTGAAGGAGGCGACCGTGGAATTCCAATCGTGAGCGAGGATCCGCAATCACCTGTTACTGCCGAATTTAAGCGGATTGCCGAGGAGATTCGTCAGATGCTGCCATAGCGACATATCCGACGGCCTCAGTGCAACGGAATAAATTTCGCGATTCACTCGTCGAATTGGTGTTTGATTTGTTGTGATGAGAGAGCCATTCGGAGTTGACTAGGAAGAGAACTTATGAAAGAAGAAGCAGACATGCCTTCTTCGGAAGCAGATCAAGCGCAATTCGTTAGAGAATCGGCGCTTTACAAGGAGTTTCTTGCCGAGCGAGCGGAAATTTTGAAGCATAAGTGGATCGAGAGCGAAAAAGCCGGGAAAGATATCGGCTTTGAAAGGGCCTTGCTGGATTGGGTTGTGAAACATCGCTCCAGCTGGCGAGAGCGACGAAGAAAGGAGGCGCGCACGAAACAGGCCGCCTCCTAATTTTTTGTACCTTTAAGGCGATCCTGTGAGGTCGCCAAGGAAATTGATGAAACCACAAGAAAATTTCTCCGCTGGCGTCCCCATCATGGACGCGGAAGCAATTGGTCGCGCGCTACGCCGGATTGCACACGAGATCATCGAGCGAAACTCGCACCTCGAAGGCGTGGTACTCGCGGGGATTCCGTCCCGCGGTGTGGAGATTGCGCGCCGAATCGCGGGTTTCGTTCGCCAGACCGACAAAGCTAATGTCGACACCGGGGTGATCGATGTAGCAATGCATCGCGACGACGTGGGCACGCGCAGGGAACTGCCGGTGGTACACGCGTCGAAACTGCCGGTACCGCTGGAGGACCGGACCGTGATCATTGTCGATGACGTCCTTTATACCGGCCGCACCGTCCGTGCTGCGATGGACGCAATTAATTCATTCGGCCGTCCCGCGCGCATTCAGCTCGCTGTACTGGTCGATCGCGGCCATCGGGAGCTGCCGATTCGTCCCGATTACGTCGGAAAAAATCTGCCGACTGCGATGCGCGAACAGATTCAGGTGCGCCTGCAAGAAACCGACAACGAACCGGACGCCGTTTGGCTGAAAAGAGGATGAGAGTGATCGCGAATCTTCTGGGGAGCGCACGCGTCCCGCGTGTTGGCGAGCGCGTTCCCGCGATCGCGAACTTTTCTTTGATTTTCGTCACACATGACGTTGCCACACCCCGGGAAAGCCTGTTTCGGCGCGACGCCGAAACCAGCACGCGGGACGCGTGCGCTACCCAGAACCCATGAGCACGGGCTGGACACGAAAAGATTTGCTTGGCCTGCGCGAGTTGACGGCCGACGAAATCAATTTCGTTCTCGAGACAACGGATGCATTTAAGCAGGTTGGCACCCGCGAGATCAAAAAAGTACCTGCGTTGCGCGGCAAAACGTTAGTCAACTTTTTTGTCGAGCCGAGCACACGCACACGCACGTCGTTTGAGCTGGCTGCCTTTCGCCTGAGCGCCGACGTGATCAATATCTCGGCAACGACCTCGAGCCTGACCAAAGGCGAAACGCTCAAGGATACCGCGCGCAATCTCGAGGCGTTGCAAGCCGACATTATTGTGCTGCGCCACAGCTCTGCCGGAGCGCCGCAGTTTCTGGCAAGGAGACTGAACGCCAGCGTGATCAATGCGGGCGACGGAGCGCACGAACATCCGACGCAGGCGCTTCTCGATCTCTACACGATCCGCGAGCGCAGGGGCAAAATCGCCGGCCTGCACGTGGCGATCATCGGCGATATCTTGTTTAGCCGCGTTGCGCGCTCGAACATTTTCGGTCTGCTCAAGCTCGGCGCGCGCGTCACGCTGGTGGGGCCAAGCACGCTGGTTCCGCGCGAGTTTGAAAAGCTAGGCGTCGCGGTTTCACACGAGATAGACGACGTTCTCCCCAGCGCGGACGTTGTGAATCTCTTGCGGATTCAACACGAACGCCAGCGCCGCGAATATTTTCCGGGGCTCAGTGAATACATTCGGCTCTTCGGCCTGACGAAACAACGCGCCAAACTCTTGAAATCGGATTGTCTCATCATGCATCCTGGCCCGATCAACCGCGGCGTCGAGATCGACAGCGAAGTCGCCGACGGACTGCAAAGCGTAATTCTTGAACAGGTCACTAATGGACTGGCCGTGCGCATGGCGGTTCTATACTTGTGCGGAGGGATTGCAACGTGAGCGCAGTGCATGCGGATCCTGTTCTGGGGAGCGCGACCATCATTCGCAACGGTCGAGTCATCGATCCCGCAAACAAACGCGATGAAACCGCCGATCTCTACATCGTCGAGGGTCGAATTGCGGATCAATCGGCAATCGGCAGTCAGCAATCGGCAATTGAACAGATCAACGCAAGCGGGTTGATCGTCGCGCCCGGCTTAGTTGACATGCATGTTCATCTGCGCGAGCCGGGCTTTAGTCACAAGGAAACGATCGAATCAGGTGCACGTGCGGCCGCAGCGGGAGGATTTACGACCGTTGTTTGCATGCCAAACACTTCGCCTGTTCCGGATAATCCGAGCACGATTGCATGGATCAAAGATCGGGCCGCTGTCAGCGCATGCGTCAATGTTTTGCCAACAGGCGCCATTTCAAAGAATCTCGCAGGCGAAGAACTCGCGCCAATTGGCTCACTTGCACAGGCGGGCGTTGTGGCCATAACAGATGACGGCCATTGTGTACAAAACCACGAGGTTATGCGGCGCGCGGTGGAATATGCGCGGATGGTTGGGGTGCCTCTGCTCGACCATTGTCAGGATTACAATTTGGTCGGCAACGGAGTTGTGCATGAGGGTTATTGGAGCACGCTTCTTGGCCTACCCGGCTGGCCCGCGGCTGGCGAAGAAGCCATAGTCATGCGCAACATTTTGCTCGCGGAACTTTGCGATCACCGCATTCATTGTCAGCACCTCAGTACCGGCGGAAGTGTTCGATTGATTCGGGAAGCGAGGGCGCGAGGTATAAAAATAAGCGGCGAAGTTTGTCCGCATCACATTGCGTTAACGGACGCCGCAATTCAAAATTTCGACACAAACTACAAGGTGAATCCCCCGCTGCGCTCCCAGAAAGACGTCGATGCGCTATTGGAGGCTGTTGCGGATGGCACCTTGTCGGTTTTGTGTTCCGACCATGCTCCGCACGCGGATTTTGAAAAGGAAGTAGAGTTCGACCTTGCGCCATTCGGTATGATCGGATTGGAAACCGAACTCGGCCTTTTCATCAATCTTCTCGTGCACAAACATCGTACGGTCGATATCACCCGATTGATCGCGATGTATACCGTCGAGCCCGCGCGTTTGCTCAGAATTGATGCCGGCACGCTGTCGGCCGGCGCGCGAGCGGATGTGACGCTGATTGACCCGGAGCTCGAGTGGACTGTGAAGATTGATCAATTCCATTCAGCTTCGCGCAATTCGCCATTCGATGGCTGGCAACTGAAAGGCCGCGCTGTGCGGACAATAGTTGGCGGAAAAACAGTTTGGAAATTGTAGTAGCAGCTACCCAGCGATCAAGCCGCCGTGGATGTAGCTTTCCAGATGTGCGATCGCAGCCTGCTGGCAAGAAATCACATATTTCACCAGGTCCCCGATCGAGATTACGCCGACCACTTTGTCATCATCAACCACCGGCAAATGGCGAATATGTTTGTCGGTCATGAGACGCAGACAAGTCGCAACCGGCTCGCGCGGATGCGTGACAGTCACATTGGTTGACATAATTTCGGCAACACTGGTCTCGCGGGATTGCTTGCCGCGCAGGACTATTTTGCGCGTGTAGTCGCGCTCGGAAAGGATTCCAACCAGGCGCTCTCCTTCCATCACCAGCAACGCGCCGACATTCTTCGAATCCATCAATTGGACAGCCTCGAAAACCGTTGCATCTGGCGCGATCGAGAAAACGTCGCTGCTTTTCTGATTCAGGATTGACCGGATGGTGCCGCTAACGTCCATATGACTAAGAAATTTTCGCTGCCGAAACAGCGGCACTGACACAATAGGGCAATGTCAGCCCCTCACGCAAAGCAAATAAACACCGAATTTCGCGAGCTACGCCTTAACTATGACTTGGCAGCGCTGTTTTCCGAACGAATTTGATCGAACGCCATGAGGCCAGATCCATATTTGTTCATTGTCATTTTCATCGGCGTAGCATTGGCGTTTCCGCTGATCCCGTTAGCGCTCGCGTGGCTCTGGCGGCGATTTTTCCAGCCGCCAAAACCCGGCCCAGACAAGACTTCGACCTACGAATGCGGAGTGGAATCGATCGGCGAGGCGCATGTCCAGTTCCATGTGCAATATTATCTGTACGCCATCATCTTTTTGATCTTCGATGTTGAAGCGGTATTTCTGGTGCCGTTTGCCGTCGCCTTTACCGGTTTGCCAGTCGGAGCATTTATCGCAATTCTGATTTTTCTCCTGCTGCTGATCGAAGGGCTCGTCTGGGCGTGGGGCAAGGGATGTTTACAATGGCAGCGGTAGCGCGCTCACGCGCTGGTTAAAAAAGTTAAAAGAGTTACACTGTTACAAAGCTGGGAGCTTCCTGGGCCGCAATGTAACGTTTGTAACTTTCGTAACGAGATTCCATGAGCCAAATCGACGAACAACTCCGCACCGAATTGCAACGGCAGGGGGTCTGGGTGACTTCGATGCAGGACCTCTACAACTGGGGACGCAAGAACTCGATATGGCCGCTGCAATTTGGACTGGCCTGTTGTGCCATCGAAATGATCGCCACTGCGGCCTCCCGCTACGATATCGCGCGGTTCGGCGGCGAAGTGTTCCGCCCATCGCCGCGCCAGGCCGACCTAATGATCGTTGCCGGAACTGTCACGAAAAAAATGGCTCCGCAAATCGTGCGCCTTTTCAACCAGATGGCCGACCCGAAATACGTCATCGCGATGGGAGCATGCGCGATTTCCGGCGGCCCATTCAAACAGGGTTACAACGTGCTCAAAGGCATCGACCGTTACATCCCGGTCGATGTTTACATTCCCGGATGCCCGCCACGACCGGAAGCGCTCCTCCACGCATTCATGGAACTACAGCGCAAGATCGATGAACAAAAGTTGACCGGCGCAGATAAGGCCGAGTTTCTCAAGCCGGATCAACCAAGCGAGTTCCCCGTGCCGAGATTTGGCAGACACGATCTGGAACCGCGGGCGAATCCGAACGTGTTTCAGCCGCCGGTGCTCGAGCGATGATTCTCGCTTTGTCATTCCGAGCGGAGCGAAGTGGAGTCGAGGAATCCCGTGGCGAAACTTTGAGGCAATACGATGGGATCCTTCGACTTCGCTCGGGATGACAGCTTTTTCGTCATGGAGTCCTTGGACCAAATCAAATCCCGCATCGAAGCCGCCGTGCCGGGCGCGAAGATCGAAATTGTGCAAAACGGCAGCCCATCGCAGCAGCGCTCACTACTAATCGACAACGAGCACGCGGTCGCGATAGCGAGGTTTTTGCGCGTCGATCCCGCGCTGTGTCTGGATTTTTGTTCCAATGTCACCGGCATCGATTGGCTGGACCGCGTCGTGAAAAAGACAACAAAAGTAAAGACGCTCGTCGACGGTCAAGAAAAGGAAATCGTTGAAACGACGGAGGAGAAAATTCCGGGATATCTCGAAGCGGTTTATCACCTTTATTCGATGACACATAAACACGGGCCAGTCATCGTTCGAATGCGCACGGCCGATCGCGCAGAGGGGACGCGTTTACCTTCCTTTACTCCCATCTGGCGAAGCGCGGAATTTCAGGAGCGCGAAATTTTCGACCTCTACGGTATCCACTTCGAGGGCCATCCCGATCTGCGTCGAATTTTGATGTGGGACGAGTTTGAGGATTATCCGATGCGCAAAGATTATCGCGAGCCGGACGATTACGAATGGGAACCAACGCCGCACGATGCGGTGCTGGAGAAAGCGAAGCAGCACTACACGCCGCGACCGGAGCTCGATGGCGCGGAAGCCATCGTTGAACCGTTAAAAGGTTGAAGCGTTACATGAGCGCGACGATTGAAACACTTGAAGCAATGGAGCGGCCGCCAGTGAGCATGGCTTCGCGACTCCAAGGCGAATTGCTCGAAGTGTCGATGGGACCGCAGCATCCATCCACGCACGGCGTGTTTCGGATGAATGTCGCGCTCGAGGGCGAGATCGTTCGCAAGCTCAAACCGGTTTTTGGTTATCTGCATCGAAACCACGAGAAAATCGGCGAGAACACGAGCTACTTGGGCTCGATGCCGTACACTGATCGACTCGATTATTTTTGCTCCATGACCAATAACTGGGCTTACGCGCTCAGTGTCGAGAAACTCGCAGGAATCGAAGTGCCCGAACGCGCGGAGTATTTGCGCGTCATTCTTGCCGAGCTGACGCGATTGCAGAATCACGCTTCGCTGCTGGGATTTTTGTTGAGCGATATGGGTGCGTGGGGCACGCCTCTCATGTATGCGTTCCGCGAGCGCGAGAAAATCCTCGATCTCTTCGAATCGTTAGCCGGTTCGCGTATGATGTGCGACTACATGCGTTTTGGCGGCTGCCGTGTGGACCCGAGCGATGAGTGGCTGGCCCAGGCAAAACAGATTGCGGAGCGCTTCCCGAAGTTTCTCGACGAGTTCGAGGACCTCATTCTCGGCAACGAAATCGTCATCGGACGCACACAAAACGTTGGCAAACTCTCCGCCGAGTTGGCGGTTAACGCCGGCATCACCGGGCCGATGCTGCGCGCCTGCGGTGTGAATTATGACATTCGCAAAGTAGACGGCTACGGATTTTATCCACGCTTCAAATTTCGAATTCCGCTGGGCGAGCACGGAGACACATACGACCGGCTCATGATGCGGGCGTTAGAGATGCGCGAGAGCGTGCAAATTCTAAAACAGGCATTTGCACAGGTCCAGCCTGGCCCGGTGATGAACCCGAAAGCCAAAATCCGCGCTTTCCGTCCGCCGGTGGGCGAAGCGTACGGCCACATCGAAGCGCCAAAGGGCGAGCTCGGGTTTTATCTAATCAGCGACGGCAGTCCCAACCCGTATCGATACCGGGTCCGCCCGCCGAGCTTCATCAATCTCACTATTCTCGAAGACATGTGCCTCGGTCACACCGTGGCGGACGTGATGGTAATCCTCGGCAGCGTGGATATTGTAATGGGCGAAGTAGATCGATGATTGGCACAGGCATACTCAAGGGGATGGCCGTCACCGCGCGGAATTTTGTCGGAAGTTATTTCGAGAAGGACCGGCTTATCACGGTGCAATATCCGGAGGAACGAGTTCCGCTTCCCGAAAATTATCGCAATTTTCCGTTCCTGATTTATGACGGCAACGATTCGCATGCCGGGCTGCGCTGTGTGGCGTGCAAGATTTGCGAGAAAGAATGTCCGCCGCAGTGCATTTACATCGTCAAAAGCGACGACAAAAAGCCCGATTACATGGGCAAACCGCAGTTCTACGCGAAAGTATTCGACATCGACATTTCGGTTTGCATGAGCTGCCAGATTTGCGTGGAGGTCTGCCCGTTCGAGGCAATCAAGATGGACAAGGAATTCGAGCTGAGTCAGCGCGAGCGGTTTAATCACCTTCTCCTGCGGAAGAACGATTTGGCGAAAAGTAACGAGTATTATCACAGGATCCATCCAGTTGAAGCGGCTTCGGTTGACAAGGGTCTCGCGGACGCTGCAGCCGCCGCTGAGGCGAAAAAGAAAGCTGCAGCCGAAGCAGCCGCCAAAGCCGGAGCAGCCAAGGCGGCTGTGGCCAAAGCGACTGAAACGAAACCATCGCCAGACGCGCCGCCGCCATCTCAAGCTCCGTCGTAAGCGGACGAACGGTAGTCGTCTCGCATCCCTGAAAGTGGCGGACTGGCGGCCTGTGCTTTCCTTGCAATCGCAAATCGGAAATCTAAAATCGAAAATCCCTAGCCGGGGTGGCGGAATTGGCAGACGCGCCAGACTTAGGATCTGGTGGAGAAATCCGTAGGGGTTCGAGTCCCCTCCCTGGCAATATCTTGATTGGAAACTGCGACGTTACAACCGGCCGCCCGACCTGTGCGCGCCGTTATCGGTAACCCCTTAAGAATATTTCTGCCCAAAAAATAAGGCTTTCCCCGATTTACGGTCCGGCCTAATATCGCGAGCGGTTCGCCGACAGGACAACATCATAAGACTCGCAGGAATGGAAAGTATCCAGTTTAAGCCTAACGAACTCGTCTCCATCGACCGTCCGAAGACGAATTCCAAGGTTTTTGCGCACACACGATGGGATACAATTCCTGTCGCCGCAGCCACTCTGCACTGCGCTTATTTTTTCGGCATGTTTTATCTTTTCCCACGCGTGCCGCTCTGGGTGATGCTGATCCTCGGTTTCATCTATGCCGTGAGCATTTCCTGGAACATCAACGGCATTTCCCACAACTTCATTCACAATCCTTATTTCCGTTCGCCGCTGCTGAATCGCTTATTCAGCATCATGGAATCGATCACGGTCGGTTTTGGGCAGGTTTTCTATGAGTGCATTCACATGCAGCATCACAAGGGAAACGCTGACCGCCCCGACGACCACGGGGACACGATCGATTGGATTTCGATTTACAAGCACGGCCACGACGGTGAAGCCGAACATCCGTTGAAATACACGTTCGTGAGCTTCTTTCGTGAAGATCCCAAGACCGTTTTGAAAGAACTAAAGCGCAAGAATCCGGGCGAGGCGTTTTGGGGAGTGTTCGAGTTGGCCTGCTTTGTGACCACGTTTGTTATTCTCGGGATTCTAAACTGGCATTACATCTGTTTCCTTTTGCCGTTTTGGTATTTCGGCCACTGCCTCTCTTATCTGAACGGCTACTATCGCCACTACGGCGGCAATCCAGACGAACCAATTGCATGGGGCGTCAGCACCTACGGCAAGCTCTATAACTGGACGTGGTTCTTCAACGGTTATCACGCAGAACATCATTTCCGGCCAAAGGTGCATTGGACGCGAATGCAGACGCTGCGCGATCAGATCGTTGAGCAACAACACAAGGCTGGAGTGCGCGTCATCAAAGTGCCTCACGCGCTCGGTTTTCTGGATTCCAATTTACCGGCGGCTAAACATGCCAAAACGTACCGCCGGCTTGAGTCCAAGCCAGCTTCGTAGTTTCCTGACCGCTTTACCTATTAGGCAATTAGCAAACAGGCAAAAGGCAAAGTTCGAGCGCGTCCAGTAAAGTCCGGGTCCGTGATGACATGCGATCCCAGGTCATTCTAACTGAGCACGACGCACGCCCTACTGTCTCACAAATGATTTAGTAAATTCAGGAGCCAAGCGAAGATGAAAAGTAACACGCTGCTCGGGGCGCTCGTCACGTGCACCGCCGCAATCGCCAACGTTTCCTACGCGCAGGCGTACACCCCTAACGGCCACTGCAGTTACAGAACGCAAGCCAAACTTTGTCCATATCGTGGCTGATGATCTCGGCTGGGAGGATCTCGGGTTCAGCGGCGCCACGGACATCAAGACCCATAATCTGGGTAAACTCGCTGCGGCGGCGCAAAGTTTACGCAGTTTCATGTGCAACCGATGTGCACGCCAAACCAAACATTGAGAAAGAAGTAAAGCTAAAGGAAGCAGCGATCATGAAATCAGAAACGCCTAACAAGAACTCGCCAATGATATCTCTTTTGCTCGGCCTATTGAGCTTATGGCCGCTATCGCTGGCGGCTCAACAAATGGATCGAACCGTACTGCCGATTCCAGAGCCTAAACCGCCAACTATTACGGAGTTGGATGCCCGCGACGTCAAACCGCCGCCTCGCGTTGAGCTTAAGGCACCGAAAGGAGCGCCCAACGTCGTCGTCGTTTTGCTCGATGATATCGGCTTCGGACAATCGAGCGCCTTTGGCGGGCCATGCAAGATGCAAACCCTGGACAAACTCGCGGCGGAGGGCCTGCGTTATAACAACTTTCACACCACGGCCCTTTGTTCGCCAACTCGCACGGCGCTATTAACGGGACGCAATCACCATGTAAACAACGCGGGTGCGATCATGGAACTCGCCACCGCATTTCCCGGCAATACCGGCATTCGTCCACAAAGTGTGGCGCCGCTGGCAGAGATGTTGCGACTAAATGGATATAGCACTGCAGCGTTCGGCAAATATCACGAAACACCGCCGTGGGAGGTCTCGGTTTCAGGACCGCTTGACCGTTGGCCAACGCATTCCGGCTTCGATAAGTTTTACGGTTTCATTGGTGGTGAGACCAACCAGTGGGCCCCCGCCATTTTCAATGGAACCATTCGAGTAGAGCCGCCTCACTCCCCTAATTACCATTTTACCGTCGACATGACTAACCAGGCGATTGCCTGGATGCAGGCGCAACATTCGTTAACGCCCGACAAGCCTTTCTTCGTCTACTTTGCCACGGGTGCATTGCATGCGCCGCATCATGTGCCCAAGGAGTACATTGACCGTTACAAGGGCAAGTTTGATGGGGGATGGGATAAGCTTCGGGAAGAGATCTATGCCCGCCAGAAACAAATGGGCGTTATTCCAGCGAACGCAGAACTGACAAAGCGTCCGAAGGAAATTCCGTCCTGGGACTCTCAAACCCCGGATCAGAAGAAACTTGAGGCCCGGCAAATGGAGACTTTCGCGGGTTTCGCCGAGCACACCGATGAACAGGTGGGACGTCTAGTCGACGCATTGCAAGAAATGGGCGCGCTGGACAATACATTGTTCATTTACATCGTCGGCGATAATGGAGCCAGCGCGGAAGGAGGACCAGAAGGCGCGTATAACGAAATGATGGCGCTGAATGGGATCATCAACACCGCCGAGATTAACATGCCGCATCTCGATAACTGGGGCGACCCGTCGACCTTTCCACACTACGCTATCGGCTGGGCATGGGCCGGCGATACGCCATTTCAGTGGACGAAGCAAATCGCTTCGCATTACGGCGGCACCACTAACGGGGTTGTAATCCATTGGCCCGCGCAAGTTAAAGCCAAGGGAGAAATTCGCTCGCAGTTTACTCATGTAACCGATATTGCGCCCACCGTCTTGGAAGCCACTGGTTTGCCATTCCCGAAGAGCGTCAACGGAACGATGCAGAAACCATTCGATGGGACATCAATGGTTTACACGTTCGCCAATCCCAGAGCCCGGGAGACACACACAACTCAGTATTTTGAGATGTTTGGCAATCGTGGCATCTATCATGATGGCTGGGTGGGGTGCACGCGCCATTCGATTCCCTGGTTGATGGTGCCGCTTCCGCCGCTCTCCAAGGATACTTGGGAACTTTATCATGTAGCCGAGGACTTCAGTCAGGCGCACGATCTCGCGACGCAAAATCCCGCAAAGCTAAAAGAGCTTCAGGACCTCTTCATGGAGGAAGCGATCAAAAACCATGTGCTGCCTATCGATGACCGCAGATCAGAGCGCTTTGATGCGACGATTGCCGGACGACCCGACTTGATGGGCAATCGGACCTCGCTCACGGTTTATCCGGGGATGACTGGGATGGCGGAAAACGCCTTCATCAACGTAAAGAACCGCTCCTATACCATCACGGCACCGGTCGAATTAAAGGGCGAAAACACAAATGGTGTAATCATTGCCCAAGCCGGCGCGTTCGGTGGGTGGGTGCTCTACATGAAGGATGGAAAAGTCCATCACGAATACAATTATTTCGGAGTCGAACGGACGAACATCGGCGGTCAGACGGCCTTACCGCCCGGCAAACACGAGATCAAATATGAGTTCATAGTTGATGTGCCAAAACCTGGATCGGGCGGTAAGTCCGCCCTGTATGTGGACGGACAAAAAGTGGCGGAAGGACGGATTCCGAAAACCCAGCCTTATGCCTTCTCGGCAGATGAAGGTACTGATGTAGGTGTGGACAATGAAACGATGGTATCCAACGATTACAAGCCTGGAGAAAATGAGTTCACTGGCAAAATCGTAAAGGTTACCATAGACACAAAGCCTTCAAATCTAAGCGAGGCTGACAAGAAAACTGTGGAAACCGCAGAAGATATCGCAGCAACGATCGAAGACTGAAATGAGGCCAATCATTCTTAGCCTGATCGCGGTTGTTAGTTTCAGCCCGGCTTTCGCACGATGGGTCAACGCGCAACAGGGTAGTTCCACATTCGAGCCAACACTGTTTGATAAAACGAGAGCGCCAGACAAAGCACCGGAAGGGATGATCTGGATCCCGGGCGGCGAGTTTTCCATGGGTGCAGTCGTAAACGGGGAAGGAAGTCATGAAATGCCGATGGCTTCGAATGATTCGCAGCCGGTGCATCGTGTTTACGTTGATGCTTTCTGGATGGATGCGACTCCGGTCACAAACGCGCAATTTGAGAAATTCGTCAGGGCGACAGGTTACGTGACAATTGCTGAACGCACACCGACGAAAGAGGAGTTTCCAACTGCGCCGGAGGAGAATCTCGTGGCTGGCTCAGTCGTGTTTGCGCCGCCGGATCACGAAGTTTCGCTTAACGATCACTATCAATGGTGGAGCTACGTCAAAGGCGCGAACTGGCGCCACCCGCTCGGGCCACAAAGCGATATAAAAGACAAGGAAAAGTATCCCGTGGTGCAGATCGCCTACCCCGACGCGGAAGCTTACGCCAAATGGGCGGGTAAACGATTGCCAACCGAAGCGGAGTTTGAATTTGCCGCGCGCGGCGGTTTATCAGGCAAGACATATGTCTGGGGCGATGAATTTCGTCCCGAGGGAAAATGGATGGCCAACACGTGGCAGGGAAAATTTCCTGTCAAAGACGGGGGCGAAGACGGTTTCGCCGGCATTGCCCCGGTGAAATCTTTTCCGCCAAATCGCTACGGCCTGTACGACATGGCCGGCAACGTTTGGGAATGGTGCAGCGACTGGTATCGCCCTGATTACTACAAGACAGTAGCGGATAAAGGCGGCGTCGCGCACAATCCGCAGGGACCGGACGCACCATTCGATCCCGCTGAGCCTAACGAAAAGAAACGCGTTCATCGCGGCGGTTCGTTCCTTTGCAACGAGCAATATTGTTCCCGCTATATCGTCGGTACCCGCGGCAAAGGGGAAGTCAACACGGGCACCAATCATCTCGGCTTTCGCTGCGTGAAATCAGTTCAGCTACCCACAAAAAGGTAACAGCCGCTTCGGTTTCCTCCTAAATCATAGAGGCGTTCTGCGTTTTTGCTTCCATCACGGGAGGTTTCCGGTATCACCAGTCGAACTCACAATAACGGGGAAGCCAATCAAAACATGAAAAGCAACAAAACTAACTCAAACGTGATTTTAATCTTCGCTGCCGCGGCTGCCGCCACCTTCATAGCGGGTTGCGCGGGAGTGGGATCAGGCAACACAACGGCTTTGCTCAGCGCGGCGGGTTTTCACGCACGCACGCCGGAAACGCCGAAGCAACAGGAACTCTATGCTGCTCTGCCGCCCTACCAGGTAGAGCGGGCCGCGGTGAAAGGAAAAGGAGTCTTCTACGTTTATAAGGACGAAAAAGCAGGCGTCGCCTATGTCGGCCGGGAGCAAATAGCGCAGGACCAATACATGGCAGCGCAAATGCAGGCCGATGCCGCCTGGCGTTGGTATGGAGCATGGGGACCGCGGGCATTTTGGTGGTGAACGCCTGATTCGAGCATAGCAACACGATCGAGAAGAGCCTGCGAACTGATTCTCAAAATTCGATCCAAAACAGGATGCAATTCCCGTATTGACGTAGGCAGCCAGTTTGTCGTTGAAATGTGCTATGACTATTCTTGCTGGAACGCGTCGATACTTATTCTTTTTTTCGGTTTTCATTTTGATTTTACAAATGGCTCTAATGGCAGCAGAAAACCGAAAGAGTGGTGTAACAGTTTCCTACGAGAGTCTTGGCAGCTCCCGAATCGCGCGCTTTACAAACTCAAATTCATATCCAGTCCGAGTCGAATTCTCATATCAAGGCACAAGAGCGCGTGGTTCAGGTGAGGCGTCCGGTGAAGATGCCGTTTTTGTAGCAGGCAATTTTTCAGCTACCTATGGTGGCCACGGGATTTCCATCACGTCGGTTCGAATCAATGGGGTTATGCGGTCGGACTGACGCAGCCTAATGACGGCAGATCGCGAGTCTCTCAAATTTGGGCGCTATTCAACAGCGATGTTGTGGCGAATCCCAGGCAACCGCTGAAAAAAATGGCGAACCGTATTGTAGCTGGCCTAATAAACACGAACCGTGATTATGTTAGGCTCTCCTTCTTGCACGCATGACCATCACTGCCACACCAAAGCCGACCAGAATCAATAGCGGATAGAGAATTGCTGGCTGCGGCGCTATTCGTTTGGGCGACGGAGGCTTTGGCCGGGCCGCAAACTCGATGGGAATCTTCACCTGAGCTCCTGTGCCTGGTTGGAAACGCGATTGCGAATACGCTTCGAGAGCAGCACCGTCGAGTTGTTTGTTCCCGGTGCTCTGAAGCATCCGCGCTCCAGTAACTCTGCCCGTCTGTTGATCGATTGTAACCAACACAACCCCTTTCCCTTTCAGCCCCTGTTTCGCCCATTCAGGGCGATAAACAGGTTTGGGGGTGTAGATCGCCTTCGGAGGTTGTTGTCCCGTCACCGAAGTCTGGCTCTGCGCTTGCGCCGAAGAAACAGAGAAAAGCGCGAAAACGAGAACGAGGGCCGATTCGCGTATCAATTTTCTTCGGGGAATGCTGCTGGCGTTGCCCACCAGACCACGCGCTGCCGCGCGCACTTGCGGATCTGACATTCGATAAACGCTCCGATCGAGCAGATAGTGAATAAATCCAGTGGCGAACCCAAAAGCAAGCAACGCAGGCACCCAGCTCGAGGTTCGTAGTTGCGTCGCAAGCGCACCGAAGATCCGATCGCCGTAGTACGTCCCGCTCTCGCGATTTGCTTCTACCTCAAAAATCGGAAGCAAGATCAGCGATAACGCCATCAGGAAAAGCACGACCGCCCATGGTCGCACATTTAATCTGTGCAGAAATCGGCGAATCACGCCGGTCGTTGGAGTAGATTCTGCGGACGGCGTCTGCGACGCTAATCCGGTAGCAAGCATCCAATGCTGTGATGTCCAGATCACCAGGAAGAGAAATAGACTTCGCGGACGCAGCGCCAATCCCACCATCCCCGCCAGTCCAATAACATACAATATGCGTGGCAAGGACCATTGCGGCGTGCGCAGTTCGGTAAACAAGACGGCCGCCATAACGGCAAAGAGCGCCAATGTCGCGCCGCAGCGAATTTCATTCTCAGCCGACACAATCCACACCGGGAACCAGCGATCAACCCACTGATCTTGGTAAGCGACTGCTCCGGCGAGAACGTCTGCGACAAAAACAAGAACGCCGCCGACAGTTAGCGCGAAGAAGCGATCAAGGCGCCTTGTCTGAATGCACGAGCCGCGCTCCGCTCTTGACCGGTAGAGTGAAAGCGCACCGAAATGTTGTGCAGCGAAATGGTACGTCACGAACGCGTAATCGACGATCGCCAGCCCAATCAGTCGCTCCTCGCGCGTCCATGGCCACGCCGAGTCTGCCGGGAGAAACAGCGCAAAACATCCTGCTGTTATGAGAATCGGCAGCGCGACAAACCGGATCGGCTGCGCTCGGAGGAGCGGTCGATACGCTTCCGTGCAGTACGCCAGATACGTGCTGCTTAAGCGGTGACCGATCCAAAACAGAGCGGTCAAACCGAAATAAAGCAGATCGAGCGGACTCGACTCGAGATTCGAATACCCGTGGGCGAGCAACAGCACGATCGGCGCGAGCCATAGCGCGCTGAGTATCCAGAAGCCATCCCAAACAGGCCCGCGCACCCAATGCCGCGACCATTTCCGCACCCATGGGGCTGACGTTCCGATCTCAAGCACGGCGGCGGGTAAGGAAAGCTCGGCCATTCGAGCATTGTTGAGTGCGCCGTCGTCGGCGCACCCAGAATTATTATCAGGCCCGTTATTTGAGTTGCATGTCAACGCCGCCACCAGTCGCGTTGACGGCAATGCCCTGTTGCGTGGAGGAAACGCGGACTATCACGCCGGCCTGATTTGACATGATCGTGCCAGTTCTCCCTGCACCAAGAGTCACGCCCCGCGTCCCGGCGCCACCCACGTTATAATGACCGTTGAAATCTTGAAGATGCTTCAGGTTGAAAACCTCACCATAAGCGGAAGAGCTCGTCGCCCCGACCCTGCCTACCGACAGTCCTTTTACTTTAACCGGATACTCTTTGCCTCGGTAAGTGAGCGTGCCTGACCCCCAGCTGACACCAATTCCAAGAGCGAAACCACCGGTGCTCAGCCGCAACGTCGCATCCGGCTTAGATTCGTGGTGCTTTGCGTAGGCGAATCCTGTCATCACAGCGATCATTAACGATAGAATTGCGATTTTCTTGACATTGTTCATATGAATTTCTTCCGTTTGTTTTTACTGAAACTATTGTTTATGTCCGACGGTTCTATTGGACGAAAGTCTTATATTGCCGGTCGGCTATGCTCATCTACCCTTATAGGACAGCAATTGAAAAGTAAAAAGTTATGAAGTCACGAAGCCGCAAATTATTTCATGCAGTGATCGCCATTGTTGGTCTCGCGCTGAGCTCGACTGCATTCGCGCAGCAGGCGCAATCGCAAGAGATGACGACCACAACGAACGATCGGGAGACAACTAAACTTGCCCCTCAAGAGCTGGACTCGCTCGTTGCGCCGATCGCGCTCTACCCCGATCCGCTTCTGGCACAGACTCTCGCCGCTTCGACTTATCCATTGGAAGTCGTTCAGCTTCAACAGTGGATGAATAACAATAAGAATTTGCAAGGCAAGGCGTTGGCGGACGCGGTGGCAAAGCAGCCTTGGGACCCCAGCATCCAGAGTCTGGTAGAGTTTCCAGACGTTGTTCAGCGGATGGCTGGAAATATTCAATGGACGACGGACTTGGGGAATGCATTCCTGGCACAGCAATCTGACGTAATGGACGCAGCCCAGCGCATGCGTGCAAAGGCTCAAGGCACAGGAAATCTAAAAACCACTGCCCAATCGGTAGTGCA
>WNFR01003662.1_pt1 | contig 22937 bp, 18 predicted proteins | sample 5400221 | NCBI WGS metagenome assembly WNFR01 (sample SAMN13153357, study PRJNA577476) | soil metagenome | isolation source: 40 cm soil under Madrone tree | place: USA:California | collected 2016-06-14 | reverse complement strand
TTGTCGCATTGGCAACGGGGGCTGTGCTGAGGACGGCATAGCCATATCCGAAGGTGTTCGAAAGTCCAGATAGAGTGAGTGTCAGGATGCCGGTGTTGTTCCCGATCGACACTATGTTTTGAGGATTTACGTTATTCGTAACCCCGGGTCCGCCATCGATAACCACCTGCCCATTTCCCAGGCTGTAGTTGAACAAAACACCCCCCACACTTAGTCCGTTTACTTCTGTGCCCTCTGCTAGGCCGGTAAAAGTAATCGGGGTTGTACCCGCGGGAAATGCACCTGGTCCCACACTAATTACGTTGGCTTTGGCTATGGATGTCGAGAGAGCCACTCCCAGAAATACGGAGAGCACCACTACTAACTTCATTCGGTTTGCGGTAATCATCGTTGTCTCCTTCGGTGAGAGGTAAACAGACAGGGAGTCCTCTCTCAAACTATGTATGCTGCTGGCAGAAAGTTGTGTCTCCAGCAAACTGCAGGCCGAAAAATTGTTCAGGTCTTTGGTGCAGTTTCTCGCAATCTCTGCGGCTTTCTGCGGTTACAAGGAAACAGACTAGGAAGAAAAGTCTGAGATACGGATCGGATTCTAGACTCTGGACGCTCGAACGTGGGTGGAACAATGCTAGTATTAGGATTGAGTTTCAGGAGTGAAGGTTTATGAGTCGGAACTCCAACAACGCTTCGCTGAGTGTGGTTATCTTGTTCCTGTTTGCAGGATCAAGTTCGGCGCAGACATTAGCCGATCGACATTCTAAGTCGATCCTCGATTACTACTTGCTGTTACCACACAAGTATTTAAGTTATTTGACAACGGATTCTCAGCAGGCTCGTGAGGCTGCCATCCAAGTCAAGAACCTCGATGGCGGATTCCTCAAATCCGGAATCGTAACCGATGAGGTTTCTACAACGCTTGCTCTTTTCAAAAGATCCGATGGCAGCAACTTAATAGCGGTTGAGAATCGATCATGCCCAGCAATGTGTGCTAGTAATCTCAACCTTCTCACATATGCGAACGATCAGTGGGTCGACGTCACGCACGATGTCTTACCGGCAATAGACGGGAGTGCGGTCGAAGCCTCTCTTCAGAAGCAATATTTGAGCAGACCTGGCGACCCGAGTCGTCAGTCGCAACTCATTTATAACCTGCGAAAAGGTGGAGAGAGTATTGAAGTGAACGAGCACTGGTCGGGAATGGTGCTGGGAGAGTTTGACTGGGCCAATGATGCATTTACTTTCAAATCGGAGGAAGCGGCTCGCAGCAACTACGCGGTGCTGGCCGCGACCGACAACCCGGCAGGGGATCGGCTGGAGATCATCGGCGTCGATCCTGAATCGCCAGCGAGTCTGCCATTGAACGGCCATCTTAGAATCAAGATTGCTTATCAGCTTAAGTCAGGAAAATACTGTTTCATCCGGGTCAAACCTGTAGTCCTGGAACAAAGACTACCGGATGATTTCACGGGCGGCTCGATGCGGTACAAGCCTGGCTCTGGAGTTACTACAGCGTATTTCGGATTTAATAACCAGGCTCACATCGATCTTCTCAAAGTAATGATGGTAGATGAACAGCAGAAGCCGATTTTGACATTGACCTACAACATCGATGCTAATTGGACAGGTACGCGCGTCTGTCCGAAGTTCCAGGTTGACTGCTTTCCTAATGTTGATTCTTCCGGTGCCGTGTTGGCTTGTATGGTTTATCCCAGTGGCCTTTCCCCTGGACAAGAACTCACCTACCGCTGGAATCTTTCAAACGGTTCGATTGCGAGCGGCCAGGGCACGCGCCGGATCACGGTCAACCTGAGTGGTACTGAAGCAGAAACTATGAAAGCAGAGCTTAAAATAGGGAATCTACCTCCAACTTGTGAGAGAGCGGCTTCTTATACTATGCCGATCACCTCATTAGTCAGACCAAAAAAGTAACCAACTGAAGCCTGATTGTCTTTACACACTCTCAACACTGAATCAGCCACTCAGGCTGAACAAATTTGCAGGTTGGGAAGGTGGACCCTGTCCCCGCTTCACGCTTGAACAGCATTCAAGACACAAACCAACTTGCTTGTGATCTACCATTGCGAATCGGCTGTCTGCTTTCTGTTTCTGTGAAATCTGCGTAATCTGTGGATTCCCTGTTCATGTTATTCCACCAATCAACTCCCACTCTCGGCAACCAATACGAAGATGACCGAGTCCTCCGTTCGTACTTAGCGCGCGTTCTTCCCGAAACAATGCTTAGAGAGATAGAACCTTCGCTTAAAGAGATGGGGCGACTGGCTGGCGGCGATCTCTACCAACTGCAACTCGCTGACAGACTCAATGAGCCTACGTTGACGCAATGGGACGCCTGGGGCAGCCGCATCGATCACGTTGAAGTGACGCGTTTGTGGGCTGAGGCTAAGCGCATTGCCGTTGACTACGGGCTGGTTGCCACTGCTTACGAGCAGAGACATGGCAGTTTGTCGCGGGTGCATCAGTGTGCACTCGCTTATCTCTTCACCCCCTCAACCGACATCTATAGTTGCCCTTTGGCTATGACCGACGGAGCCGCACGGACACTCGTCAGTTCGGGCAACCAGGCCCTAATCGATCGCGCCGTGCCGCATCTGATCAGTCGCAACCCGAAAGACTTTTGGACCGCTGGCCAGTGGATGACTGAACTCACCGGTGGCTCCGACGTTGGCTTATCACAAACGGTCGCTGTCCGTGGCGTCGGCGATGAGGCCCAAAGTCCAGAAACCAAAGACCAAAGTCCGTCCAACGAAGAACTCGAAACCTGGCATCTTTACGGCAACAAGTGGTTCGCCTCCGCCATTACTTCACAGATAGCTTTGACGTTAGCTCGGCCTGAAGGAAATCCTCCCGGTGGCCGCGGACTGGCGCTCTTCTATCTTGAATTGCGAGATGAATCTGGTCGGCTTCGCAATATTCACATTAATCGCCTGAAAGACAAGCTGGGCACGCGCAAAGTTCCGACAGCGGAATTAACTTTGATTGGGACACCAGCGCAGCTCGTGAAAGGAACAACCGATGGCGTCCGCAACATCACGCCGCTGCTCAATATCACTCGAATGTGGAATGGCATCAGCGCAGTGTCTCTAATGCGACGGGGCGTTGCCTTCGCCGCTGATTACGCGCACAAACGCACGGCCTTCGGCGCGCCACTGTCCGAAAAACCTCTGCACATGGATACTCTTGCCGGTTTGCAAGCCGAAGCTGAAGCGGCCTTTCATCTCGCCTTCTATGTTGCGGAGTTGACTGGTCGCCGTGAGACTGGCGAGATGGATGAAGACGAGACTCGATTGCTAAGGGTGCTCACCCCGGTAATGAAAATGATTACGGGAAAGCAAGCTGTGCTGGTTCTGAGCGAAGTGATCGAAGCTTTCGGTGGCGCGGGTTACGTTGAAGACACGGGCCTGCCGCAACTTTTGCGCGACAGCCAGGTCCTGCCGATATGGGAAGGAACCACCAACGTACTGTCACTAGACACGCTCCGCGCTTTGGGTGTGACTGCTCAAACGTCCCATGTCCAAACTGCAGCATCCGATATCAAGAGCAGGCCTAATACTGGGATCTCTCCTGATAGCGAATCGATCACTTCGGACAATCTGGCCTTTCAAGCGTTCAAAGCAGCAGTTACCGGGTGCCTGCAAGCCGCCCGCGATTCCCGTCTCAGCGAGCCCGTGCGCATAGCTCGATCCGCATTGGCCCACGCCGAAAGCTGGTTAGCTCAAACAAGAAAGAACGGGCAACCGGCGTTAGAGGCCGCTGCTCGAAGGTTTGCGATGACGCTGGGACGCACAATGGAACTCGCACTACTTATCAAACACGCTCAATGGTCACAGGATCACGAAGCCGACGGACGAGCAACCGCAGCCACCCGGCGTTTTGCTAATTCCGGCATCGACCTTCTCGTGGACCACGACCTGGACGATGTACGAGCGCTATTCACCAAAAACTGATACAGCAGGCAGGGGCAGGACTCGGAACCAGGGATTCTCTGTTCCTGCTCCTGCTTGCTGCTCCTGCCGCTGATTATGTAATCTGCGGATGATCGGGGCGATATAGATGAGTGATATTCCTAATCGCATGCGTGCTGGGGTCATCGACCGCTTCGGTGGACCAGAGGTTTTGCATGTTGACATGTTACCTGTGCCGGTCATTGAAGCCAATGAAGTGCTGATCGCGCTGCACACGTCGGGTGTCGGATCATGGGATGCTGATATTCGAGGAGGTTGGTATCCGAGCGGGCGGCCCAAGTTTCCCATTGTGCTCGGGACAGACGGCGCCGGCACTATTGCCGCTGTGGGTTCACGGATCCGCCGGTTCAAGGTGGGTGACAACGTCTATTCTTATAGTTGGGATAGTCAGTTCGAAAAGGGCGGCTTCTACGCTGAGTACGTGGCAGTCATCGCAGAGAAGGTTGCTCACATTCCCAAGCTGCTTGACCTCGAGCATGCAGGAGCGATTCCCACGACTGGATTGACGGCGCTCCAGGGCATCGACGAGGCGCTGCAAGTCAAAAGAAACGAAAGCGTCATTATTCAAGGCGCTTCCGGGGGCGTGGGAACGCTAGCTGTCCAGTTTGCGAAATTGCGTGGTGCACGTGTGATTGCAATCGCCTCCGGAGCAGCTGGAGTAGCGCTCGTGCAGCTCTTGGGTGTTGATGGTGCTATTGATGGGCACAGCAAAGTTCTGCTTTCAGAACTTAAGCGTGCTGTACCTGACGGCGCCGATGCGCTCCTGGCGCTCGCAGGTGGGAAGACACTGGAGAGCTGTCTCGAAGCGCTTCGCCCCGGTGGCCGCTGCGCATATCCAAATGGAGTTGAGCCCGAACCCAAAAAGCGGCTGAGAGTGAAAATCATTTCTTACGATGCAATCTCCGATCTGGGCCACTTCAAGCGTTTTAATAAAGCCGTGGAGGCCGCGAAACTTCAAGTGCCAATTGCAGCATCATTCGACCTTGGGTTGCCTGCTGACGCGCACCGGCGCTTGGAAGCCGGTCACGTGTTGGGCAAGATTGTCATACGGATTAACGAGTAAGAACCGCGCGCTAGCTGAGACCATTGCGGGCGAGTCATCGCTAGCCCTCACTCATGCCGCGGTCCCATGAGGTCAGTACCACATCGCGGGTAGCGGGTGGGTCCTACTGGTACTTTCTCGATCATCAAAGTCTGGGCAAGTCATCCCCTTGACCGCTCACTAAATAGTCGTGGCTCATGCTGCGGTCCCATGAGGTCAGTACCACATCGCGGTAAGCGAGTGGGTCCTACTGGCACTTTCTCAATCATCAAGGTCTGGCAAGTCAGTCATCCCCTTGACCGTTCACTACATAGTCGTGGCTCAAGCGGCGGTCCCATGAGGTCAGTACCACATCGCGGTAGCGGGTGGGTCTTGTCAATGAGTCACTGGGCGTAGGACCCACCCGCTACCGCGATGTGGTACTGACCTCATGGGACCGCCGCTTGAGTGATTGCTGACCCACCCGCTACCCGCGATGTGGTACTGATGACCTGATAGACCGCGGCATGAGTGATCGCTTCACAAAAGCAACTGATCTGCGCCGCCTCTGCACGATATGAGGGATGGCTCTATCCGATCTTCAGCGTAACTGCTTTAAACCGAACGGATTCATCTTATCAATCCAACGGCATACAGCTTGCCATCCTCTTCACCAGAGGGAGAATAGAAATGAGAACAATCAACTACAAAGGCAGAATCGGAGCAGCTATCTTAGCTTTCTCTTTAGTACTGGGAATCGGAATCATGTCGAGCATGACTGCTCAAGCGCAGGATCGCAATAACGGTCAATGGCAACGCCATGATCGCAATCGCAGTGATAGTGAAGATCAGAACCGCGATTGGAGGCGGAATCGTAATCGCAACCAGAACGGGGACCAGAATCGCGCACGCCATGATGATCGTTATAATCGTGATAACGGCTATTGGAACAACGGTAGCTACGACCGCAACAGAGTTTATGGCAACAACGGTAGCTACAATCGCGACAGAGGTTATGGCAACAACGGCGGCTACAACAACGGCAACCAGATTGGGCTGAACCAGGGATACCAGGCCGGCTTAAATACTGGCGCCAGTGATGCTCAACGTGGGCAGAGCTACAGCCCGCAGCGTTCGCACTATTACAAAGATGCGTCGTCGCAGTCTTTCCGAAATGGTTTCGTGCAGGGCTATGACGCAGGTTTTCGCCAGTACGGTGGTTACAACAACAACGGTGGCTACAGGGGAAATACCGGTAGTGGCATAGGTGGTATCCTGGGCGGAATTCTTGGCCGACCTTGAGCCAACTACGAGCAGAAAAACATTTAACCGACCTGAAGATGCCGCGATTGATCGTCGCGGCATTTTCTTTTATTTGTAATGGACATTCTTGTCACGGGTTGATTGAAATGTTAGGCGTCGTCAAATGATAAACGAAGCTGCAGTCGGGTTCCTCAAGCTGTGATAAAATGCAAGTGAAGTGAAGATTGAAGAACTCATTGAACGTGATCCGGAAAAGATGAGCGGCGCCCCGGTGTTCTCCGGGGCGCGCGTTCCTATTAAGTACCTGTTCGACTATTTGGAAGACGGCGAAACGCTGGAGACTTTCCTTGATCAGTTCCCAACTGTCAGACGCGACCAGGTACTTGCGGTGCTCAGCGCCTCGCGAGATTCACTGCTGAGCAGCCCTACTAATGTTGATGCGCGGTTGGAGCTGATGCAAAAAGCCGCGACAGACGAACGGTTTCTGGCAGACCTCAACGCGACCCTGGAAGACTTTGGGCACGCTGACCAGGAAGATTACATTGCATGAAGTTAGTGAAAACGACTTGCAGGCGCAATTCCCTTCACCGTTCAGTAGCGCCTTTCGTACTCGCCGCGGTTAGTTTGCTTTGCCCGTTCCGCACCGCCCTGAGCTTGCCTGCAGTGGACAACCTCGTAGTGGATACGACTAGCGGCAAACTGCGAGGGGTGTTAAGACCCACCGGCGGAGCCGAATTTCTTGGCATTCCCTACGCTCAACCGCCTGTCGGTGATATGCGATGGCATGAGCCCTTGCCCGCCCAATCGTGGTCTGGTGTGCGAGAGGCCACCACATTCGGCGCTCCGTGCGCACAGCCGATACTCGGAGACTGGAACAGGCACGATTCTGAAACCAGTAAGGAAGACTGCCTGTATCTCAATGTCATCACGCCGTCTTGGCCTCTGAAATCGCCCTTGCCGGTGATGTTCTGGATTCACGGCGGCGCCAACGCAGGTGGTACCGCATCGAGTCCCTTATATAAGGACGGAACGCTGGTTCAGCACGGCGTAATATTGGTTACAGTCAACTATCGCCTTGGGATCTTCGGCTTCTTCGCACATCCGGGGCTTATACGCGAGTCGTCGCATCATGCTTCGGGCAATTACGGGCTTATGGATCAGATCGCTGGCCTGGGGTGGGTGCGCAACAATATCGCAAAGTTCGGCGGCGATCCCACAAACATCACCGTCTTTGGCCAATCCGCAGGCGCGCAGGATACTAGTCTGCTCATGACTTCTCCTTTGTCCAAAGATCTCTTTCAACGCGCCATCGCCCAAAGCGGGTCATCTTTCAATCCACCGTTGCCTTCCCTATCCGACGCTGAACACTCGGGAGAGAAACTGGCGGCGACTCTGAAAGCCCCAACGGGTGATAGTGCAATCAAGTACCTACGCCAGTTATCAAAAGAAGAGCTTCTGAAGAGCGTTGCCGGTCAGGACCCCAAACAGCTTCCGTTGGTTGGCCCTAACATCGACGGCTGGGTGATCCGGCGCTCGCCGGCCGAGGTCTTCGCTTTGGGGCAGCAGTCCTCTATTCCGATGATCATCGGCACCACAACTCGGGAGTTCGGCATGTCAGCTTCACCCGATGAATTACGCAAAATGATTCAGAACGTGACTGGAAGTTTCGCAAGCCGGGCGCTTTCGCTCTATGGATTAGCTGGTGATGGTCAGGGCACTGCCGATCCGATCTACGGTCCAGCGGCCGATCAGTGGTTCGCCGATTTGGTTTTCCGTTGTCCTGTCGCCACTCAGGCCGCGTGGCACAAATCGGCTCATCGTCCTACCTACCAATATGAGTTAGCACGTGCCATCCCCGGACAGGAAGCGCAGGGCTCTGTGCATTCCGCCGATCTGCCGTACGTCTTCGGCTTCTACCCCAAGACCGGAAATATCTCGGGAAACTTTGGAGAGACCGACTATAAACTAGCCAGTCTAATTGAGAGGTACTGGACCAACTTCGCTACAAATGGAAATCCGAATTCCGGCACAATACCAAACTGGCCGGAATTCGGTAGCTCGCAGACCTTCATCGAATTCACTCAGGACGGGCGCGTGGTGACAAATTCAGACGGACTACGCCGGCCCCAGTGCGATCTCTACCGCGAAGTCCTGAAACAGCGCATGAGCCAACGTTGATAGCTTTCTTCCAACAGACCGTTCACTCTGAGGATCCTTAATGACCGTTGGAGCTAGGATGGCCGTTGGAACCAGGTTCGTCATCTTCATCATCATCTCCATCATCTTGGACATCATCGTAGCCGATGTGTTCCAGCGGCAGTTGGGGAGTTAGATCGAAGACGATGCCGTGAAATTCGACGTCGAACCACTCGAGAAAAGTATTCAGGTCCCTCCGCTTGGGCCAAATGGTTTCGTCAGTGCTTGCCGCGCAGAGTTCCTCTTCAAAGACAAAATCCAAGCACCAGGCTATGACTTCCATTCGGTGCTCTTGAAACTCGAATTCCGGAGTTAAATAGGCTGAAGATTCGTCGCGGAAGTGGTCTAGCTGAAGACCTTCATCGAGGTCGAATGAACGGGCCCAGTCTAGAAATGGTTGCTTTGGTTTTACTACAACCAAAGAGCGATTAATTTTAGACATGATGAGAATTTTCGGAACGCATAATTGGACAAGCAGAAACAGAATACGCGGATTCTAGCATTGAGAAGCGAATTCAGTTTCATGGGCTGTTCTACTCGGACGAACAGGCTGGATTTGAACCATCCACCAAACTGCCGAAGTTATGAAAAAAAGCGTTTCGGGTTTTACCCCGTTAGGGGTGGCATGTTTATAGCTCGAGGAACAAGACCCCTCCCGCGGCGTTCGGAGGAGCGGAATCCAACTAGACCTTCAGCCCGCAAGCACATTTCCGCTCCTCCGAACGCCGTTGGTCGAATATTTCAACCAGGGGCTATAAACATCTCACTCCTCCGGAGTGAAAATCGTTGCGAATTCTCCCAGGAAGACCGCGACGCCGGACAACGACAGGCTAAAGCGTATCGGACATTTTTTTAGGGCATCATGAATGTCAGGCGATGGTCCATTGCTCTATTGCCTACTGCGTGCGTTCTCTGGTATTCGTCCAAGAGACTCAGGAAGTCAGCCCACATTCGTTGCTCATCAACATCAGTGATCCAGATGACGGTCTGATCACTCTTGACTTGCTCGAAAGTCATATCGTCACGAAGTTTTGGCCGCGGCAGCGTGTGCTGCGTAGTCATCCCCAGGACATAGGCGAGCGCAATGTCATCCCAAATCACCCACGGCTTAGAAAAGTCGTTCACCCTGAGAGGCTTGACGACGCGGAAGTACCACGCTTGATATTCCTCCCAGAGCCAGGCGCCGATTGCTCCGCGCTTCGCTAACATCTCCCGCGCCTGGTCGAAGGTGAGCGAGAGGCTGGCGCGGCAGACTTTGCCGGGTCCGACTACCAGTGGCACGTGTGACTCGAGGATTGCCTGCACTGCGTGCACGTCGTTGGCGATGTTGAACTCGTTGCCATCCTGCTCATCGGTAAAGCCCATTTGGATGACACGAATCCGTTCGACGATCGTTGGATCGGTGAGGATTGCCGATGCCACGTCCGTACCGGCGCCGATCATCAGCACTGTGAGCCGATTGTTTTTCGAGAAGCGCCGCGAAGTCTCAATAAGAAAGGTGACAGCCGGGCTTGGGCGGAGCGTCTTCGCATTCTCCAATGGCAGACTGCCGCCTTCAATCAGCGGAGGATGCGCGCTCATTCCCAAACGGTTCTCGACCACGTCGACGAGAATGCGGTAAGACGTATGGCCGGCAGGTGCGGTGATCGTCGGAGCATGTGCCGACATTACACCAAGCACATCGAACCGAGGCTGAAGCAGCAAATAGGTGATGGCCCATTGGTCGTCGATCTCGTTGCCGACATCTGTTGATAGGACCACAGGTATTCTGGCGTTAACATTCTGACCCCCATACATCACGCCAGTGGAAACTATAAAGAGCAGGGCCAAACGAATCAGATCTCTCAACAATCGCATGTTTCCTCCGTCATCGTCGGTGCTGTCTGGGTGGTTAGGTTGCGATATGAATCTCGGCATGATCATTACTGAGTAAAATCATGCTGCTGATCCGTTACACCTCGCAAGCCCAACCAAATAACCTCTTCAGCGTTCAGTGGTGGCTACGCGCGGTCACGCGCACCGTATTTCCAATTACGGGCATCGGTTGAGTCGATTGTGCCACAACAGACATCCTCACAACTCTTTCATTAGCATCGGCATATTATTTGTAACCGTTCCGCAGTAGTCGGAGTCTTACCTATTAGGTCGAGCTCTCCCGCAGGCATTAGAGGCATTGCGACAGGGGCTCGGCTAATTTTCATTAGGGGGAGAGAAAAATGAAGAAACTGTTGGGAATCGTATTGGGGAATCGTATTGGCACTCACTTCGATAACTTTTGTGGGTTCATCCGCTGATGCCAGGACGATTGCGCCAGCCGCTGGACAAGTGCGAATTCAGGTGGGCCAGGGGCAGCGTCGCCGAGGCAGGTGGAATAACCGGAGGGCACGAGTTGTCACCCAAACACGAATAGTGCAGCGTGGCAGACATCGATTCCGGGAAACTTATCAAGTGATCTACCGTCCGAATGGCATGACCGAATCTCGCTTGATCAGTCGAGTCAGAATTGCCTAGATTTCTGCAAAACTTAAGGCCGGCATGCGCTAAGGTCCTCCTCGGACATGCCGGCGCTTAATTTGAGGTTTGTTTTTAGGTGGCATGTCCAGGACATCAAGAAGGGTATCGTGGAACTCACCCTTACTTGACTAACTGAATGTGAGATCCATACGCTCTCCGCTGGCTACTGGTGACGAGGAATTGAGGAAGCAAACTTGCTTAGCTTTCAATGTCCGATATGCTTCAGCTTGTCGTTATAAAGGGTTAAGGGCTTTCTTCGACAGTTAACGACAAGCTGAAGCATATCGGACATAAAGTAGCATCATAACGGAACATTCGAAGAGCCTTGGCCTTCTAAGAATTGTGACGAAAGGGAAATCAAAGTGCGATGCGGCTGACAGTAAGTGGTGGCGATCCGGGCGCCCGTACAAAGCGAATAATGTCTTCGCCGCCGGCTTCGGTTGGAGTGGCGATAATTGTTCTCTTGTTACTCGCCATCGCATGGCTCGACTACGCCACCAGCACAGCTCCCGTGCAACACTTGTACTATGTCCCGATCGTTCTTGCCGCAATCATCTTTGATTATTGGGGTGGACTTGCGTGCGCAATGACGGCAATAGTGTTTTACCACTTGGCGAATCAACATTTGCGCGCACTGAATTACGGTGAAGGTGACTACTTGCAGGTGTCGCTCTTTCTTATTGTGGGCCTCGTCACGGCCCGGCTGGCCAGGGATCGACGCGCGATGCAGATGCTCGCGGGGACTGACGACCTTACAGGTTTACACAATTTACGATCGTTTGAGTTCAACCTGCTCGCCACAGTAAGACGGGCGCAAGCGCGAGGGACGCCTGTTAGCATGCTGGTTCTAGACGTGGATCGCCTCAAAAGCATCAATGACGCTCACGGTCATCTCGCAGGAGCAGAAGCCGTGCGCAAGGTGGGACATATCATTGGCCACGGTCTTGAAGGAAGCGCGGTCGCTTGTCGTTATGGTGGCGACGAGTTTGCAATCTTGCTGTCTGAGAGCGATGCGCTCGCGTCGCTCGCCACGGCTGAGCGTTTGCGGAAAGCCGTTGAGAGTCATGCACCTGTACTCGCGGGACGACGGTTTCCCGCAGGCACGTTAACCATCAGCGTCGGTATCGCGGATTATTTGGCTGAGGTGCCGCGCGATCCCGCGTTAGTGGGTGAAGAGTTGTTCCGCGCCGCCGACCACGCCCTCTATCAGGCCAAACGCGACGGTCGCAATCGCTTGCGACTTAGTGCCAGCACTACTACGATGATGCCTCAGTTCCACGCCGAGGCTGAGCGATCTGGTCGTTAGTTGTCAGAGCGCTGCTCGTTAAGGGGAAGGGTCTATAGTGATCGGATTGTGCTCCGAGTTCCTTAGTCACACTGACGAGGAGAGTCCGCTGGTTTTCAAAAGGTGCACCGCTGTCAGCAACCCGAAGGCCAACGTCCCTTCGGATTGCAGCACAGCGCGGATTTAGCGCTTCCCCGAATGAGTGCTCGAGACCTTAATACGCCGCCAGCGCCACTGTTTCCGACTTAGTGTTGTTCCTCGCAGATTCACTTCTCAACATGCGTTCCTGACGAGAGGGGATTGCCTCACGCCCGTTTTGCGCTCCTCCAGCGTAGACTTCAGACAGGAAATAACTGTCACCGTAGCGCTGGAAGATAATTTCAGCCTTGCTGGCTATTCTCGGTGCCTGAATGGCTTCAGTCTCGAACATGGCATGCTCGTGCCTATCATTGACGTTGGAGATTATCAGACCATTAGGTTGATCTGTGATTCGCCTGATCTCATAGTTGCCCGCTGGAAGTACTTTGCCCCTCACGCTGAAGTCAAACGGAATTGTTGCGCGCACTGCCGTTCCCGGCAATTGTGCGTATGCGGTAGCCGCACCCACCACTATTAAAAGACTGCATGTAATCGCGGCACTGAAGATTTTCTTTCTCATCATCGCTCCTTATAACGGTAAAACGATCGAAGCATCGTTCTTCCGATTCACGAAAGTGGAGCTGGCCGTGTCGACCAACTGCTTCGCCACTGTTTAGTGTTCTTCTCATTATTGCGTTAGAACTTTCAAACTAGTTCTGACATGACACTTGAAATCGCCGTGCCACAGCACACATCGTTCAGCGGGGTAAGAGATTTGCAGGAGTCAGTCGAGTGCATTCCATCTGCGACCATATACGAGCAGCGTTCGGTCACATGCGGTCAGCCTTTTGACCACAAGCAATGACAACACGCGGACTCGTCGCCCAATGTTGTTCAATACCCACGCTCCAGAATCATCTGTTCTTATTCAAGTTGAGCTTCTCAGACTGAAGCCTTTCTGTGGCTTTCTTTCTTCCGCGAAGTAAAAAGGCCACACGCGCGCGCGAAAAAGAAAACGAACGCCGTGAAAGGCAGCAACTGATGGAATTGTGTGGGCTCGCACTGCTGGCATGATGCTTGCGGCAGGTTGCCAACGAAGGCGAACCTTAGGGCCGCTGTGACGGCGTTTGCGGTGGGCATTTTGGTTCCGCGAGAGCGGAAACGGTTGAGGCTCGCATGCCAACAATATGTAAGTGTGATCACCTGGCCGTTCGTCATCATTCATTTCATGAACGGGCCGGCGAAAGTCGTTCCGAAAAACCAGCCGAAGGAGATGAGTAACAATGAAAGAAAATCAGGAAACAATAAGCAACGATCGAAAACCGCAGGGCATGCCCTCGGTTCCGCCGCGCGCAAAGGAATCGGAGGTAGAGGACACTCAGCACAAGGGGGAAACAAAAAAGAAGCCAAAGTTAGACAGGTTGTCGCACGCCGCCGGACAACGCAAATAACGCATTCATAAGTTAGAGTCTGTAATGTTTGGAATCATCCCCGGCAGTACGAGTGGACGCCGAAGCCTCTTCGGCGTCCCTCTCTTTTTGCTGTCAACAATACGAAAAGAAAAATGAACCGACTCACTCATGACGCGGGCCCATGAGGTCAGTACTCCATCGCGGTAGAAGCTGTGAAAAATTAATCGATCCCGGATATGACACAAGCTAAGAAAATTCGCAGGTTGGGAAGGGGGCAGTCGATAGGTTCAAGGTGCGATAAATTCAACGCGCCCCCGCCTCAACTTTGAATGCCACGGCCTATACCTGTCACTCGAGCCTCTGCCGTTAACTGCATTGAACGGTTGATTCGCCTCTGAAACTTGAGGCGGGGGCGCGCTGAATTTATCGCACCTTGAACCTATCGACTGCCCCCTTCCCAACCTGCGAATTTCCGTAACTTGAGTAATAAGGGGTGATAGCAACTCTTTCTTCGGCCCATTGCTTACGAAGAGTACGCCACATAGTGACGCAACTTATGCGAAGGTATCGTTCCGGCGTCAACCGTTCACAGTGACACTGTTGTTGTTTTCAAGGCTCATCGAAGTTGGCTCCGTTGACTCCGGCTCCTGGAGGCCGACGGAGCACTGGGGTGTGGCGCTTTTGGACTCCAGGGAAATAAAGCCACACTGTAGGAGGCAAAAAGACAGAAAATATCCAAAACGCTTCACCCTTCATGCATCTCCGCCGTCGAGAAACTTAATCTAAGAATCTTAATCGCGCGCTCTTTTTGTGATTTCCTGCGTTAGCGCACAGTAATTGCTGCGCGATCAAAGGATCAACCGCTGCTGGGCTAATGATGGTCTCAGCATCACCGCTAAATGAGACGCGCAATGATTGAGTTTTTCTCGAAACTTCTAATCGGAGGGTGGCAAGCTTTGAGTGTCAGGCTTAACCTACAGTGGAAGATATTATTGCTCGTCGCTGTTTCGATGTCGCTGATCCTATTCACGTCATCCTATCTGCACATAGCCAGGACGCGCGCGGTGATCGAAAAGGATCACTATGACAATGCGATCAGCCAAACTCTGGTACTGATGAATCGCATCTCGGCGTACGACTACTTTTCCAGTCTCGAAGACTTGCAGCAAGAGACGCAGTTGGTGGCTGTTTCGCGCCCGGATTTCAAACAGATCGATGTCTATCAGAATTCTGCAACCGGCCCACAACTGTTAACTACCACCGCCCCCGGCGCACCTGAATTGTCGTCGCTCAGCAGTAGCGGAAATGGCGCTACTCGACCGCGAGCCGGGATCAGTTCATCTGAGATTACGCGCAATAACAACGACTTCTGGCTGATCAAGGCCGACATCACAAGTCCTCAACACAGCGGGTTTATAGAAGCCCTGGTGCTTAAGAGCGCTCATCATGAACTTGTTCATAACTTGCATCGTGAATACAACCTGGTGCTATTCGGAGCACTTTTAGCTTCGGTTGGATTGCTTTACGTGCTCTTTAGTTACTTCTTTCGCCGCCCTGTTAAAGAGATCTTGCAGGCGATGACCGAAACCCGCGGCGGATCACTGCTGGCTCGCGCGCCAGTGCGGCGTGATGACGAACTGGGCGCAATCGCGCAGGGCTTCAACCAACTGATGGACGTCATCGCGGAGCGCTCACGCGAGCGCGAGGATTTACTGCACCAAATCAGCGACCTGAACAATGAATTGCTGAAGAAAGTAGAGATTGCAACGAGTGACTTGCGGGCTGCAAACGCGGACCTGATCCGCACTCAACAGCGGCTGGCATGCTCGGAAAGGATGGCGGCCATTGGCCAAGTAACTGCCTCGTTGGCCCACGAAATAGGCACGCCTTTGAATGCAGTCGCCGGACACCTACAACTATTGGATCGCAATCACCGTGACGCGCCGGACACGCAGCGCCGCCTGAAAATAATCAATGCGCAGTTAGGCATCATTGTGCAAACAGTAAAGAGTCTGCTGGAGCGCACCGGAATATTAAGGCAGCAATCACTCTCGCGGAGGACTTGCCGCGCGTCCTGGCGGACCGTGAAAGCTTGCACCAGGTCTTTCTCAACCTCGTAAACAACAGCTGTGATGCAATGCCAAATGGGGGTGAGTTGGAGATCGCGACGCGCTATCTCCCGCAGAACCAGCAGGTTGAAATAATGTTTAGTGATTCCGGCGCGGGGATTGCTCCTCACGTCGTTGAGCACCTCTTCGAGCCGATGTTTACTACGAAACAATCAGGGAGCGGGCTGGGTCTCGTGATCGCTCGTGACATCATCGCCGAACACCGCGGACGCATCGAACTGGTTTCCGGATCGTTAGGCGCTGTCTTTGTACTGGCGCTTCCGGTGGCCCAACCACGCGGGGTGACAACAGGGTACCTTGAGGTAGCAACAAATGCCGCGTAAACCGCCGCACATCTTAGTGGTCGATGACGACATGGTAACTTGTGAACTGCTTTGTGAAGTTTTCACGCACGAAGGGTTTGACACCGCTTTTGAGCATAGTGGCGAGGAGGCGCTTTCCGCTCTGTCTGTGTCCCCGCCCGACCTGTTGCTGAGTGATATTCGCATGAAGACGCGTCTCGACGGTCTCTCCCTGCTCGAGTTGGTGCGCCGCGATTATTCCGCAATTCCGGTTGTCTTGATGACGGCGTTTGGCTCAATCGAGACCGCCATCCGCGCGGTCAAAGAGGGCGCGTTCGATTACATCAGCAAGCCATTCAACATTGATGAGCTTGTAGCCATCGCACGACGGGCCCTCGCTAATGGGTCAGCGCGGCAACCATCTGCGATTCTGGAAGATGAGGGGCGAACATCCGGACTTATCGGACGCACCCCCTCGATGCTGGAAGTGTACAAGATGATCGCTCGTGTTTCGGATTCACCCGCCGCGGTCCTGGTGACGGGCGAATCGGGCACGGGCAAAGAACTCGTTGCGCGAGCGATACATACGCATAGTCCGCGCGCGGCTGCTCCGTTCGTCGCCATCAATTGCGGAGCGTTGACCGAAACCTTACTCGAGTCGGAATTGTTTGGTCACGTGAAGGGCTCGTTCACCGGCGCGACCGGCAACAAGCGGGGCATCTTTGAACACGCGGGCGAAGGTACAGTATTTCTCGATGAGGTAAGCGAGACGAGTCCCGGGTTGCAGGTGAAGCTTTTGCGCGTGCTGCAGGAGCGTGAGGTTGTGCCGGTCGGGGGCTCGGAGGTAATCAAAGTTCGCGCGCGCGTGATTGCCGCGAGCAACAGTGATCTGGAGAAACTGTCCGCAGCCGGCGCATTTCGCCGAGATCTGCTTTACCGACTGAATGTGATCCAGATGCATCTGCCGCCGTTGCGTGAGCGACGTGATGACATTCCGCTCCTGGTATCCCACTTCATACTTAAGCACTCGCTCAACGGTCAACCACCAGCGACAATTGAAGAGGCAGCGATGCGCGCGCTCAGGGCGTATTCCTGGCCCGGCAACGTGCGTGAACTGGAGAATGTCATCGAGCGCGCCATTACTTTGAGTCAGGGCCAACGTATTACCTCAAAAGACCTTCCCCCGATGATGTCTCTCGAACACTCCGGCAATGCCACACCGCCACTCTCAGCCGACGATCTTGCCGATCTCTTTTCCGGACTGCCGAGTCTGGACGAACTGGAGCGCCGCTATATTCTCCACGTCCTCGAGGCTACCGGTAGCAATCGTAAACGCGCCGCGGAAATTCTCGGTATCAACCGCAAGACCCTCTACCGCATGGCAGCGCGCTTTGAAATCGCACTTGGATTGCAGCCCACGGCGGGAAATTAGCCACACCTGGAAACAAAGCCACACCTTGTCCACTGGCTCTCCGAGAGGCGAAGGGTCATTCACGGTCGGAAGGTTTGCAGTTGTGTTCGCGAGAACACTATGAACCTTGAGTTCTGCTCGTGCCTGCACACGAAAATCCACAATGGCATGTCCGTTGCACTCATCCTTGCGCTGTCTTTCGAGCACGAACAAGGTCATAGGCGACTAGGTGGAAGTTGATCGCCTCGGTACATATGGACGTGGGATTTATGAAGGCCTTTCGTATTCTTACAGAACAGCAGTAGCGACCGCACTCAACCAGCGCAAAGACCTGAATCGCGCTAACTAGGACGAGAGTTATGACAATTGGAAAATGGAAAATGAAGAATGGAAAGTGCGGCGGCCTTCCTTGGCTTTGCCTGGTGTTCTTGTTCGTTACTCCTCAGGTCTTAGCCCAAACGGCTACACCTAAGGCTGACTCCGATCCACTGCACCAGCTCAACAACTCCGTTAAGGCACTTGTAAGACGAGTTACCCCGAGCGTGGTGCAGGTGTTGGTGACGGGATATGGCCCGGTGGAAGACAGTCATGGCGACACCAACCTCGTGCTCGGAAAGCAGCAGAGTCTTGGCTCAGGCGTGATCATTGATCCTGACGGATACATCGTGACAAATGCCCACGTGCTGCGTGGCGCTCATCGTGTTCAAGTAAAACTTCCGGCAGCGGCCTCCGATGAAACACCGGACGGATCACTCGGCGGCAGAGGCCGCACTGTAGAAGCGCACATCGTCGGATCGGACTCGGGACTAGATCTTGCCCTGCTGAAGATCGAAACCAAGGGGCTGTCAGCGCTCCCGCTTGGCGATTACAACAAGGTGCGGCAAGGTGAGGTAGTTTTTGCCTTCGGTAGCCCGGAGGGCTTGCAGGATTCGGTGACAATGGGCGTTGTGAGTGCCGCCTCCCGCCAGCGTGACGCCGACAGCCCGATGGTCTACGTCCAGACTGATGCCCCCATCAATCCCGGCAATAGCGGAGGACCGTTGGTGAACGTTGACGGTGAACTAGTTGGGATTAATACCTTCATTTTAACGGAGAGCGGAGGTAATGAAGGCTTAGGCTTTGCTATACCCAGCGCCATCGTTGCCTTTGCTTACCCGCAACTCCGCCGGTACGGCCACGTGCATCGTGGCGAAACCGGTATTGCCGTTCAAGCCATTACTCCCAGCCTGGCGGCCAGCCTCAAACTTCGCAGTGATTGGGGTGTGATCGTCTCTGATGTTGCACCGGGCAGCCCCGCTGCCACCGCCGGCTTGAAAGTGCAGGATATCATCACCAACATCGACGGTAGGCCTGTAGACAATTTACCCTCACTCGAAACTCGTCTTTTCATGCGGCGGGGAGGAGAGAATATCAAGCTAGACGTCCTTCGCGGCGCCGCAAAATTTTCCTTCAATGTTTTGGTGGTTGAGCTGCCGGACGACTTCGACCGCCTGGCCGATCTGGCCGACCCCGATAAGGCTTTAGTGCCAAAGCTCGGTATCGTTGGAGTTGAAATAGATCCCAAAATTGCCGCAACCTTGCCGGGACTGCGAGTGTCATCCGGTGTGCTTGTCGCCGCCAGGGCAGCTGAACCGAGCGTCGATACTTCGCTCACCGCCGGCGATGTGATCCATGCAATCAATGGTGCTCAAGTGGAAAACATGGCAGCGCTCCGCTCAGCTCTGGACCACCTGTCGCCAAACACGCCGGTGGTGTTGCAAATCGAGCGCGATGGCAAGTTAATGTTTGTTTCATTTGAACTGGATTGAGTGAACTAGATTGAGCCGCTCCCAGGCAGTTGGCCCGAGATTCGGACAGAACTGAGACATTACTGACTCTGAGGAAATTATGAAATCCCCTGATGCTCGCATCCTTTATACCGAGGACGATGCCGACACGCGCGAACTTGTAACGTTGGTCCTCGAATTGCAAAACTGTCAGGTCATAGCCACGGGAAGTCACGATGAAGCCTTGCGTCTGGCACAAGCAGAACAATTTGATCTTTACTTACTGGACAACTGGATCCCCGGTATCTCAGGAGTTAGGTTGTGCCAGCTGTTGCGGGAGGTTGACCCGCACACACCTGTTCTCTTTTATTCCGGCGCGGCATACGAAAGAGATAAAGCGCGCGCCCTGGCATCCGGAGCGCAGGGATACCTCGTAAAACCAGTTGATGGCGACGAATTAGCAGCAGAGGTGTTGCGACTAATCTCTGAATCTCGGCAATCCGGATCGCAAATTGGAACAGGAAGAAATCTTTGATCCAGATAGCGGCAGTTGAAGCTTCAGACTGTTTGAACAAAGCTTACTCATCTTGTCGGTCGTTGGAAATTACTACCGAAGACGACTGGAACTTGTCCGAATCGGAATAGTAAGGAATCATGACGCTTCAGCGCGACACAAATCGCGACGTGACGAAGTCGTGGGAAAACTACTTATGCCGAAGGATTCGGAAGTAAAAGAAGATTCTACGTCAAAGTTGACCGCAGAACAGATCGAGCAATTTACTCGAGACGGATATCTGATGGTAAAGGCTTTGTTCGATACAGAAGAAGCGGATTTACTCCTTAGTATCGCCAAGAATGATCAGCAAATCGAGCAACAAGCGCATGTGCGATTGGACTTTTCTAGCGGACAAAGCAAGTTGTGGATTAACGGATCATTGGGTGATGACATCTACAGCGCCTTTGTCCGCTCCCCCCGCATCGTTGATCCGATGGAGCAAATGTTAGGTGGTGAGGTCTATCACTACCATCACAAAATGATGCTCAAGGAACCTTTTGTGGGTGGAGCATGGGAGTGGCACCAGGATTATGGTTACTGGTACTCCAATGATTGTTTATTTCCTTATATGGCAAGCTGCCTGATTGCGATTGATCGCGCAACGCGAGAGAACGGCTGTCTGCAAGTGATTAAAGGATCACATCACATGGGCCGTATTGATCACGGCAAAGTGGGAGAACAAACGGGTGCTGACAGGGAGCGGGTACAGGAAGCACTCAAGGCTCTGGAGTTGGTCCAATGTGAGATGGAACCGGGATCTGCACTCTTCTTCCACTGCAATTTACTTCATCGCTCTGAGGCGAATAGGAGCCCAAATCCACGCTGGTCTCTAATCTGTAGTTACAATGCCGCGCGCAACCCCTGCCGAGAAAAGTTGAATCATCCTAGTTATCATCGCCTTGAGAAGTGGCCAGATTCCCAAATCAAAGCGATCGGACGCCGCCAGTTGGAAACTATGAGTAAGGAACCAGATGTTCACTAACCTCCGCGCACACCGCGGCCGAGCGACGACGAGCTGCTTTTGAGTTTCGCCGCTGCCATCCATGTCGCGTAGTCAGTTCCCTGACCGCCGGCTAACTGCGGATCACCTTTATTAAAGCCCGGCTCGCGATTCGGGTCGGCGAGCCCTCCGACAGGCACATCGTGACCACCGTTGAAGAAGGTATTGTCGCCATGATCGAATCTGACTATGGCCGTTCCCACGCCCGAAGTCTGATAGAGCATCGTTTCGTCGACAACGCCGGAAAGTATGAAAATATTGGCCCTCAACTTTAGTTCTTCACTCCGCGTAAGACGGACCGAGCGCCCGCATCCTTTGGCGGGGCTTTCAACCTCGTTCCCTGGACGAATGAGCAGCACACCACGCTCCCCAATACCGATAAAAGTATTGTTAACAATGCTCGCGTTCTTCGCCGCCCAGATGGCGATGGGTTCAACAGGGTGTTCCCCAGGTCGTGTGGAGATGACTAAGTTATCGCGTGCCGTCATGTCATAAGATTCGAAGAAAGCGAACGAACAGGGGTCGCCAAAACGGCCGTCGATGAAGAGATCCGGATCGGTCGAGCCGCCTGAAAATGCTGCGCCTGAGTTGTCAACAAAGACGTTGGCCTCGATCAGCACTCGCCTGCCGCCGCCTTTACTTACCACGCCTCGATGACAGTTTCGGATCAAGTTTCGACGCACGATTATGTCCTCGCTACAGGGAAGATCGATGGCCGGCTTGCGCTGAAAATTCTTGCCGTCGAAGAGCTCACAGTCTTCGACCATGATGTGGTGGGCCTGGTTAAACTTGATCAGGTAAAGCCGGTCATCGTCCTCTAGCGGATCGTAAGCCGGAGTGCAGCCGCCCGGCGGGCATTCGTAATGAATCTTAGAGTTTCGAATTGTGATGTCGCTTGTCCAGAGTGAGCGATCGTACCAGGCAGCAGTATGACCGCCGGGTGGGTCGTTTGTCTTGACGTGGTTGTAGGTGTCTTCGGGCTCGTACACACTGTCGCCATGAATGCCATCGCGGCGGCGATTGATTTTCTTCCCCCCATCGTCCGTGTAATAAGGATTCGGAAAGATGTCGAACCCGTCAATGATGATCCCGCGCGCCAGGTGAAAGCGCACGTGATCAATGACAACGCCATGCCTTGTCTCGGCGCGCACAGTCAGCGGATTCGCAGGGTCGTAGCGGTAGATGCCGATGGCGTCGGACGGTGTTCCCGAAGGAACAGGCTGACGAGGATCGCCTGTTTCAAGTTGATCGGCCATCGTTGAGGCGAGACTGAGCCCACCCCAATTTCCATCGCGTCCCGCCTTTCGATAGTCGCCGTTCTTGGCGATGATCGTATCGCCGCTTCCGGCGTGACTCAGGACAACGCGCCAGGATTTGTATGGACGGGAATAGCTGCCGTCCCCTCGCGCGTCATCGCCGTCGAGCAGGTGAACGTAAAGAGTCTTGCCTTTGGCCTGTGCCGCTCCACATAAAACCAACAACACGACCGCTGCCGCTAAAGTCCGCAGAAGTAATGGACCGTTATTTCCCGTCTTATTCTTTTCCGGCGGCATTGACCCATTCCCCGTTTAGCATCACACGCTTAATCCGTCGCATGTCAGTAATGTTTTTCAGTGGATTGCCTTCTACAAGCACCAGATCTGCAAGCTTTCCCGATTCGACACTTCCCAAGCGGTCGGAGGCACGAAAGTACCGGGCATTCTCCAACGTACCTGCGACAATGGCCTGCATGGGTGTAAGACCTGACTCCACGAGCAGCTCAAGCTCACGTTGATAAGCCCAACCGCGCTTAGCGTGTGGCACGTCGGAATGAGACCCGACGACGACGTGCGCTCCGGCGCGGTACACACGCCCGACGAATGCCTCCATCTGCTTGAAAGCACGCACGTGCATCTCGGTCGTGTCCTTGTCGCCCATCTGACGTTCGAAGACGGCAAGTGTTGGTGAGACAACGGTGCCGCGCGCCACAATCAAGTCAAACACAGCACGAGCACGAGGGGTATCGAGGTTAACGGTACTCCAGACTTGATAACGTCCTTCACGGC